>TARA_R100001463_G_scaffold1188_6_pt1 | contig 11126 bp, 3 predicted proteins | sample TARA_R100001463 | Tara Oceans TARA_R100001463 (sample SAMEA2622242) | marine metagenome | biome: marine biome (ENVO:00000447); feature: deep chlorophyll maximum layer (ENVO:xxxxxxxx); material: "saline water (ENVO:00002010), including plankton (ENVO:xxxxxxxx)" | depth 40 m
AATGAACGCTATCAGATGCTGTTTAACTACGTTGATGCACGTAACGAAGTCACGATTAGGTGGCTCAAGCATTTGAAGTTCGAGTTTCCAAAACTAATCGAAGACTACGGTTTCGAGAAAATTCCATTTTACCTATTTATGAGAGTAAGACATGTGTAGTGGAGCAGGAGCAGTTGCAGGGGGTCAAGCAGCATTAGGATTGCTTGGAACATACCTTGCCTACCAGCAACAAAAGCAAGCTGTAACTGAAGCCAACAGACAGAAAGACATTAGGGATGGATTCCTTAAAGAGAAACTCCTGTTTGAATATGGCATGGGTGCTCAGAGAGTTGCTGACATAGAAAAACAAAGACAGCAAGTACAAGACATTGAGCAACAAGGTCTTATGTCTGCTGAATTAGATGCTCTTAGGGCAGAAGGTTCTATGGAAGTAGCAGAACTAGCAGAAGGACAGTCTACTGAATTACTAAAAGGACAGATGGTGAGAGAATCTCTTAATACTAAGGATGTTATTAAAGAAAATGCTGGTGTAGATAAACTCAATCTAAACTATCAATTAAGAGATGTAGGAACAGGACTTGATTTAGCAAGAATGGATACAATAAATGCAATCAATTCTACTACATACCAAAGTCAACCTAACCAAGCACTTGCAATGATAAGTGGATTAGGTGTAGGTCTTAATTCAGTACAGACATATTACTCAATGCCAGAGTCATCCAGGCAATCTTGGTTTAGTAATGATACACCAAGTAAATCAAGTTCTAATTTACCTGGAGGTTATAAAAATACAGGTTACAAGAAGAAAATTAGAGGAAGTGGTATGGGATCAGGAAGTGACTACTATGGAGGTCATACTTAATGGCTGAAAGACAACGATTTGCAACAAGGATGATACAGCCTGGAAATCCCATGCAGTTTAGTCCTAGAGTACCACAGCAACAAGGTGATAGTGCTAGACTGAATCAAATGGGTCAAGTTGCTGAGTCATTAATGTCACTTAGTAAAAGTTTTGCTGGTGCTTTTAGAGCAGGTGCAGAAGTAAGCGAGAGAGAATACCTTAGACAGCAAAAAGTAGAACAACAAATACTAGAGGAACAAAAGACTGCTGATATTTTAAGAGGTAAGTTTGTAGCACAGCAAAAAGGTGTAATGTCTCCTGACTTTATAGAGAATGAGACACCTGCATTTAAAGAAGGATATAAGACAGAGATATACTCATCTAAAATAGATGACGACAATGACTACATAAAAGCTCTTGCTCCAAACTTAGCAGATAAAATTTATGCTAGGTGGTCTTCAGCAAGTAAAGAAAAAGCTAATAAAGGTGAGCAGTATATACCATTAGCAGAGTATGCTTCTGTATTTATACAAAAGGAAAGAGAAGGGTTAATGCAGGGGTATCAGAATGACCCTGTAGCATGGAAGGTATTTAGCGAGAAAGGAATAGATTTCGGTCCTTTACAGGATGCTCTTGCTAAACACATGGGAGAAGAAGCAGACACTCGTAGGAAAACAGTTTTAAGTCAAAGAGTACAAAGAATACATAAAACTAACCATAAAATTTATGGTGATTATGAAAGTGCTGCTTCAAATGTACGTTTAGAAATAGACGGTGTAAGTTTCTACACAAAGGCTGAAGAACAGAACGCATTCTTAGACGATAAAGAAAATCAACTAAAAATCGCTACATCACCAGATGATCCTGTTTTTGAATCGTTAGACTTTGTATTTAACTCTCAGCCTAGTGATGGTATAGGATTTAAATTATCTCAAAGTCAGTCTACAAACTCCAATTATAAAACTGTATCTCAAAGATTCTATAAATTAGTTGAGAATCTAAGAATTAAAAAAGAAAAACTCGAAAAAGAACAAGAAGATAACAATAAAACATCAACTGAAAAAGAAAAAGATGAGCTTAAACGTGAAGCTACAACACTTGCTGGTGAAATATTTGGTCAAATACAAGAGATAACAACTAAACCTGAAGCACTTGAATTACAGAAGAAAATTAACAGTGTTGAATTTATAAAGAAGTTTAGAGAAGGAACATCATCAAACTCTGGAATTACATTAACAAAGCTACAAGAAGCTATTGAAACAGTAGTCAATAGTACTTCACTCAATCCATCACGATTTACTCCTAGTGAAGAAGAGACATCATTGATGGGACAATTAAAGGCAGAGTTACAATCTTTAGCATCAAGTGCTAAATCAAGTCCTACTAAGCAAAAAGACATAGATAGGTATACACGATCTTTATTAAAGTACTCTAAATATGAAGGGTATCCTGAGTTAAGTCTTTTGTTAGACAAAGTTAAAGAAAATAAAACTGAATACGAAAAGAAAGTAAAAAATGAGCAGGGTGTATTATACAAAGAAGAACAAAGTAAAGCTGTAGATGAGCACGTACAGAAACTTTACAATGATCTAAGTAAGATACAACGTGGTGATGTGCCTTACACTGCACAAGCAATCAAAGCAATTGAGAAAGTACTAGGAGAAAACTTAGATCCTAAGTATGAACCAATAAGAAAACTACTGACTAAAACTGTTCAAGATATTAACACAAGCAACAAGACCAAACTGTTTGAAGACAATGGTGTAGAAGCAGTCGCTAAAGCAGAACGACTTACAGCAGATCCTAAAGTTACAGTAGAAACACTTCAGACTGCTGTAGATCAAGTTCGCTACATGTTTAACATAGATGCAGGAGATAAGAAAACAGCGATCAAAACACTGTATGATCGTATGTTTGAGATCAATAGTAAGACACTTGATAACGAGACAAAAAAGAAAAAGTTAGAACTCAGAGAAAAGATATATAAAAACTCTGAGAAGATGGATAAGTTAACAGAGTACATCAAAGAAGCAAAAGATAGCGGATATGATGACTTGATGAAAGAAGCACAAGGGTATGTTAGTGTACTTAATTCACGTGCTTATACAAAGGGTGTAAAAAACGAAGAGCGAAATAGACAAAAAAAACAGAAGACTAAGCAAGATATTGCTAGAGGAAAGTCATTCAGTGTCTATGATAACTTATCAACTTCTCTTGCTTTAGCTGTAGAAAACAATGACGAAAAACAAATTAAGAAACTAAGGAAAGATTTTGACGTAGCGTTAAAAGGTCCATTAGGTGCTGATCCTGGTCTACAAGAAATGCTCTACAGTGAGTTTAAAAATGCTGCTGTTAAAATGTTAGAAAATACAAACGAAACTAGCAAAAGAAACAAAGCAATTGAGTTAAAAAAGAAAGCTAAAGAATCACAGGAAAAGTTTTTAGAAGAGCAAACTAAAACACTACAGCAAGTCAATCAACTTATAGTTGGAGACAATCCTAATTTTACAAAAGCTAGGGAGTTGATTGCTAGTAGGTTTAATAAAGTAGACTACAATGACGAGACTAAAGAACTAGACACAAGTAATCCTACTGTGTTTGGTATGTCACAACAGTCCAGACTTTACGATACAGTAAGAGTTGAGGAATATAAGCATAAACTTAAAACTACAGATGTTAAGACTTCAACTGATCCTGGTGTAGTTCTTACTATTGAGAAAGATCTTTACAACTTTCCACAGCTAAAAGCTGGAGAGTCTGACGATGCTTTTGATAAACGTGCAGAAGATGAACATGCAAAAATATACAAAAAACTAGCTGATGCATACACTAACGGTAAGTTGCTTGAAACATCGTTTAACAGGCTTAAAGGTAGTCTTGATACAATGCTTGAAGGTGGTATAGATGCTAGGAAAGAAAGATTTAAGAACGATCCAGTTAATATTATAAATACTCGTAGAAAGGCATTGTACTTAGAAGTAGGAAAGTCTGATGCATTTTACTTTAGTCTTCCTGGTGCTGCTACATTTCTTGAAAACATTCAAGAGTCCAGAAATGAAGTTTATAAGGATTTGTTAATAGAGTACGACACTGCAATTTCTGAAGAGTACGAGACTAATCCTGATTTTAATACTAACAAAACAGTTAGAAGAAATAGAACAAAAGAAATCTACGAAACAGTATTAGAAAATAACAAAGAAAGAATAGAGCAGATTAAGGAACAACTTAATAAAATAGAAACTCAAGCAACAGATGAAGGGTTTAATGTTCAAGATACTGTGTATGATGCTATTAAGAAAATGTTTTAGACTGAAAAATTATGGCTGACGAAAGACTTTTACGAGAAGCACAAAAAGCAGAGGATACTTCTCCAGGAACTGAAGGTGCTAGAAGTAAATTAAAACAGGAACTAGGATTTTCAGTACCACAACCTCTTATATCACCTTTGCCTAATGAATTAGGAGAGCGTACTACACAGATAATCAATAACTACGAAAAGCAATTAGAAGATTTTGGACCTGGAACTCCGTTGCACGGTAAATCAGCAGAAGAGTTACTTGACACGTTATACAATATTAGAATTAACGAAGGAAATTCTGAGAAACTAGAAGCTGCTATTGTAGCATTTGAAGAGATAAGTAAATCAGAAGCAAAGACCCCTATCCTTCACCACATTGCAACTGGATTTGAAGAAGCATGGAAAGGTATTACCACTGGTGTACAGCAGTTTGAGCAGGGAGTTGTAGATGCTGTTGCTAACCCAATGCTGGATCTCGCAGGGATACGTTTAACTGAGGACGGTGTGTATGTGTCTTCACCTCAAGGTGTAGAACTACCAGAAGGAAGTGCAACACAACAACTTGGAAAGGGACTACTCGGAGGTAAAGGTACTGGATGGTCAGGACTTCCAGAGGAAAGAGTTCCATTAATTAAGATACCAGGAGGAGGAGAACCTGAAACTGAAGCTGGGGATCTGTACAGAGTAGCTACACAGGCAGGACTTAGCTGGTTTCTTGGAGACAAAGCACTCAATTCAGCAAAAGCATTACAAGTAGCAATACCTAAACTTAAATCCTTCTTCAGTACCAGATCAGTTCAAAACGTACTAAACACTGCTACTGGTGAAGCACTTACACTTCAACAAAAAGACAGATTCGCTAAGACACTTACTGAGTTAGGTGTAGATAACCAAGCTATTGCTTTCATAGCTGGTGCTCCGAATGAGGACGCATTTACAGCAAGATTTAAATCTTACCTAGATGGTGCTTTGGCAGGTATGGGAGGAACACTGCTTATTGAACCTTTTGTAAAGCTAGGTAGAGCAGCTTGGAACATGGGATTCTTAGGTAAAACAACAGAAAAAGATCCTGAAAAAGCAGCGAAATTACTTAACGAATCTGAAAGATTTATCAACAAGTTATTAGAAATTGTACCTACTGTAGATGCAGAGACAGGTAAATTTAAGGTTTCTGATCCTTTGGTGTCTTTAAAAGACCCAACACTAGAACAAAGTGTAGGTCAACTAGAAGAGATCAAGGCTAAGTTAGAAAAGGATATACTAGAGAAGAAACCAGTACTAGATGAAGGAGAAGTAGCTAAAGCAACTTTGACCCAGAAGGATGAAACAATTATGCCTACTGGTAAAAAGCCAGCACCTATGCAACCAGAGGACATTAAAATAAAAGACTTGTTCAAATGGGACATAGCCAAGGACAAGCCTACTGGTGAAGCTAACTGGAAGATAAATTTTGCTAACATGGGTGGAACTGTGTCGGCAAAAGAAATCATCCAAAGAATGTTTATACAGTTAGAGAACAAGTATCCTAACGATTTAAGATTTGGCGAAAAAGGTAAAGCAAGAAAGAAAGCTGATGGTACGTATGTAACTGAAGGAAATGTACTCACCAACGAAGAACTAAAGAAACAGGCTGGACTTGCAGCAGAATGGATGAAATCTAATGGCTACAGTCCTGAAAGGTTTTTAGATGGTTTTTCTGCTTACACTGAAGACATGCCAGTTCTTATGCTACTTGCACGTGATCTTGTACAATCTGGAACTAATTATATCGACACACTTGGAGATCAATACAGACAATTAGTAAGAAGTCAAAATGGAAAACTAGAACCAGAGCAACAGTTAAAGTTTGTTACTGAATTTGCAAAAATGTCTAACATGTTTGCTCAATTAAGAGCAAGCGAAAGAGATGTAGCTCGAACTCTTCAGGCGATGAGTATTGAGTCTGTTCCAGTAGAAAAAAGAAGAGAAGCTGCTGAAGCAATAATTAGAGATTTTACAAGTTCTTTGACTATAAAAGGTTCTGAGAAGAAACTGTTGAAGTTTATAGATAAAATGCAGGGTCTTAAAACAGTAGAACAAATTAACAGCCTGTTTAAAAAAGACAACTTCACCAGAATATTTGATCTTATAAATTTTAATGGTATAAACGCTTTCCTGTCTAATATGTCTACTCAGACAGTAAATACTGTGGGTTCAGCAGCAATGACTAATTTACTGGTGTCTGAAAAGATGTTGTCAGCAGGGTTTAATACTGCTGAAAATGTAGGTAGAAAGATTATTGGAGCAGAACCAGTAGAAGGCACTACATTTGATGAATCAAAAGCAGACATGTTTGGTGTTGTGCAGTCATTGTTTGAGTCATTGTTTATCGGAATTGATGATGACATTGCCAAAAGATCCGCAGTAGGAAAAGCATGGGAAGGTTTTAAAGAACTAGATACAGGACTTCACCAAGGATATGACATAGGCCACATGTCGGAGGGATCTACAGAAAGATTTCTTGGATTAAAAGTTCCAGAAGCAGCAAATGCAAAAGAAGTAGAAGAAGCATTTAACTTTACTGAAGGAGATTTTAACGATTACTTCAGAACAGTAATAAATGGAACAGGTACGATTATGGGACTTCCTGGCAGATTACTTATGTCAGGCGATGCTTTCTTTCGTTCTATTAATTACAGAAGAGCAATTCACTCACTAGCGATGAAAAGAGCACATGATGAGGGTCTTAAAGGTGCTGAATTAGATAAAAGATATAGACAAATAGTACAGTCACTTCCACAAGATATTGATGAAGCTGCTCAAACCTACGCACAGATATCACTGTTTCAACAACCGCTAGATGGTGGTGGTATGGAAAAGATGTTTAAAGCTATTGAAAACTGGAGAAAACCTAATAGATCTGCAACAGGTCGTAACATGGCAGACTCATTAATTGGGAATGCGTGGGCATCTTTTGCTTCATCTAAGATTCCATTCTTCAGAACTCCTTACAATATATTTAAGCAAACAATGGTAGAGAGAAATGGGATGGTACATGGTCTTCGGTGGCTAACAGATTACAACGATTATAGATTAAAATTTAAAAGTGATGCTGCTTTTAGACAGGATGTATTAGCTAAAACTTTTACAGGCGGTCTTTTAATGCACTTAGGCTATTCATTAGGTGGAGGACAGATTATTCCTGGTGCAGAAGGTACAAAAGATTTACTTACACCAGAAGGGTTGGATGTAAGTATTACTGGTGGATCTAATCCTTCATATCAAGGCAGAGACATAGCAGCAGATCAGTTACGAACACAGCCAGAAATATTCATTCGTAACATGTCTACTTATGATGCTAGTACTATTCCTATTGGTAGAGCAGATCCTATTGCTTCCCTCATAATGGCAGGAGCAATTATAGGAAATCATGAAGCATTTATTAGAAACCATGTTGAACCATACCGTGAAATAAAAGATGTCAATAATTTAAGTAATGCATTAGCAGACAAAAATAAGAGATTACTGTTTCACATGGGTAATTTCTTTATGGATAAAGCAATGCTCCGTGGTGTACGAGACATGTTTGATTCAGTATTTAGTCCTAATGCTGATCCTAGAGAACTACTTACGAACTATGCATCTAAATATGCTGGTCAAGTCCCTCTTGCTAACTTCTTTAGAGGTTTAGTCAGAGCAGCCGACAACCACAAATATTACAATGTTAGTAGAGTAAAATCAGAGTTTATACCTACAGAAGAAGGGGATAGAAAAGTATCTAAGTCAGGATTTGAGTATCCCAATTTGACAGAAGAAAAACAAAAGCAACTAGGAATTATCGACAAACTTCTTAGAGAAATTACAGAAGAATTTAGGAAAGTTAACATCCTAGATATGGGTTCTGATGGATCTCCTATCATTCGTCCAGGTACAGTACCAATGGTAGATCTTGAGGCAAATCCAATAGGTTTTAATGATCGTGAAGCTAATATATATGAAAGGTTTCTTGAGCAAAATCTTATTCCATTTAGCAGTAAAAAAGTAAACGAAACCAATACCTCTGTACTTATAAAGAATCTGGACATTAATTTTAGTCATCCTAAAAGATGGGTAAATCTTAATGTAGGTAATGAGAAAATACCGTTGTCGCCAGAACAACAACTTATGTGGGCTGTACACTTTGGTAAAAGAAACAGAGGTGTATTTGGTACAAAAGAAATGGAAAAAGTTGTCAAACAATTAAAGAAAGACGGACCTGCATTAGCACCTATGTTTCCAAAACAGTTCTTAAAAATTAAAACAGAAATATACGCAAAACTTAGAATGAATAAAGGTGCAGCTAAGTGGGAGATGATTACCTCTTTCCCAGAACTAAGGGATAGGTACATAGAAGCTACAATTAAAAATGCAACCGAAACAATGATCGGAGAATAATAAATGCCAGTATCTCTAGTCCAACGTGGACCATTCAGTTATGACGAACTGACTGTTGCTGCTAATCAAGCAGGAGCAAGTCCATCAGCACCCAGAGACTTCACACTTACGAATGCTATCTTTGATTCGACTATTGGTGAAGTGCTCGAAGTATTTGTCAACGGTGTAAAGTTAGTCGGAAGCGGTCTTAACGCTACTGGCGATGAGTTTACTGTTGACGGTAATGTATCCAAGATAACAATAGTAGCCGACAGTGCTTTAAATACTGCTAGTGATAGTGCAGTTACGACACTTGCACATAATGACACAGTACTAATCCGTAGAGTCTCTGATCGTACTGCTAAGAAAGTAGATTTTGCACCTGGATCTGTAATCAGAGAAGCAGACCTTGACAATGCAAACACACAGGTATTCCACACTGCACAGGAAGCTATCGACATTGCACTTCAAGCTATGGTGGTGGATACAGACAGCAAATGGAATGGTGAATCAGGCGGTGCTAATAGAAAAATTAAAAATGTAGCTACTCCAGCAGCTAATGACAGTGATGATCACGTTGCTACAAAAGGTTATGCAGACTCCACACTTAACACTACAGCAACCTATCGTGATGATGCTTTAGATCATCGTGATACAGCACAAGATTATGCAACTCGCACAGGTGCAGTAGTAAGGCATTTTGATGGTGCAACAAATAACACTTCTGATAGTAGCCCTTCGGATCAAGCAGGAGTTTATTCTGCTAAAGAATTTGCAATAGGAACGACAGGATCTACTGGAGGTTCTGCTAAAGATTGGGCAGTTTATACATCAGGAGATGTTAGAGGTGGTACTGCAGGAGATATGTCCTCTAAAGAATGGGCAGTAGGAACACAAGGTCGTGGTGTTGCAAATGAAGGTTCGTCAAAAGATTGGGCTACTTACACAAGTGGTACAGTAGATAATGTAGATTATTCTGCTAAATATTGGGCATTAGTTGCAGAACAATCAAAACTTGCTGCTGCTGCAAGTTCGGCTAGTATCGCACAAATATTTGATAAATTTGATGACAAATATCTAGGGCAAATGGCTGATGGAGCTTCGGCCACGGATGCAGACACTACAGGCACTTGGGCTACAAATTCTAGTGTTATTACTGTAGCATCAAAATCTAATATTATTGTTGGTCAAGAAGTTACAGGAACAGGAATACCCGAAGATGCAAATGTTATTGCAGTAAGCAGTACTTCAAATGAAGTCACTATATCTGAAAACATGGATGCGGCTGGAGCAAACGTGGATCTCGATTTTAGAGGTCAGGGGGTATACGGAGCATTTAATACATCAAAGGATGGGCCTACCACAGACAATGACGGAAACACGCTGGTCACAGGAGCATTGTATTTCAATACGACTGACGGCGAAATGCGTGTGTACGATGGTAATAACTGGCTGGCTGCTAGTGCTGCTCAAAATGCCACGATTTTAGAATACGTTTACGACATCACAGGATCGGTGACTAGCATCGTAGGAGCTTCAGGAACTGGCTTTGCAGAAAACGATAGTAATGCTGTAAGTTTTGGATCAAATGAAAGCGTTCATGTCTATCTGAATGGTGTTCAGTTGGTTGAAGGGGCTAGCGATGATTATCAGCTTACTCCAGCATCCAATACTGTAACTTTTAATAGTGCTGTTGTTTCAGGTGATATAGTCAAAATTGTTGTTTATAAAACATTCACTGTTGCAGATACCGTTTCTGCTTCTACTGGTGGAACCTTTTCTGGGAATGTTGCGGTAAATGCCGATTTTACAGTAGTAAATCCTAGCACTAATTCGGCATCAATGATGGTTAGTCAAAAACTAGAATCAACAAATGCCTATAATGCAAACCCTCGTGCTGGGATTCTTGGAAAAGTAAAATATAATTCTGGTGGAGATTCTACAGAAATAGCAGGTATTGATTTTGGTAAAGAAAATGGTACTGATGGTGACTATGCTGGAGATATTAAATTTCATACACGAAAAAATGGATCAAGTATTGCCAATACTATGACACTTGGTTCCTCTGGGAATGTTGAAATAGATTCAGATTCTGCAGGGAATAAGTTTAGTATTAAATCAAATAGTAATCGAATTATTGCAAACATTAGAAATGACTCCGATACCAATTCCAATGGATATTTGGATTTATATCAAAATGGAGTGCAGAAAGTACAGATAACAAGTGCAGCGAACCAACCAACTTTTTTCAATAGTGGAAATGTTGGTATTGGAGTAAGTCCAGCCCAGTTACTTCATATTGAGGGTGCAGACACAAAAGGTCTGAGGATAGGGGTAACAGGGCAATCCTATTATCATGAGGTGTTATCTAATGGTGATGGTCTAAAGCTGAGTGCAGATACTTCTAATGCTGGCGGAGCAGGTGCTGACATAAGATTTGACGTTGCTGGTTCCGAAAAAATGCGTATTCAGAAAAATGGACATTTAGGCATTGGTACTACAAGTCCGACAACATTTAACAATTTTACAACAGTCCACCACAAAAATGCTGCTGGTGATGCAATAAACCTAACAGAAACTGATGGTGGAGTAATT
>TARA_R100001463_G_scaffold18553_2_pt1 | contig 11072 bp, 6 predicted proteins | sample TARA_R100001463 | Tara Oceans TARA_R100001463 (sample SAMEA2622242) | marine metagenome | biome: marine biome (ENVO:00000447); feature: deep chlorophyll maximum layer (ENVO:xxxxxxxx); material: "saline water (ENVO:00002010), including plankton (ENVO:xxxxxxxx)" | depth 40 m
GCAGGTTGCAATCAGGTCAACAGCAGTTCGATCTGAGATTGGAAGGAAGACATCGAAGCCAAGGTTGAGCAGTTTGGCTGCTACCAGCAGCTCCCCTGCCCTCCCCTTGGAGAAGTTAGGCTCTGTTTTTCCCGCCGGTCTTCTTCTTGACCTTGGCGAGCGTCCCGTAGACGTAGGCTTTTTTCCGCTCACCAGACATCCCCTTCTTGCTGGCAGTCTTTGACAGTTTGCGATGCAGCTTCTTAGGCATTACTCGAACTTGATTGAATCAGGGCCAAGCCCTTCAAAGAACTTCTTAAAATTAGGATCCAGCCCTTCAGCATAGATCAACAGGTGAACTCTTTCCGGTGGAATGCTGCCTACTCCAATCTCTTCACCGTACATCTTACCGATCTCTCGGTAGACGGCTATCATCTGGGGCTTGTCCTCTGGGTAGGGGAATCGCTTGAACGTCTCCCTCTCAATATCAGCCAGCCCCTGCATCGTCTTCTCAAAAGAGTCATCATCAGGATCCCCTATCGCTGCCTCCAGATCTGTCAGCTTCTGCATCACTGCCTCCTTATCCACTGTATCGGTTACAGTCTTCAGTCTGGCCCTCTTCTTATCCCTTCGGATCTTAGCGGCTGTCTCCTTAATCTCCGGCAGGTTATCCAGATCTATCAGCTCCCTGATTAGCCTGCGCTTCATACCCTTCTCCAGCATCGCCTCCTTGTCCTCTGACGGCAGTTTAGTGGTAGAGGGGGTGATCTTACCTAAACCTGTTTCAATGCTCTTCAGGAGGCTCACAGCCTCACCCAGCTCCTTCTCCTGCTTCTCTTGATCTGGATTAACTGGCTGGCTGTAATCTCGATCCCCTTTGAACGCCTGCAGCACCTTCTGCATCAAGCCTCCCTCTTCTTTTGGATCTGATGCGATGCTGTAGTAGTTGAAGTTCTCAAACATCGGTTTGTCACCAACAGGGCCAAGTCTGAGCCTGTCGGATCCAGCCACTGCCGGCTTTGCCTCCTGCTTCTTGGCTGGCTCCTTCTTGGATCTCCTAGCTATCTCCATCAGCCTCTGGCCCCCTTTGAGCCTTCGCCTCTCCCTCATCTTTCTATCTTCTAAGAGTTTCATTGTCCTAAACTTTGCAGTAGTTTCCTGCTCTCTTCCTTCTCATCCTCTGTCAGTTTTACCTTGGGGATAATTACCCCACTAGGAGGCTGAGGTGCTGCAGTCTGTACTGGGGCTGTAGCTGCTCCTCCTCTACCCTCCGGCATAAAGTAGCTGAACCCTTCCTGAGCCAGCTCTTTCACCTCTGGGGAGATGTCAACATAGTTGGCCTCGTACTTCGGCTTGATGCCGTTCTTAGCCAGAGCACCGTTTAGCTTACCGTTGGATCCGTAGATCCCAACCCTGCCCACTGCACCCTTCTTCTTGGTTAGCTTTCTGGCGATCTTTGGAAGGCTCTTGTCGTAGAGGTTCTCTGCCCAAGCTGGGCTTATCTGGAGATCCTTACCTGACAAAACTCTGGTCTTTACAATATCACCTTCACCTTCAACTCCACCTTCTTTTTCTGGTGACTCAATTAGCTTCTTTGCCAAGTCCTTACCGATATAAGATTCAAGGTTCTCAGGTGTCACCTGCTCCTTGTCTACCACTCTCTCGTAGCTTTGTTTCCCATACTCTCCCCTAGAAGCGATTAGCCTTTGCTGCTCTGGGATATACTTAATTTCATCAACTGCCTTACTTAGGTCATATCTGTCAGCCGTATCTTTACCAGTGATCCAGCCCAGCCTGTCGTAACCGTTATCTGCTGCCCAGCGGATCATTCTCTTCATTACAAGATCCTGCCACTTGCTACCCTTGTAGGGCATATCTGGAACGCCAGTAACAGGCTGATTTTTTTTGAAGTGGTTAATAGCGTACTCTATAGCCTCTCGCTGGCTAAACCTTGATCCAAAGGGAGCTATCGGATTACCAGTGCCTCCTTCTTCTTTGAAAACAGCGTAGTGTCCAGAGCCTTGTCTTTTCACTTGATACCCTTCAGGCAGCCCGTTCGGTTGTGTTGGTATCTTTTTAACCTTAAATCCTCTTTCCCTGCCTTCACTGTTCCAATCACTCTGCACCTCATCGAGGAACAGCATCCTCTTACCGTCTGCATCTGTCCTCTCTGTGAATCTAACGTGAGCCAGTATGTTGTCTTCAGGGAATCTGTGGCCAGAAGGTACTTCAAAGTATTCTGTCTCTCCTCCCTTCAAAGAGCCATCAGGCAGCTTCAGCACTAGCTCGCTGTAGTTCTCTCCACCGGGGAGAGCTGCCGGCCCTCCTGCAAATTGTTCTGTGGGACTGAAGTAAGTTGGGCCTTCTGCTCCCTCTGGGATAGTTTGCCTTTCAGGCTTATACTTATCCTCCATAAATTTGATTATTGCAGCCTCAACATCTTTGAGATCCTGCTTACCTGCAGGAGCCTCTTCCTCGATGTTAACTCTCTTGTTATCCTCTCCTACAACGTAATAAGTATAATCCTCTCCGTCTTTTTCTCTAACAATAGAAAACTCTTCCACGTTGCCGTCTGTGTCCTTTGCTTTTGCATTAAAGGAATCCCGCATCTTCTTTGGTATAGGCTTCCCTGTGTTATAAGGGGTAAGTACTGGGGGAAAATTTAAGAAAGCTACACTTGCCTCAAAGTCTTTAGGATCTGCCCCTCCCCTATAAACCTCCTCAACCTCCACCCCGTTATTCTTGAGGTAGCTCAGGAGATCCTGCTTGGAAACCTTATTGCCTTCCTCCTTCTGCAGATCCAGATAGTCCAGTACCCCGCTCCACTCCAGCTCTGTCTGTGGAGCATTCTTCTCAAGCAATGCTTTTGCCTGACCCACTGAAGTCATCCCCTCCTTGTTGAAGATGCCAGCCTTAGCTCCCTCTACTGCTCTCTCTGCTTTGGAGTAGAAGGTTGGCTGTGGCATAAAGCGAAGCCCAGCCTCCTCTGTTTGTTTCTGCAGAACTCCCTTCCTTGAAGTGGGAAATATATCAGCCTGCTCCACATCATACTCTCTCAGCTCCAGCCCTCTATCCTCTAAAACCTTCTTTAGTTTTGGATCCAGATCTTCGGGGATGATAGCAGCTTCAAATTCTTCCAGTTGTACAGCCCTCGGAAACTTAGCCTCAAAGTAGTCACTGGGTAGATCCTTCAGCTTGTTCAGGAAGCCGGCAGCTTTGTCAAAGGGAGCACCTTCTTCGTAGTAAGCTCTTAGTGATCTTGTACCTCTTTCTGCAGCCTCTTGCAGGTGCTCAGTGAAAAGACCAAGATCCAAGTAATCCCGGCTAAAGCTCATATAAGGCTCAAACTCATCAGCCAAGATATTCAAATCAGCGTTGACCTCATCCTTCACCCTCTCCATAGACCTTGGATCTGTTAGCTTGCCTCTGCTCTTCTTAATCTGTGCAACAGATCTAAACTGAGGGGCAACCTTAGCCCTCACTGATCCTGAGCCGTAGTTGAAGTTCTCTCCTCCCCTGATGTTGCGCTTCATTATCTTCACAACATTATCAAGAGTGTGAGGGGTGTACCTTCTGTTCCCGGCTGGAGTGAAGCCTCTAAATATCTTTTCCTCAAACTGCCAGCCTTCTCTCTCTGGAAGATCTTGAACCCACTTGGAAAAGTCATCAAAGTTACCTCTTGCTGCTTGGTTGATCTTACTGCTGGCGTTTTCACCCTCTGCGATCTCAGGCATTAGCCCCTTCTCTTTTAGGTAGGCTGTTCTTATGCCAGTGTGGTGCGTTGCCGCCCTTTTCCACCCTTCAGTTTCTAGGTCTAACGTCCAGATGCTAGATCCCTCTACATATTTATCGTTTATGTTCTGATAAGGCTCTAGGTATTTCTCGATCTTGTTCCGAGTCTCTTTAGGCATCATTACTGTAATATCAGGATACCTTGGGCTGTATATGTCAGCCCCGAAAACCTTTGCCCCTTTCTTCGGATCTATCAGCTCCTTGGAGGCTACCAGAGTGATGTCACCGTAGCTGTCAAAGCCTCCACCCTTGTTTACGTCGAGGATTGCCATAGAGGGGTTGGCTATCCCTCCCATCTTTAAGCTGTGCCTCAAGTTGTCTGCAGAGAGGTTATGCACTGCCACCATATTCTCCCCCTCTGCAGGAGCCGGCATAAAGCGAGCACCCTGCTGCTGGTTAGGCAGAGCCATAAAGTTCTCCAGTTGTCTCCGGTAGAAATCAGCCTGTGACTTCATCGGCAGAGGCTTACCAAGCGAGTAGCTCAGTGACTTACCAAAGTCCTCATCTAGCACCCTGTCCAGCCGGTAGGATCTGATAAGGTTCTCCAGATTCCTGTAAGCTCTTTTCTTCTGCTTGCCGGTCTTAGGATCCACAGCTCTCCTAGCTGCAGCTATAGGGTTGAAGTTGCTTTGAGTCCCTTGAGCGTCCTCTCCCTTGTTGATATTAAAAAAGTCATTCAGGACGTTCCTCTTCTGCTCTGCAGTCTTCTGATCTGGGGCAAGCCCTGTGTCTCCCGGTCTACCGTTTTTGTGGTTGTCCAGATACTTGAAGAGATCAGCCTCAAAGGCTTTCACATCCTTATCCCAGAGAGCCAGTTTATGCCCTCCCTTGTGCAATGCCTTCTTAGTGTCATCAGCCCAAGCCTTTAGCTTGTTCTGATAAGCACCCAGATCCAAAGAGGTGAAATAAAAGTTCTGTGCTTTGCTAACGTGGAAGCCCAAAGGCACAGCTATCCTGTGGCTGCTGCTTAGGCTGCTGCTGTACCTCTTACCTTTGCCGATTGCAGCGTTATAGAGGAACTGTAGAGGAGCACCGGGATCGTCTGCCATCATTGTGCTGACTTCCCTGATTATCTGCTTCTGGTTAGGTGTGAGGATGTTGCTGGGGATCGTATCAATAGCATCCAACTGCCTTGGAGTTGGTACGCCACTGAAAGATACTTCACCTTTATCGTTTACCTTTGAGGTCATCCCGTTGGGATCCTCAGTATCCTCTAAAGCCTTCTTGACCAGTTCAGCCCTGTCTTCCTGCAGCTTCCTGATCTGCCCTTCCGAAAGTAGCTCAAGAGTAACACCGTCAGGCATTAGTACAGGCTCACCTTTGTCATCCTTTTTGATGATGTCGGAACTCTTAAAGTGCTCCCTTAGAAAATTGTTCTCAGGCTTGCGAAGTTGAAACTCTACTACCCTGCTGCCGGTCACTCCCTGCCCTCCTATCTGGAAGCCAGAAGGCTCTACGTCATCAATATATCGGGTTCTGTACTGCAGCCCTTCCCAAGCCCTCACATAGTCCCTTAAAGCAGCGTTTAGCTCTGGGCTGTTGGTTAGCCCTTTCCACCTTCCTTTGCTGTCCTTCTCTGCAAATATATCAGAAGGTTCTCCAGATCCCTTGAACCTGATTCCTACAGAACTGAGAGCCTTCTTCATTCCTCTTAGCGTCTTGCTGTGTTCAGCGAGGAGTATATGATCCACAAACTTCTGCGTGACACTTCTCTGGCCTGATGCAATCCCTCTTGGATCTGATCCACTCATCAGATACCTGAAGCTCTCAGCTTCCAGCTCCTCCATCAGGTAATTCAGCTTGTTCTGCTCTGCCTGTTCTGGGGTAAACTTCTCCTTGGTGACAGGATCCTGCTTAAAGCTATCTTCCCACTTCGCTTTTTGCTCATCAGTCATCTTGTCAGTGTACTGATCGGCAAAATCATTCAGGATTGTTTCCTTATCGTATAGCCCCTTGACTACCTGCTGCCCTCCAAGCTCCTCACCGAATAGGATTGTCTGAACCTTCTTCAGGTAAGGCTGGAGTACTGGCTGCTCCTGCTTGCCTTCACCGGCAACCTTTACCTGCTCTGTAGTGCCGGCGAAGCGTTTCATTGCGTGCCAAGCCTCGTGGAAAAGGCTGTTAGGGCCGCGCCAACCTGTGTTGATAATTATCTCAGGCTTAACCCTGTTGCCTGTAACTACAACACCGCGAGCTGCACCAAACCTGTTAATAAACTCTTGGGGAGATATGAAATCAAAATCTACATTGCCTCGACTCTCAGGAGTAAGAACACCCTCCAGCATTCTCACCTGACTCATCACCTGCCCCATTGTGTTTATGTCAGGGGCATACTTCTTGATGCTTTCGATCTGCTTGGGCGATAGCCTTTGCCGGAACTGTTCCCAATCGTTCTGCTGCTGGTTTCTAAGTAGCGCACCCTTGGTCAGGAACCTGCCGGCTCCTGACCCTACAAAGCCGCCTGTGAGTCCTCCACCGAAGCCGGCCCCCATCACTCCAGCATCTTCTGAAGGGGCTGCCAGTGCCAGACCAACGAAGGAGCCAGTTGCTGCTCCCTTGCCCAGATCTGAAGCTAGATTGATTGCAGGATCTAAGAAGCTAATTGCGTTCAACTTCTTGGCTGTCTCTTCGGTAGGGGCAACCCTGCTGGCTGCCTTCAGGATGCCCTCAGTGCCTCCCGGCCTTCCAACTACCTCACCGATAGCCTGAGCAGTTTCACCTGCGCTCTGCAGTGCTCTACCGGCTGAAGAGATAACCCCAACCCTTTGCTCCACTGCTCCAGCTAATGCCCCAGCAGGAACACCAGAGAGATCTCTTGATGCTGCAGCTCCCAGCAGAGCACCAACCCCTGCAGCTCTCTGTGGAGTTTCTACAATATAGTCACCTAGCTGCTCGACCTTCTCCCCGGCTCCCCTTAGTCCTCTACCTGCCAGCTCTGTTGCCTTGCCCCCCAAGGTTGGGGCTGTCTGTATCGGATCTGTGAGTGCTGCCCCTGCTGTTAATCCTTTCCTTGGGATCCTCGCAGCTAATGCTCCAGCAACCTCTGGAGGGCCGCCGGCATAGCTCAATAGGGTAGCCACTTGTGGGTTGACTACCTTCCTAAATTTCTCGTCAAACTCTGGCCCGAAGAACTCCCCGATTATCGTCTGATCTCCCCGTCTGGCTCTCTCAGAGATCTTCTGCATATAGCGGGTTCTCCTCCACCTATCCCGCTGCCTCCCTCTCATCCAGTTTGGGAAATCGTCCACCAACTTCTTACGCTGCTTATCGTCCAGTATGTTGTCGATGTAGTTGGCTGTTGTGTAGTCCCTCTTGGTTGCATCTTCTACATAGGTCAACCCTCTTCTGGTAAACTCTCTCTTGAGCTGGTCAACCGGCTTCTGAAAGTTGTCTGTAGTCTCCTCGATGTCATCCAGATCGTCGCTAATCCTCTCCTTGATATAATCAACGGCAAACGTCTTTCTAAGACTCTCCTTCTGCTCCGGTGAGAGGTAAGCCTCTCCTCCCATTGCTCCCTTCATTCGGTAATCAGGATTTGACTGCCGCAGCTTCATCTCCTTCATCTCCTCACGAAGCTCATCATCCCGAAGCCGGCCAAACATCTCATTGAACTCCCGGCCTAGAACGCCTAAATCCCAAGTAGATCTTGCAACAGCTTCGGAGATATTGGCTGCCTTCCGCTCCCAGCCTTCTGCTGTAAAGAAGTCCAAGCTCTTCAGGGGTTCCGATACGATAGCCTTGGCTCCTGATCCAATCTCTCCCAGAACCCCCCAAGCTCCATCCCAAGCTCCTTTTATAAAGTCTACGGCTCCTGTGGGATTCTGCTCCTTATACTTAATGTATTTATCTAGCTCTGCGTCAGTGGGGCTGTATTCAAGATTCCCCTCGATCTTTCTGAAAAGCTCATCGTCTGTGAAAGTCCTGACTTCACCAACAGGAACAAAGTCAGGATCTAGCTTGAAGTCCTCTTTAGGCTTCCTTGGGGATGTAGTCGAAGGCGTTGGCCTGATCTGCCTCAGAGAGTCAGTAACTGGAGACAGTTCAAACTCTTCTTTCTCTTTAGTGACAGGAACAAGGTCATCTAAAAAGGTGGAGGTCTTTTCTTTCGCTGCCATAGATCAAGGCGTTTTTTGAGGCTTAGGTTTGTAGATGAAACTTTGAAAACCGTTTGGCATTTCTATTTCAATAGTGTCGCCCGGTTGTATATAGCCTAGATTAAAGTACTTATCAGCCTGCTGTCTGGCAGTTGCTTCCACTTCACCGTCATCACCCAAAACAGCGGAAAACTGGAGTGGTGCATTAACAAACTCAGAATCATCCCAAGGTACTCCCGAGATCTTCCGCATTGTGTTAGTGATTCCTCTCCTAAGTGCTCGCTTCTGCTCTACAACTTTCTGGCTGTCTCCCAGTAGAGGGATGTAGTCCCTAAAGGCTCCTATATACTCACTCTCTGCAATCGCAGCACCTGACTCCTTACGAAGTACTGCCCTGATAAAGTTGTCTGCAGCAACCTTGAAACTTTGAAAGCCTTCATCAAGTAACGCATTGCTAATGCTGAAACTTTTGTCCTGCGTGTAATTAGCAATAAAGCCGTCTATCAGATCCTTTCTTGGGTTAACCCCGTTAATCTCGGCCTGATCCATAATCCTGTTATCAAACCGCATTCTCTCAGAGTAGGCCAAAGCATTGCCTTCAGCTTCAGATAGTGACTTGCCAGCCTGCCCTCTCTTCCTTTTCTTTTCGTCAATTATCTCCTGAAGCTCTGCCTTGATAGGCACAAGGTTTTCGTAGCCTGATCCGTCTTCTTTAATCTTGAGCCTCTTGAGTAGAGGGATGCCGTCTTTGCCGGCTTGGATTGCCAGATCATTAACCTCCTTGATCTGGTTGTGTCTCCGCATTTCATTGCGAGCTTCCGGCTTGTTAAAGTCTTCCGGCTTGTAGGAGCTGCCAGTTTCTTGAAGGAAGGTTGTGAAGGTTGCCCTCTCATCGCCCTCTCTTGTCACTTCATCCTTGAGGGTTAACTCATCACTGAGCTTCTGCTTCTCTTCCTCTTTAAGAAAATCCTTGTGTGACTGAATCAATGACTGCTTAGTGTCATCTGGAAGATTAGCAAGATCTGTAATCTTCTCTAGGTTGTTCTGATTCCAGTGTTGAACAGCTCTGGCAACATCAGCTTCACCCACTTCAAAACTCTTATATATCTCTGACTCGACAACAGTTTTCTTTATATTGTCATACATAGTCTTTGATGTGGGTGACATTGATATGCCAGTGATATGCTGAGAAACTAGATTCTTCCACTGCGTAGGAAAGTTGACATTGTTAAGATCTAACTTGTCAAAGCCTTGCTTAAACTCGTTAAACTCTTTAAGTCCCGTCTTCTCTCTTTCTTTCGCGGCTGTCTCTGCTTCCTGTTTGATTCTGAGAAGGTTCTTTTCTAGGTCTATCTTCCCTCTGCTAATCCTTCTGTCTACCTCATCAGGATACAGCCTAGAACCAACCTGAAAGGCTGCTAGAAATGTTTTGCCACTCATCGACATCAGAACTTACCTCCTCCTCCGCTAGTAAGCATTTTTAAAGCTCCCGCTTTTCCCCCTCCCAACAGGCCGCCAGTTGCCGCCCCTAAACCAAGGCCAACCACAGAGCCAAACATATCAGCCCCTTGCTGTTGCTGGTTCATATAATCCTGAAATTGATTATTATAGACTCCCTGTGCCAAGCCCAGTGATCTGGCTCCTGCATTCGGATCCAGACCTATGCCGCTTCGGATCCCCATAGGGTTGAAAGCTGCAGCTCCCTGTTGTGCTCCTGCGATCTGTCCAAACTGAGCTACAGGAGTAGTGCCTGATAGGTAGCTGGCTGCATTAGCCAGACGCTGCTGCCTTAACCTGAAGGCTGCATTACCTACCTCGAAAGCCTCCTCTGCTGCTGGTGCTGCACCAAAGACGTTCCCTCTGGCGAACTGTGCGGCTCTGGTTGCTTGCTGCACCTCATCCCGCATACCGGGAGCCAGCTTGTAACCTGACTCAACATCCTCCAAAGCAGCCTTACCGAGTGCATCCCGTACCTTCCTAAATTGAGGATCAGAGATCTCCAGCTCCTTCAGGCGTTGTTTAACAAAGTCAGCCCCGTACTTCTCTTGCACGTTGAGCATTGCCTTTGCCATCCGATCAGCAGACTCTTCAGCGAAATCCAGCTCCTTACGGGATTCGTCAACGTCACCAAAGCCTGTGAAGTCCACAGTCTTCTCTTTGCCATCCATATCTGTGTAGGTGACTTTAGTGCCTTGTCGTGCGGCTGATTCGATTAGCTTCCTAAGTGGTAAACTGTCTATATCAGCCTCAACGCCTTCGCGTGTCGCTGCTGCGTAATCGGGGGGATCCGGTGGATCTGCTGAATACATTCCCATAGCTAAAATTCCTCTTTCAAAAACAATTCTCTGACTGTCAAACTAACTTTCTCAAGATGCTCTTTTCCCCCTGTGAGGAAGGCAGTCATCAAGCCTAATTCTGTTAAAGTGTCTCGGATCACAAGCGCATAAGTTCGCTTAGTATCCCCAGCATCCTCCCAACTGTTAGCGTCTTTCCAAGCATTCAAGGCAACTATATGCAGCGGAAGAAGGCTGTGCCTGTTTGCGATAAAGAAAGGATTATCTGGTAACTCCACCAGAAGCAGAAAGGCCAGATCGCAAGTCTTCTCCCCTGTCCACTTGTCCTGATCGTCAAACAGGTCATCAATAAACCTTGCCGCCTTGCAGATCACATTCAGATACAGGTGTGCCTCCCTGTTTCCCCCGGCACAAAGTTCTACAGCCTTCGCTACTTTATCCTCGTAAGTGATCAAAGGTCTGCCTCCATAGTGTCGATAAACGCCCCGGCTTGTATACTCCTCAGAGCGACATACTTGTCTCCTGTTGTGTCTCCTGTACTCTGCTGCAGCTTAAACTGTAGCTCTCTGAAAGGATCGTACTGTGTGAGGCTGTATCTGAATCTCCTCACCTTCGCATCTGGCAGGGTGAAGGGTAAGACCGGAGCTGAGGCTGTTAGTGTAATTACTCCTGACCCTGTTTCGAGATTGGTAACTATTCTCTCTCCCTCATCCCCGTCCAAGATTGGAATTATGTCCACCTTGGCATTACTGCGATCAAATTCGTACTCTACAAAGTCACCGCTCTTCGGACTAAGCTGATCACCAAAGGCCAAGCCTCTTGTAACTGCCTGCCAAGCTGTGTCTCGGTAGGTGCTCCCGTCGAAAGTGTCCTGATAGTCAGTGGCTACTGCGTTGTCAGGATTAACGTAGTC
>TARA_R100001463_G_scaffold19495_3_pt1 | contig 11072 bp, 12 predicted proteins | sample TARA_R100001463 | Tara Oceans TARA_R100001463 (sample SAMEA2622242) | marine metagenome | biome: marine biome (ENVO:00000447); feature: deep chlorophyll maximum layer (ENVO:xxxxxxxx); material: "saline water (ENVO:00002010), including plankton (ENVO:xxxxxxxx)" | depth 40 m
TTGGGCTGGAGTAATAGTGGATACCGCTCCACCATCAATTGAAAAGTCATACACTGCTGATGCATAATGTTTGATTGGATTACTTGATCTTGCCATTTTGTTTAAATTTTACTTGTTAATTATTAAATTGTTAATTGTTAATTGTTGTTTTCTTTTTTTTAATTCTATGGTTGATAAGTAGATGTATAATAACCTACAGTTATAATAGATTTACCTGCTGTTAAAGTTGCTGCTCCTATGATCACACCAATTTCTCTTTCTGTTGTATGTCCTCGTTTTGGTAAAATAGTTGTATAAACATCACCTGCTTGTCTATCAGCTAATGCTATAGAACCAGTTAACTCTTTACCGCACGCTATAACTTTTAAAGTATTTGATCCTGAAGAAGCATGTGTAGTTAATGTTTCAATTGTTACATCAACCATTATTGCATTTGCAGGAATAACCGTTGTTTGAGAAGGATATAAAGTATTAATAGCACCACCATCTACTGCAAAATCATATACAGCAGAAGCGTAGTGTTTAATTGGGTTACTTGATCTAGCCATTGTTAATAATATTATAAATTAATTACTTATCTGTTGACTTCTATTTTAAAATCTTTTAAATATATTAGCCCCTCCACCTCTTGGGATTTTTCTTTGTTTTTTTACAGGTGCTTCTTCTTGTACTGAAGCAGCAGATGTTTTAGAAGACTGGGCTGTTTTTAATTTTCTTACAGTTTCTTCTACAGCTTTATTTGAACCTTTTTTCATTATAGTATCTTTAAATCCTGTTGGATCTGAAAGCAACCATAATGCTTCTGTAATTAAATCATAGTTTGGCTCAACAAACTGATACTTTTCTAAAAGGTGTCCTAATAGATTTGTATTAGTTCCACTAATAGATGGATATGAAGGATTAACTAAACCATTGTATAAAAAAGATTGTGTTTTTTTATCAATTTTAGTATCACCTATTGCACCATCTTTTAAAGTTTCATATACATTTTTCATATAGTTTTGAGATGCTTGCTCTTGTTGCTTTCTCTTCATGTCTTGTTCTTGAAGTTTTGCTGCAACAACTTTTTCTTGCATCTTATCTAACTTAGGTTTAAACTTCATTGCTTGAGATTCAAGTTTACCAAGATCTTTCCAAATCTCAATTTCTTCTTCAATCTCTTCTCTAGTTCCGTAACCTGTAGCACCTAGATATTCTCTAATAATATATGATTGGTCTTTTTCTTCTTTAACATTTAAATCTCTTGTTTCTTCAACAACAGACAATGCTTTAAACATACCCTTTAGGTCTTGACCTCCATCTGCAACATATCTTGCTGCAATCTGAAGTTCTTCTGGTAAACTTTCAAAGAACTGTTTAGGAGTTTCTCTCCTAGCTGCATTTGCTTTTTCATCTAGATTAGCTTGAATTAATTCTTGCCAATCTTTTGCACTATACTCTTCTAAATCTTTTCCGTCATCAAAAGCTAAGATTTTTTCATCATCTATAAGCTTTTTAAAAACATCAGCAACACCTTCTATAGCTTTTCTGCCTCTTTTTTTAGGTGCTTCTTCTACTACTTCTTCTTCTTCAGTGTTATCACCAAAGATTTCATCTATTTGTTCTTTACTTACCTTTTCAGTCTTTTTTGTATCAGTAGTTTCTACTACTTCTTCTTCTTTGACTTCTTCTTCTTTTTTAGTAGTTTCTTTTGTAGGTTCATCTACAAAAGACATATCTACTTCTGGCTTTCTACTAAATACATTTGGTTTTTTAGATTCTTCTTCTGGAAGCGTTATAGAGTCTCCTCCTGGTGCTCCATTAAAAATTTCATCTAGGTTAACTTCAACCTTTTCTTTTGTTGTTTCAACTGTTTTGTTTTCTTCAGCCATAACTATTTGGTTTTATGTTATTATTAACTGTTAATATTACATATATAATATAATAAGAATTTTCTTAATAAACCTTAGAAATTTTAAAATTAGATAAAGATTTTCTGCAGTATATAGCTATCACTATTATTTTTACTTCTTATTATCTTTTTTAGCATTAGAATTAACATCATATTTATTTTTATTTTCTCTTGCTATTTCTAAATTTGTATTTGCTATTTCACGTTGTGTAGCTAATTTTTCTTGATCTATTTGCATTTTTGATTGATCAACAGAAGATTTTCTAGCAGCTTCTTCTCTTTTAAAATCCATTTGCTCTCTATATTGATCTCTATTTTCCATATCATTCATAGCATCACGGAAATCACTAACTTGGTTTTGATTAATATCAGATTGTGCTCCAAAACCTGCAGACCTAATTTCTGCAACCATAAGATCTTTTTTACGTTCTAGATCTGCTTCAGATTTTTGGAACTCACGTTCAGCAGCTTTTTCTTTAGCTTGTGATTCAAGCTGTTGTTGTTGCATTTGTTGTTGTTGCTGTTGCTGTTCTTGTCTTTCAATTATTTGTTTATTTTCAGCACCTTTAAGTATGTTAGAAACTTCAGCAATTGAATCTGCTTTAATAATACCTCCAAGATCATAAATACTTGCTCCTGTTGTATTATTAGTTAATGCCATTTGTTTTAACTGATCAAGTGTTGCTCTATGATTTGTTTTAGTTGTACAGAATATATTAAAATCTCTCATTAATAGTTCAGTACCATTAATTGTAAAGTTTACTTTTTCTGCTTCACTGGATATGTAATTTAATCTTACACTTGGCATTTTACTGTGATAGTATTGTGATAGATCTGTTCTCATTTGTTGTACTCTAGGCATAAGATAATCTGAATGTTGTATAAAATACATTTCTGTTTGAGAGTATGATGCTTGTACTGCTTGTTGTACACCAGTTGCTGTTTGCCTAGATATCTCTTGTCCCATTCTTTGTGGGTTAACTCCAATAGCTTCAAAAGCTTGTTGCTTAAAATGATTAGCTAATTGTATTCTAGACATCAATCTATTTGTTTGTTCTAGATTTAATGTTTGGTAATGATTAAAGTTTGTAGCATTTTCAGTATTAGTAATAGATGTATCTAATGGTAACATCCCAAAATCTTTCATTGCTACATATGCTTTAGCCATATTGTTTTTACCCCAATCTTCTCCCATTGAGTGACGTGGTAAAGCATTTTGATCAAACATAATAACTGTACCAAGTTCATCCACTAATATATCAGCTATTTGATTGTTAACCATATTATAACCTACTTGATAAGGTTTCATAAGATCTACTAAAGATGTAGACTTAGTATTTCTATCAGAGAATACTCTTCCTTCTATTGGAAGTTTACAGCCATATAAGTTATTATCTCCTTTAAATTGGAATTGTACTCTACCTGGTTTCTCTTTATTTATACCTAGGTATATAGGATCTAAATCATTACTTACTTCTGCCCTCCATGAACCTGGTAAATTTCTTCCTATTTTAACACCACCACAAACTTCATTAATCCATATCCAATCAACATGTTCACCTTCTATAAGATTATCTTTAGTTTTTTGTTTAAAGAGTACTGTATTGTATACAGGCTTATGTGTTACTTTAAAGTTTTCATCAACCACTAATTGTTCAACTTCACCATTAGGCATTACTCTAATCATGTGTCCAACTTTTCTTTGAGTTTTCCAATAAATTGTAGATACTCTAAGCATTTCTTGATCACCGTATGTTCCAACGTCTTCTCCTTCACTTAGTATTTGATTTACAATATCACCACCTCCACCTGGATTGGTAGCCCAGTTGCTCATAAATTGTCTATATCCTAATGAAGGAGATTGTGTATTCCATTTATGACTTCTAGTAGGATCATAATATGAACCATCATTCTGAACACCAGTTTGAGTATATATTGCTGATTTAGCTGGATATATACTTTCTAATGATTCCATTTGTTTTTTATTCATTAGATAACCATATGAATCAATAACATCTGCAATAGTAAGTAACTCACATTTACCTGCATAATTTGAATCTGATATATATCTTGTATCAGGAGACTTTTGATAAAATGTTAATACAGGATTCCATAACTCTACGTCATAGTCATCTTCCATCATTTTAAAATGCCAAAACTCTCTATCACAAATAAGCATATCTCTAAAACCTCTTTCTTCAAGTTCTTGCATTTTAAATCTTTCTTCATCAACATTCATTTGATGAGTAGCCCATTCTTCAACTAAACTTCTATAATCCTTTTGAAAAAAACTTTCTATTTCTGGTAAAGTTTTAAGACCTTCTGGTTGTAATTGTTGTTGTGCTTCTTCAGAATTAGGATCAAGACCCATACTAATCATCTCATGGACCATTTTAGTTTTAGCATCTTGTAATAAATTCTCTTCAATAAGCTTTCTTTTTTCTTCTATCATTTCATTATATGATAGATCATCAACAGCTCTAAATTGTACCTTTGAATATCTTTTAGAAAACTCTCCTGTCATAACATTTACAACGTTAGGAATAATAGGATAGAATCTAAGTTCTAATGCTGATTCATCAGTTTGAGTTAATACATCCATTAACTCTTTATATTCATTATCTGGTTCTGTTATATAGTCTGTTTTATCAATTATACCTTTTGCAAGTTTATAATTTTTTAAAAGTTTTCTTGCATTACCTCTTAAAAAGTTCATACCCTGTATTTCAAGCCAATCTAAATTCCATGCAAACCAATCATCTGTTTTTTGTTTTGCTGGTAAAAATTGAACAGGTTGGGTTAAACTAGAACTAGCAGAAGAATATCCACTTGTTTTTGCTTTTGCACCATTCTTTAATTGTAATGCATTAAATACTTTCATATGATTACTTCTTTATTGTATAGATTATTTCTAAATTGCTAGCTGCTATTGTTTGATACCAATACATTATTTTATATTTTTAAATGGAGATTTTTTAAATCCACCAACATTTGATCCACGTTTTTTCCTGCCAATATTCTTAAACGGACTCATAGATAATTTATACAAATTTCTTGAATTATCCAAGTTATTTGCTGACTTATCACTCTCTTTACGTTTTAAATAGCCCCTATTAGACTGTTGGACTCTTGCAAATGCAATTAATGCAGAAAAAGCAACTAATCTATCCACGTTAAGCCCAGGATAGTATTGTGACATTTCTGTTAATAACATTTTGTCTGGTATTCTTTCAATACCTAATGTTTGACTAATGACTTCACCATTGTCATCTAATTCTTCATCTATTGCTTCACGTATAAATTCAATTGCATAAGATATTAAATGATTCTTAAACAGTGTGCCTGTATTTTTCCAACCATATTCTGCAAATACATTAGCGTTAGAACCTAAATCTTTTAAGAATAAAACCTGTTGTTTGGGTACAAGATATTTTTGTTTTCTCTTAGCAATCATATGCTGTATAAATAAAGAAATATTATTCTCAACTATAGTCCATGCTTTGTACCATTCAATTATTAATTCTAAACGTTCATGTGTTTTATTAATATCATCAAATCTTCCACACCAAGATGCTACAACTTTATCTTTTTCTACAAAAGTTTCTGGTCCATCAGGAGTATCTCTAGTTATTTCAATAGGATTTTTATAAACAAATATACTACACAAAGAATCTGATGTAGTTGTTTTACCTTCAGAAACAGGGTCAATAGATGCATAGTATGTACCAAAATCTGGATTATCAATAGGTCTTTCCCAAACAACTAAACATCCTGTTTTATCATCTAATTTCTTTTTTACTGGAAAAGTAGTGATTGGAAGTTTATTAGTTCTTTTGGCAATTATACCTTTTGAATCTCTATCTAATTCAATTAACTCATAAGAATATTTTTTTTCTTCAATACGTTTTTGTTGTTCAGCAATTATACCTTGTGGAAATACAGCAGCTTTTCTATATGCAAATGCCTCTGCAATATTAATTGGTTTTTGAGATATACGTAATTGGAATTGTTCAGGAGCTAAATCTTTTTGCCATTGTGCTCTTTCTTCTTTTATTGCATTTAAAGATTCTTTAACTAGTGAGTTGCCATAGCTATCTATGTATGGAGGCATGGACCATTGTTCTGGTATAAATAATCCTGCTACTCCTATACCACCTTTATCATCCATTAGATCAGTTTCTACAGCATATATATCATTTGCTTGTGGATTAAGTATAAATTCTTTTAATGGGTTACATTGTGCAAGATCTCCTACAGATCCAGCTGCAATAAACATACCTGTAGTCATCATACCTGATGTCATTGCAGGTCTAATATACTCATATGTTTGATCCATCTTAGGAGCAATACCTGCTTCCTCATGAAAAAAGAATGTACATGGTCCACCTACACCTGTAGTTGCATTTTTTTCAAATGATGCACCTTGTATCTTAGACATAAGACCTTTATTAGTCTTTCTATTATTTACTCTAACCTCAATCTTCTGTTCCCACAATAAAACTTTTTCTGGAGTACATGGTCTATACCATGCTGTATGTTCATTAAGAAATGTTTTGTATTCATCTAAAAATTTCCATGAACCTTTATCATTAATATAATCTTTTAGTGATGCACCTATCTTACAAATAGATCCTGCTTCAAACCAAAATTGGTTTATAAGTTTAGCCATATGAAAATATGATGATGCTATCTGACGTTTTTTAAGTATAGCTACATGTTTATTATGCTCTTCAGCAAGTACTTCATATAATGCCATATGGTATTGAGCATCTCTTACTTTGGCAAATCCATATTTTTTTTCTTCCTTATCAAAAATAGGTAGGAAGTTTAACCACATATAATAATCTCTAGTTAAATAAAATACATTTTTTTCACCATGATACAATACACCCTCTTTACATTTAAATTTTTGGTCTTCCCAATATTTATTAAAGTCTTTAGATCTAAATGGTTTATCACAATAAAAACCTTGTTTATTAAAAATAACTGCTTGCTCATTAAACAACAAGGCAGTATCATCAAATTCATACTGCCCTGGTTCTTTAAATAAAGTTAATAAATAGCTTACCCAATCATTTTTTTCTTCAAAATGAGTTTCACTCCATAAGCCATCTTTATATGTTGGTATAGATTTATACATTATTACTTATCTACTATTGCCCAAACATCTTGTTGTCTTAATAAGATGTGTTCTTCATTCATATGTGTAACAGTAATAGGTTGAACAAATTGATTAAATAATACCACCTCACCTTCATACACACCTATTACATCTTCTCCTATTCCAACAACAGTACCTCTGTCTTCTTTTTCTTGACTTGATTCAGGAACATAAATTCCTGATGTACCATAAGTTTCTTTTGCTTTGTGTTGTTTAATTAAGATTCTGTCTCCTACTGGTCTAATGTTGCTCATTTAGTTTTAATTTAGTTTTAATTTATAATTGATCATATGCTAATCCTTGTCCACCACGGACTTGGCTTTTTTGTTCATCTTTCATATCATTATATGCTCCTTTAAATGATTGTCTTATTTGATCAAATTTTGCAGCAGTATTAACTAATGACGTTAAGTTACCATCTCTACCGTGTTCAATAGAAGTAGTTTCCATATACCTTGCTAGTCTATCTAACATTGTTTTAATTCCCTTGTATGCTCTGAATGTTGGTGTTTGATACATTTCTTTGCACATATCTATAGCTTGTCTAATTACACCATCCTCTGGTGATTCTTCTAACTCTACTTCTTCTATTATAAGATCTTCTTTTTCATGTTCAGGAACATTAAAAAAAGGATTCATATCTGGATCTGGACATGTCATATAAAATACATATAGGTATACAGATAAATAAGTTTCTGGATATTTTTCCATTATTACCTTTAAAGACTTTAAAGAATAGCAATGTTCTGATGGTATTACCTTACCATTTTGTACGTCAAATAGTTTTACTAGCATTGTGGATTATCTTTTAGCCACATTATTAGACTTGTTATTTCATCTTTTAAATATGGTAGGTCATACATTTTAATTTCTTTTATTACTGGTTCTCCTTGATCATTATATTTTGTTATAGGATAACCAAATTCATTTTCACCTTCTTTTTCAAATGAAACATGTTGTATTTGTAGTTTACCTATTTTAAGTTTAGGGTTATGCTTTTTAATAATATAAGCATATAAACTCATTTGTAAATTATAATGATTTAAATTACATTCATCTAGATGGCTAATTGGATTAAACATTTTACTTGTTATACCTTCCCAATTTGTAAAACCTTTTTCTTTTATTTCTTTGTTTGTTTTATAATCAAGTATGTTTATAACACCATCAACTATACTAACTAAATCTGCTTGACCACATAAACCTAATGATTTTAAATATACAAAAAGCTCTGGATATGCCCCATTTTCTAATTTTTGATTAGGTGCAATTTTTACACCATTATTATTAATAAGAGGTCTAACAATAGGAACTTCTACACCATCCCTTTCAATTGTTTTAAACTCTAATATATTTTCTTCTCTTTGATTATGATACCAATTACCTAATCCAATAGCTCTTTCAGTTTCACCATCCCAAGCATCTTTAATTTCTTTGGTTGTCATACCATACCATTTAGACCTTTTATTTTTAGAAGATTTTTTTGCTTGTGCATCTCTATCAAATTTAGGTTTAAACATCCCTATAAAACTAGTTACACTAGTCCATTTAATTTTATCTTCATCATTACTTTCATAAAGATGGCCTTCTTCTTTAAATATTACTCCCATCTCTTTTTGCTTTTGCTTTTTCTAATCTGATTCTTTGTTCCTCTTTAAGTCTTTTTAATTTTTCTTCATGCTCTTGTTTTGCTTCATATCCAAAATAAACTTGTTTTTTTAGTTTATCTTCCAGTTGAGGTGTCATTATAGCTTTCCATCTACCTTTAGGACAATCAGATGACATAGCACGGATCTTTAAAGATATACTACAACCACAATCAGAACAACATGGTTGAGTACCATTAACAGCACAAGACTTTCCTACCTTATCTAATAACGGACACATTTTACATTCTTGCCATCTCATCTTAGCAACTGCTTCAATGTCTTCATTTTTAAAAATTCTATTTTTAATTCCTTCAGCAATTTGATCAATATTACCTAATGCAGCAAGTAGTTTATTTAATCTCATCTTTAAAATTTTTTTTATTTTTAATATTCTCTTCTATTTTAATTAAAGCATTTTCCATTTCCTTTAATTTATTTTTTACAGGTACATGTTTCTCATATCCTGTATATGTCATTTTTTCTAAATTTCCAAGGATATCTTTATTTCTTTTAATTGCTTTTTTTAGTTTATTAGTTCTAATTTTAAATGTTCCTAATCCTGGAATATTTATTCTTGGATTTTCTAAACTTGATAAACTACCTCTAACCTTTCCATAAAAGAAAGATACAAATTCTGCTACCAGGTCTTTGTGCACTTCTGCATCAGTAGAAACATCACTATAGAAATCTTTGTAGTTTTTAGGATTCAAGACCAAGTATTTTATAATCTAAATAAATAATTCCATCTACCTCTATACCCATTTCTGTATTTATAAATATTTTCTTTTTGTTAGTTCCGTCTTTAACTATAAGTCCTTTTTTTTCTGCTTTTGACAAAGCATTTCTACAAGATTGTGAACTTTTAAATATACCAATCTTTGATATAATATTACAAAATTTAGTTAATTCAATTGTACCCTCTTTAGATAAAGCATGTAAACATTGCAAATCAGAACTGCTTATTTGAATATCATTAAGAAAACAAAAAGTAAGGATTTGGTATTTTATAACCTCATCCTTACTCATTTTAATTTTTTTCTCTATTTTATTTACTAAAGCCATTTATTAGTTTGATTTCTTAAGAGTTCTCTTAATATGATCTGCTGCTTCTTGACCACTCATTTTAGATGGATCAATAGTTGTTTGACTTTGCATTTCAGGCATATCATTTCTAGATTCACCTTCTTCTGGTTCAGGAGCCATTGTTTGTGCAATAAACATTTGAGCTTGCAGTCTTTCTGCACGTGTTTTTTCAATGTCCCTAAGAAGTTCTTCATATTCTAATTGAACTTTTAAAGGGGGAATGTTTTCAGAATAGTAAGCTGTAATTTCCTTTCTTTTGTTTTCTAAGTCTTTCTTAGACATTTCTTCAGGGCTAACTACTTCTGGTTCTTTGATTTTAGCTTTTGCCATTTTAATATAATTTAAAATTAATAATATGGCAAATATATAAAAAAAGTTTAAATAATAAAAGTTTATATTTATTTTAATTATATACGTTTAATAAATCAAGTAGATTATCAATAGCACCATGTCTATGAGAATCTTCTAATACTGTATGGAAAACATAATCTGAATTTATTATTTTTGACATGTCATGATATGCTGACCAGTTTTTGTCTTTAAGATCTATTTGGTAAGAGTCCCCACAAAATATCATTTTAGATTCTTTACCCAATCTTCCAATGCACATTGATAATTGTGATCTACTTAAATTTTGAAATTCATCTACAATAACTACAGCATTATCAAAAGTGCGTCCTCTAAAATGAGCTAATGATACTAACTCAATTGATTCATCACGTTCCATTCTTTCTAATAATTCTGGTTTATTATAAACCTTTCTCATATTAGATCTAATAGGTACTAACCAAGGTTCCATCTTTTCTTTTTCAGATCCTGGAAGAAAACCATTATCTTCTGTAGATATTGTTGGTCTTGTTATTATAATCTTATTATACTGACGTTTAAACATTTGATCTAAAGCAATTTGTACTGCAAGAAGTGTTTTACCACTTCCTGCTTTTCCAACTATAAAATTAAAGGGATGTTTTAAAATTTCTGCTTTAGCATTTTTTTGTTCAGTAGATAAAGTAATGGAAAACTTTATTGAACCTTTTGGAGGAGTCTTATCCTTATTTGTCATATTTTAATTTTATAAATTTTTAAGCATCTCTACTAATTCAGGCTGAGGAAAACAATCAAATTTATCTTTTCTAACACTAGTGTGTGACCACAAACCAAATTGTCTAGCGTAATAAGCATCTTCATTAAACTCAAATGCATCTTTAGGATCAACACCATCTTTTAACATTTTTGGTATTCCATTAATTAAATCCATCTTAGGATATGTTTCTTTAAGATGAAGTAT
>TARA_R100001463_G_scaffold6208_10_pt1 | contig 11044 bp, 19 predicted proteins | sample TARA_R100001463 | Tara Oceans TARA_R100001463 (sample SAMEA2622242) | marine metagenome | biome: marine biome (ENVO:00000447); feature: deep chlorophyll maximum layer (ENVO:xxxxxxxx); material: "saline water (ENVO:00002010), including plankton (ENVO:xxxxxxxx)" | depth 40 m
AATAGAATTCATTAAAGTTGACAAGGTTGTATATCATATAAACATATTTTGAATTCGTGATAATCTTATCGTAATATGCCATCTGTGTAGGCAGATCACATTCAGATAGAGCATAGTTACTAATGAAAAGATCTACATCTTTGATCTCTTCGTACTCTGTACACGGAATACATGTTACCTTATCTTTTAGATCTTCAAACTGATCTAGATATTTTCTTTGCAAGGCAGATACCTCTGGTAAATCAATGAGAATGTATTGATCAAACTCACACACTTTACTCAAGACTCTACAGAGTCCACCATATCCACCACCTACTTCTACAATCTTACTAACAGGAGCACCATCAAGTAAGAATCCACACTCAAAAGTATTCTTCATATACCTGAGAGTTGTAGGAGATATCGTACCTGTCATGCCTGGGTAAGGATACAATTCTGGATTACCAATCTTGTCATTCTCTTTAAATGCTTCGATGTTATCCCATACAGCATCCTCATTCATATCCTTACAGATGTTTAGGTATGCTTGTCCTTGATCCTTAAGTACATGTTCTAGGATAGTCTTGTACTTTGGATTAGATTTAAAGTTTGCAAAGGCATCATCAGATGCAACTGCTTCTTTACATGCTTCAAGATACTCTACGGCAATCTGATCTTCTGCTTGCCATCCACTACGGTCATCTGTGACAGTAGTTGCAGATACGTCAATAATTTCACTCATGATACTCTAGGTTTTTGATGTCTAAGTGGGTCGATTTGTGCAAAATAATTTCCATACATGTAATCCTCTGCGACTCTCATGCACTGAGCAATCTCAAAGTTTTCTTGTATTACATCTTTCTTGGATTCATAATACTCTGGTGTGAGTTTATCCCAAGGAATATTATCCCAAGGTTTTTTCTCATCTAGGAAAATGATACCTTCTGGATTGAAGTATTGTGCCACTCCAGCAGTACCATAATACACTGGAATAGTTCCACACGCAAAACAATCTGTCAACTTCTCAGTAAAGTAAGTTGGATAGTTTGCGTTCTCTACTGCAAAGGAGAACATATAATCTCTCAATGCTCTTGACTTTTCTTTTAGTGGTAACTCTTGAGGTAATCCCCAACCAAATAAATCATCGCCACCTTGTTTTTTATAGTATGATTCTACGACTTTGAGGCGACGTTGATGTCCCACTGTATACCCTTTGTTAGATGCGACCATTGAGACGAGTTTTGATTTGCGATAGACTGCCCTATCCATGACCCAAGGAGCAGCGTTAGATAAACAATAGAGAAATTTACCATCAGGGCCAGCCTCAGTTGTGAGTCTCTGATCACAAGTAAAGATACCATCAACACGACTAGCAACAAAATCATAATTCTCCTCTATAAATCTATACTGATCTGGGATAATCTCCCTAGACTCTAACAACCAAATAAATTTTGGTTTGTCGCTATCGTCCTCCAAGACTTTTAGTGCCTCTCCATTTACATAGAGATTCACAAGTCCAGTACCATTACGAATCCATCTAGTATAGACCGACCTATTGTTTGCCGAAGTAGATGGTTCTAATGAATCATTACAATAAAGATTGATAGGAAATTTTGACTCAGGTCCTAGAACAGGAAAGTCAATTCCTGTAGGACTCTTCTTCGCCTTTTCAACTGCCTCTCTTAGTGCTGCCGCTTCGGCATCATACTTATTCATAATCCTTTTTCATCTCCTCAAATACTTTTTTCAAACCTTCTGGGACAGATGTTTTTGGTTTCCAAAACTTCTGGATGAATGGGTCGGGGACGTTCCTAGCATCCTTCTGCACTTCGTCCTTCGACTGTGCTGGAGTAATCGTGATCTCCTTGCCAATACCCGAAAATAATGACTTAATTTCAGACGCAATCTCCAACACAGTTGTATAAACACCAGTAGTAATATGAAGTTCATCGTCAGAATGGAGATCATGGTATGTCTCCATAACAGTCTCCAGCGCCTCACAACAGTCTTCCGCATAAAGAAATTCCCTCGCTTCGGTTCCGTCTGTCATCATATCTATATCACCAGACTCAAACCCCTTACGGATGAAATCTGTAATGACATGTGCCTTGTCCATGTCTTTCTCAATACCATATACGTTCCAGAACTTGACGATCAATCCACCAAGAGACTTGGTATAAAGTTCGCCAACTCTTTTCAATACACCATAGGGAGAGTAAGACATATTACTCATCTGTGATGATGCAAATACAAATGGTTTATTGTGTTTCTCAAGTAGACCAAAGGCATTTGCCATCAATCTTGTGTTGTTATCGATGAACTGAAAAGTATGTTGATACTTTTTAAGATAGTGTGATCCTCCCACATCAAAGGCAAGGAAGTACACAAAATCTGCCATATAAATTTTGGCTTCAAGTTCACCATTAGGAATGACTGTCATGTCCTGTTCACTACCATTAGTGATATCAAACTCAAGGACTTCATTCCCCATACGATTAAGGTAGTCAGTCAGATATGCTCCAACTTGACCACCAGATCCTAGCACCAATATCTTACGAGCCCTTTGCTCGTAATACATGTCTTCATAATCCATTTTTGTAATAACAACCTCCATCAAAGCCAAGCAACGGAATGTTTCTCATCAAAATTGACAAGACCTGTACCACTCATGTGTCCAATCTCAGTGACATTAATTTTAGGGAATGTGATTCTGTTCCAGAAGTCTTCGATCTCAGGCCACTGAGGACCGATATCATCGAGAAGAACAATACCAGACCATCCTTTCTCTTCTAGGTATTCAAACATCTCTTCCTCTGCCGTTCCATCATGAGGGTCAACGTCAATCATTATAATAGAAACGTGATCCCAATTCAAGTCATCAGTTCTAAAGTCTTGAACCTTAAACTCAACATTATCTTTTTTGATTCCTTCGGATGCACCCTGCTCAACTAAGTCATAACTAATAACTTTATTCTTATCATTGTAAGATAGTGCAAGGGCAGAACCTCCTGTCCTTGTACCAACATCTAAGATGATAGAATCATTGAACTGTGTAGATAACCAAGAATACAATCGGTATTCACTCTGACCAGCAGTGAGCCAATCATTTGGGTTGAGTGATTGTTCTGCAAGATGCGAAACATCTAGAGAACGGATTGCATCCTTATCAAGTTTGATATTCTTCTTAGTTACTTTTCGCATGTTCTAGTTCCTTTGATGTAATTTCAACTACGCCATGTTGACGAGATTTAATTTGTTCAGTGATCCAAGCATAAGTCTTGGAGATACCTTCTTCAAGAGTCTGTGAATAATCCCATCCAAGTTTCTCACGAATAAGATCGTTGTTTGAATTACGTCCACGGACACCCAAAGGTGCATCAAGTTTGTGTGCCTTTCTAACAACCTTACCTGATACCTTAGCAGCAGTTTCTACCAACTGATTGATAGTAACCATTTCTTCAGAACCAATGTTGACAGGTCCTTCAAAATCAGAATCAATCAACCTACGAGTTGCTTCAATGCACTCATCAATGTATAGGAATGATCTGGTTTGTAAACCGTCTCCCCATACCTCAATAGTTCCTCCTGTGTCTGGTAAAGATGCGACCTTTCTACAGATTGCTGCAGGGGCTTTTTCTTTTCCGCCATCCCAAGTCCCTTCAGGACCAAAAATGTTATGATAGCGAGCCACAGAAACGTCAAGGTTGTAGTTGCGAGCATAGGCAAAATACAATCTCTCCGAAAAGAGTTTTTCCCATCCATACTCTGAGTCTGGATTGGCTGGGTAGGCAGAGTTCTCACGGCAATCAGGATTGTCTGGATCTAATTGATTATGTTCTGGGTACATACAAGCAGAACTAGAATAGAAGATCTTAGTTTTGTTTGTACCAAGTAATCTATTAAGTTGAACTTGTTCGTTCAGAACATTCAAATTAATAGTTGCTGAGTTGTGCATGATGTCAGCAGAGTGTTCATCTGTAAAGATGTATCCAGCACCACCCATGTCGGCAGCGAACTGGTAGATCTCATCAAAAGAATCTCCATTTACATCTAAGACTTGTGCTACAAGTCCTACTTCTCTAAGATCACCTTGAACAAAATCATCGGCAGCACTCATAGAGAAATCGGGGTACTTAATATCAACGCCACGAACCCAATACCCTTCTGATCGTAGTCGTTTTACCATGTGACTTCCAATGAAGCCGCCTGCACCCAATACTAGTGCTGTCTTCTTATCCATACAAGTTTGAAATAAACTTCATCTTATTTATTGTATCAGACTTCAGCGGTTTGTGCAATAATGTTTACAGTTGGAAACCAACCGAGTTCCATCATAGGTTCTACATTTGCACATAACTCGTCAGGTTCGTTGGGAGTTTCCTCCTTGATAGGAAGATGACTCATACCTAAAGACTCAGCAAGATCCAATACAGATGTCATCTGTCCTGTTCCGATATCAATAGTTCCTGTGTATGTACTGGGAATCAAGTAATGAATTGCTCTCACAACATCCAATACATGAATCCAATCTCTCTTATGTCTTGTCAAATATTTTGCAGTTCTTTGTTTCAACATTTCATATAACATATCATCTCTACTTCCTTCTTCTGCCCACACATTAAAAAATCTCATGCCCACACTGTTAGGTGGTGCCATGAGTTCATTTGCTTTCTTTGTGATAGCATAAGGATTCTGCCACCACTCGTGTGCTCCAGCAGAACTTGCATACAATAACCTAACGTTATTCTCTCTACAATAATCAAAGATAGGTTTAGACTTCTCTACATTATTATTCCAGAACTTATGTGGATTATCCACACTATCTCTCAGTGCAGCGTAGGCTGCAAGATGTATAATACAATCCCAATGTTCTGCGAACATACCAGAAGGACCTACAAAGTCTCCAATGTCATCTGGTCTGTCTAATCCTTGAACACCGTATCCAAAAACTTCTCTTAGAGAAGAGAACAGTTCCTTGCCAATAAAACCTTTGTGGCCAGTTATTAAAATTCTAGTCATTTTCTTTTCTTCCTGTGGCGTGCAATCCAATTCCTTGCTGTGTCATCATTAAGAGCTGTGTGTAGGATCTCTCCTTCATATACTATCACTCTTTTGGATTTACCGCATGGTACAGCAGCGTATCCATCTTTAGTAAAGAAACCCATCTTAGTATCCTTATAATAATTATAAGTTGATCTGAGTTCCTTCTCTTCTGGAGTCATCATGTTTTAACTTCAAATGTGAGATGATTATTACAATCCCCAAAGAACTTGCCGTCTAGATTGTAATTGAATGAGATACTATATCTTTCCTCATTAGAAAATGAAGGAGTCACATAGTGATCTAGGTGTGCAGGGAAAAGAAATAGACCACACTCTTCTGGTTCAAATTTTTTCTCAAAACTATTGAGATCATCATAGCCAGTCACGGATGGTTCCCAATGACTAGTGATCCAAGTAGATTGTTTGGTTGTAAAAACAATGTCGCCACTGTTCTCAGGAACCTGTAGATAAAACACTCCAGCAAACTGAGTATTGTTGTGACGATGTTCTGCAATATAATTTCCCTTCGTTTGTAGGTTACCCCAAGAATTGATTCTTTTCAACCCATGTTTTTTCAAATCAAGTTGTAGGGACTTAGCGAACTTATAAACTTCATTCTCAATACTATTTTCTAACAACCTCAACTCTGGACTTGACAATAAATCCGCTTGCAATTTTGTTGTCTCTCCGTTAGGTCTGTTGACTATATCCGTATCTGGTGCCCATTCACATGTCTTTAAAAAATCTAACATGTGTTTCAATTCAGATGGTCTGAAGTCTAAGACATTTTGATAAACTGGTGTTGGAAATAGAATATGAATATGAGACATCAGTTTGCGTTTAAACTTTCATTGTATTGGTTATCAAGAATCCCTGCTGTGTTTACTTGTTGCAGTCCAATGTTTCCTTGCCACCAACCAGTAGCAATATACTTATCACTCATAGGAGGATTGCCTCTATGTAAATGAGTATATCCACCAGGCCAAATAAGAATAGTTCCTTTCTTTGGTTTTACTTTTCTCTTTTGATATAAAAATTCTGTCTCTCCACCCTCTTCTACATCATTCAAATATACCATCCATGCCATAGTTCTATTACCTAGATTCCAATTCACATTTTCTGCATGGAACAAATGATATCCGTTAGTGGGTTCTGTCTTTTGAAGTAGACACAGAGAACTTACATAACTGAAATTGCCTAGGTAGGTATATTCATTGATGTAATGAAATAAACAATTAGTAACATACTTCATCAACTGGGAACACTCACTAGGAGAAAATCCATCCAGACATATTTGTTTATCTTTTACATGACTAAAATTTCTTTTAAAATCTGTAAACTCTGCCTTGTCCATGTAGTCTACAAGGAAGTCACAGAAGCGTGGGTCTACTGCGTTCTCAAATATTCCAATAAAGTCATGGAATTCATATTTAATTTCGGTGTCCATTATGTTACCAAAGATTTAGTGGGCAATGTGCTGCACTAAATTTGACCTTATTTACTAAAAAACAACCACACTCTTTACACAAGTGTCGGTCTGGATCAAATCGATTACAGTCTCTACATATATCTATTCGTGCTTTTTTGACCTCATCAGGAACAAGCAAGGTTCCGTCAAAGACGAAACCTTTAACAATATCATAGGCGGTCTTTGATAAGTTAGCCGCCTTCTCTGGTAGAGAAGGATCAGTCATCCTTGATATAACATGGAACCCCAGCTGGGTCTAACCACTTTGTATATTCAAAGTCATCAATGGCAAGTTTGAACTGCATGTAATTATCACATAGATACATGTCTTTGTATCTACCTGAGAACTGATTGTACTTTTGAATACGGTAATCGGGATTACCATTATCCAAGAGTTCTTCCATTTGAACGTACCTATATGGTTCGTTGTGGCATACTACATCAATCATTTAGAAACTCCTAGATCTTCCGCAATCAGACTCATTAGCAATGAATACTCCTGTTCTGGATCCTCATCGCTGAACTCATAACCTTCTCCCTTATAGTACCTCAAAACTTTTTTGTAAATCTTTGGATACTTGAAGTCGAGTGCAAACTCTTGGTCTACTGCTCCCTCCAAAGCATCAAGATTTTTCTTGAACTTAGAAATGAAAGTGGACATTTTCCGATTGTGTTTACGTTACTATTGTAGTCCTGTATTTAGTTTTTGTCAAGCACCGTCATCATGATTCCACATGTGCTCTATATCCTGAGCCTGTCCAGAATCAATAAGTGGTTTTAGAATATCATTATGAGGAACAAGTGCTACCTGTCCATCAGGAGTATCTATTAAAAAGGTCTCTCCAGCTGACGCTCGATCGACCAATTCTTCAAAGTTTTCTTCAAGATATTCAAGAGAAATTACTTGCATTACATTTGCGGTTGTTTAGGTAAATGTTCAAATGATCCTGGCATGTGTGCGCTGTCTTTAGCCGTTGCTGCGTTTACCTCGTTAATATGATCAATCTGATCTCTGTTCTTTAAGAACTCTAACATCTGACTTGCATGTGTGAGTTCAAATGGATCATTAGGTAAGTTGTCTCTACTTCCAACACCATCTGGTGTCTCTTCCTCAAGGTAAACCATCTGAATATTATTTTCAATTAGCATAACCCAACGCCATGCTCTCATTCCCATACCTTTATTGTACATCTTGACGGAACATTGAGTTGCAGCCATTCCACCTTGCTTTGCAAGTCTTAGAACGTATGCTCCATTTCCATCTGGAAGATACTTAAGTTTTTTGATCTTCATGTCTTTAAACCACTTGTCCATCACAAATGAATCGTTCATAGAAACGACATAGATCTCATCAACAATAGTTTCTTTGATGAAGCTGTCATAGAGTTTCTCATACTCCTTGACCATCTCTGTACATGGAGGTGTGAAAGCACCGCACACAGAGACAAGAAGAACATCTTTACCCTCGAACAATGAGTGTACTGATTTCTTCACTAATTTTTTTGATTTGTTATTCCAAAAGAACAACTCTGCATCAGGCAATAAATTCATTTTTCTAATTTACTTTCATGTATAGTATGTATAAGGTTACTCGGAGAGTTCTCTGAGTGCCTCAAGTTTAATAAATTGTTCGTTGAGATTATAGTGTAACTTATAATTTACAGTTGTCAAGTAAAACCCAACAATTTCTGATCCGTCACAACTGTATCCATAGCCCGTAAGTTTTTCATTTACGCCATCAATTTTCAATGACTTACCTTTTTCAAGGTAGCTATGGTACTTCTCGTCTAGACTGATCATCGTTCCTCGTAGATTAATTTTTTAACGCCTCTTCTTCGGCGTTCCTCTTGGTATTTTAGATCATCAAATGTCAGAATACCATCATATTTAATAGTTTTGTCATATTCTGTAAGGATTACCTGATTAAGATCGATAGCCCCAACAGTCTCATCAACAACCATCATTTGATTTTCACATCTACAGACTTGAACTTTAGTCGTTGCTCGCAACTCTGTATTACATAGTTTACATCTCGCTTTCAACATTGTCTTCTACCTTCAAAACTAACTCAAACTCTTTTAATATATCAGCTTCTGGATCTTGATCTCTAATGTTACAGTATTCCAACCACCTAAGAGCAGTCTTCTCTGGATCTTTCAATCCCTTTCCACATAAAATAGTATAAGGTCGATCCTCTAAACTGTTAAATTTTGCTACCAAGTATTCTGAATAATTTCCAATCAAGTAACAGAGTTCATCTCTGTCAACATCAACTTTGTACATCTGAAATTCATTACCATAAACAGAGTGAAACAACCCTGCCTTCACCTCATCTTCTGGTCTTCCATAAGAATACAACATACCAGCTACTCTCATGCAATGTGATAAGAGATCGCCTTCCAAATGAGGTATGTGATCTACCCCAAGTTTGACCATGTAGTTTATATATTCATCCATCATCCTGACATATTAATAGTTAATGACAATCTAGGTTCTGGGTTGGCTATGACAGAGTGCATAGTTCCCTCTGGTATGATAAGAACACCTGATGGATCTGCTTCTTTAGTCTGTCCATTGATACTCCATGTGCAAGTGCCATAGATTGGTTTTACTATGACATGGTAGTCATGATTGTGTGGATCAAAACTTGCTCTATTGAAAACAGTTCCAGCACTCAAGTACATATTAGCATTAGTTTCTGATCCCTTGTATTCAAATAATTTTTGATCAAGAGATCTAAGATCTGATGTCAGATCCATGACGTTACTTAAGAGACTAGTGAACCCCAGATCAAATAACCTCTTCCATTTATCATAGATTATGTAACCTCTAGAATCAAAGAATCCATTAGATTTTTTCTGGCACTGATTGATGACCTCAAGAGATGGTTCTGGCCATCTATATTTTATTTGAAGCAGATCAAGAATACCTTCTTCATCTAAATTTATTTTATGTGATTGTATAATATCTGCCGCCTCTTGAAGATACGGCATAGGATCGGGAACAGGTGGTCTCTGCCACTGTTGATAACTATTCAATATCCTCTCTCCATTCTTCGTAGAAAGCTACCGCTTCCTCATAGGCACCTTGATCGTACAGGTCATGAATCCTGTCGATGATATAATCTTGTGTAAGTTTCTCCTCTTCATAATCTTGAGTGAATTGGAAGAGATCGGATTGAAATGAGGGGTCAAGCATCGAAATAGTCCTTTCGGTAGTAACGTCCTAGAACATTAGAATTATAGTAGGCAGGCTCTCCATTGTCAAGAGCCTCAGTCAACACGTTATTTAGAAAGAGTTGTCTGGTCTCCTCATAATTTGTTCTTCCGAGGGTTCTATGTAGGGATATGATCTCTCTTGAAAAATTTGTCTTTCCATATTCGGATACGTCGGCTTTGAGCTCGGGGGATGATCCATAATATTTCTTCCAGTCTGACTCAGAGGTAACTCGTCTCTTACCTCCCTTAGGCTTTCGTTTCTGTACGAAATATTTTCTACCGATGTACTTCTTGCCTGTTGTCTTATTAGTAATGAGGTAGACGTAACCGAAGAAATCGCCAATGTCGTCAGAAGTAAAAGGTTTACCCTCATATAGCCAGGGGTTTTCGTAAACTCCTCCTTCAACCATTTCATCATTTTCATATCTTCACACTATGTATATGAGGTCTCTGATCCTGTTGTACCCACCAGTGCATCGAGCAAACATACAACGTTTGGAATAACACTAGGGATAATATAATTACTACGTTCGACCATTGAATTGTCATTTGAGTTTGCTCCATGTATCTTCCCAACCTTTCACTTCAATAACCTGACCCAATCTATTTCCAATGATCTTATCTGCCAGTGGTCTATCATTACCGTGTTCATCCATTCTATCACCAAAGAATGCTACATCACCATCCATGAAGTCTCTAACAATTTGACTCTTATCACTTCCCTTACTTGAAATATCCACACCTGTTTGTCCACCAACAAAAGCATAGAGTTCTGGGAACTGTTTGTTAAATCTATTTGCTATCTCTACTCTTTCTTTCTTTATATCATCCCAATCACAATACACCTGTCTCTCTACCAGAGTCGCACCTCTACCTACGATACTAAAATTGACACATCCAGGCCTCTCCTCAATGTGTGTTCCAGTTCTTACTGGAAATGTACTATTGTGTAGTTCCTCTGTGAGAAACTCTCTTGCTTCTTCGGGAAGTTCCCACGGATTTGTATATACTCTAATATCACCTTCGTACACATCATTGCCAGCACAATTATACACCCTCTTACAATTACAGTAGAGAAGGTGCGTAATTTGTTCTATAGTTTTCTCTCTATTACTTCCTGTGACGAGATATACTTCGTTCGCTAGAACAAAACTATTGAAGAATATCAGAAAATCAGGATCAATTTTTTGTCGGCTGGGAGTAAGAGTCCCATCGACATCAAAAATGTATTTTGTCACGAATTACAAAAGGTTACATACACTAGTATAACCTATTTCCTCAGTTTGTCAAGCATCTCCTCCGTTGGATCCACCATTGCCACCATGAGACCCGCCATT
>TARA_R100001463_G_scaffold24977_1_pt1 | contig 11022 bp, 4 predicted proteins | sample TARA_R100001463 | Tara Oceans TARA_R100001463 (sample SAMEA2622242) | marine metagenome | biome: marine biome (ENVO:00000447); feature: deep chlorophyll maximum layer (ENVO:xxxxxxxx); material: "saline water (ENVO:00002010), including plankton (ENVO:xxxxxxxx)" | depth 40 m
TACATTGTCTGTTAAGGTTAATGATACTAATTTAATAATTAGAAACGTTACAGACGATCTTTCTCTGCAACAGCAACCTTTTACTGGTAAACATGAGTTTAGATTGCTTGGGTATAGTGCAGATCCACAAGTAACAATAACACAGTCAGCCCCATTACCATTGCAGATTAATGGGTTAATAGCGGAGTTAGTATTTTAATGATACAGTTAGTAATGGGAGCCATATCTGGTTTTGCTTCTTTACAAGCAGGTAGAGCAGCAAGAGGCCAAGCAGAGCAACAAGCAGAAGCAATGGAGATAAAAGGTATTGCTGATGAAGCTCAAGCTATAAATAATATGGCAATTCGTATTAGTGAATATCAAAAAGCTTTTGATTCTAACGATGCTATTTTTTCTTTTCAAAGTGGTGGCGGTGAGAACATAGGAGTTTCTAAAGCTTTCTATGATGTTCAAGGATCTGAGCGTCAGGTATTAGTTAAAGACATTGCAACACTTAGTCAGGGTCTTGCTCTCGAGCGTGGACAAACAAAACTGGCTGGACTGATAGAAATTGAACGTGGCAAGCAAGCACAAAGAGCAGCTATGTTTGATGCATTAGGTTCGTTTGTTGGTGGCTATCAAAAGTATAGACAATTTAAAACAGGTAATTAATCATGGCTATTACGCGTCAAAAATTACAAGCAAGTTTACCAAGAATAGGCGTGGTTAATGTTAACACTGGCGCAGATCAAACTTGGAGATCTGTAGCCAGAAATGCTCAAGGTATAGCAAATGACTTTGCTCCTTTTGCACAAGCTGAAGCTGAAAAGGCAGGAGTAAATGCGGCTAAAGCTGTTAAGAGACAAAACTTAATAGATTTTGATGAGGATAAAAAACCTAAAGCTTTTAATGTTCCAAAACAATTTGGGTTAGTTGCTAGACGAGCATATGAAAGAGTTATTGAGCGTAGATTTGAAGAGTCAATGCTTGAAGAGCTTGAAGAAAAATCTATTGAAGTTGCAATGTCAGCTAAAAGTTCTGCTGAATATAATTCACAATTTGGTAACTATCTTAAGTCAATGGATAAAGCTGCTGATGGTAGATTCCAAGAATATATAGCAAACACTGGCGGTTCTATTTTATCTAAAACACAACTTAAATTAGAAATAAAAGAACAAGAAGTTGCAAGAAAAAAAGCAAATGAATATGCGGATACTACTTTCCAAAATAGTTTACAAAATTTAGAACACTCAGCAGCAATGACTGATACTACATCTGGCGTTCTTGAGTTAAAAACAATGGTATCTGATGCTACTATAAAAGCTGAAGAAAAATTTGCTCTTACTAAAAATTCAAAAGAATTTAAATCAGATATGCAAAAGGTAACTTTTCATAGATCTTTAGCTTTAGTAAATTTAATTGAAAATCAATCAAAGTTTTTTTCTAAATCTCAAAAACTTATTATTGATTCTGCTTTAACTGATGCATCTGAAATAGCATCTGTACAAGATTCTGTAGTTAAGGATTTACTTTTAACTGTTCATCAATCTGGTTTGCCTATTAGTAAACTCGATGATTTATCAGACCATTATACAAAAAGAAAAAATAAATTTGATGATTTAAGAAATGCAAAGGTTGATGAATGGCCTGAACAAAATCAAAGTTTAATTGCTCAGTTTGAAACAACAGATTTTAATTCTGTATCTGATATATTAAATGTAACTACTTTTGACGGAGCTAAAGAAGATTTAAAAAACAACTATATAGATGCTCAGATAATAGATACTGTTCAGGATAAACTTTTAAATTTTCTTTCTACAGTAGATGAAAATACTTTTAATGCTGAAGAGTTTAAAATTAATGTATTTAAAGTACTGGCTCAAAGCAACGAAGACATTGATTTATCTTTTCTTCCTAAGGATTTGCAAGAAGACTTTAAGCAAATAATAAATTTAGACGATGATAGAAGAAATGACATTGCAGATGATATAGAAAAAGTTACTGATTTTGAAACTTCAATAATTAAACTTGAACAAAAATCTAACAATGAACAAAAAGAAGCTGACGAGTTAGAAGCAAAAATACAATCTAAAACTTTACATATTACTGCATTTAAAAGAATAGATAATTTTGTTCAAAACGATAACTTTACACAAGCTTCAAAAATATTTTTAGAATTACAAACTACAAAAGGTTTTAATTATTCTTTATTAAGTCCAGAGCAAAAAGGACAGTACAATTCATTTGTAAATATTTTGGCTGAAAAAGAAAAGAAATTTAACTTAACAAAAGATATTAAACAAATTGATAGATCCCAAATTCTTTTGTTTGAAGAAATAGAAAATGAAGCTAAAGAAAATTTAAGGCTAAAAGATTTTGCTAAGTTAGCTGGTAATATTAGTCAATTAGAAAATTTATTACCTCAATTAAAATCAAATAAAAGACATACAGCACCTACAATTAAATCTCTTTCAGGTGATTTGCAGAGCATCAAAGATGATTATTTAAAATTAAGTGGGGCAGAACAAAAACAAATTAATTTAAATTTAGCAGATGAAATGGTGAAAGATTTCCAAACTCAAGCTGCTAATCCTACGGATCAAAATCCTTTTATTCCTGATTATAAATTTAAAGAAGCTAAAGAAAAAATAGAACAGATGTTTCCTGATGATGTAGGAGCGCGTAATAATTACATTCCTAGATTGCAAAATCAATATGGGCTGTCTCGAATAGAAGCAGCTAAAAGAATGTTTAGTGAATTATATCCACAAGGTATAAACAAAAACATTTTATCAGAAGCTTTAAATGCTATTGAAACTCAAGACCCTAATTTTTTAAAATCATTAAAAAAAGGTAGCAAAGAACTTCAGATGTATTCTTTGCTTTCTTCTGCAAAAGATATTTACGGTTTTAAATCTGAATTTAGAACACAAATTAGAGGGTTAATATCTTTAAATGAAAAAAGACAAGCCGCATTAATTTTAGATCAGCAAGAAGCAAACGCTATTAATATAGTTGAAACTAATCGAGGCAAATCTTCTCAGGAAAATATACAAATCTATGTAGATAAAAGACTTAAGCCTTTACTTGGTTTAGATGAAAATAAGGTAATAGATTTTCGTGACGGTTCTAAATGGTTTACAGAAGATGGAAGACCCACAACAGCAAGTCTAGAACTTATGAAGCTAATGGGAAAAACTATTATTCCTGAAAATCTTAAAATACAATTAGAGCAAGAAGCTCAAAGTCCTACTGGAAATGTTGGTACTCTTTTAAGTTTATTTATGTTTGGAATGGAACAAGAACCAGAGGGAGAAAGAGTAAATCTTTGGTCTAAAGAAGTTACAAATCAACTTTCTGAAACAGCTATAGCTAGATACACTACAGCAATAATAAGATATCAACTTGGTCTTGAGCCAAGTGCAGCAGAAGCAATGAGGAATGTTGTTAATCAAGCTGCTGATGTTGGTGAGGGTGGAATTAAAGCTGACTTAGAAAAAATGCTAGACGTAGATAAGCTTAGCGATTGGTTAAGAGAAACTTATCCAGAAGCAAATCGCAGGGCTATTAATATATTAGAAAGTGCAGCAATAGCACTTGGATATAACACTGATGAAAACAATTTAAAGACAAGACTGAATGTATTTACAGACTTTCATTTTGGTATTGACGATAAAATTGCTTCAGAAGAAGTTCCTAATCTTGGGTTAGACACTTCTTTCTTTGGTCTTGGTGGTAATTTTAAAAAAATAGTTAAAGGCGCTAGAGATAAATATTTAAACAAATCTGAAATGGAAAGCATGAACAAAGCAGGTGCAGAATTAATGTACCAGTATATGTCAGAAACCCAACGTGAAATGTTTTTTAGAACAGATATAAGAGATACATTTGGGAGAAGATTTAGAGATTCAATGGCCGCTGTTTCTGCAACAACTCCTATTTTTGGGTTAGCAACAGGTTCAGAATTTTATCCAGAGCTTGATGGAAAAGAAAGAGTAAAGACTCCTCTTACTAAATTAAAAGAGAGAGAGCAGCAATATATTGTTTCAGACGGTCAGCCTTATTTTTATGACGTTGATTATAGATTTAGAGAAATAGCAGACAACACAGGTTTGTATTATGTTTTAATTCCTAATCAAGCAGGTGGATATAATAAATTAAGCGATCCTAGTACAAGCGTTCCAGTGGTAATGAATGTTCAAGATTTTGTTACTAAAGAAAAACAGCATCCTTCTTTGCTTTTTTATAGCCGAGGATTAATGAACGAAAGAATGAACGACAGAACAGGTGGGCAGTTTTTGCAGTTTAAAGGTTTTCAACCTGCTGTAGAAAAAATACCAACACTAAATTCTTTTGATAATGTTCCTGATGATTTTTTACCATTAGTAAAAGCTGAACAAGCTTATATGTTTGCTTTTAGGCCAGAGCTTTTGGAAATAGAAAGCAATAGAAGAAACTTTGAAATACTTATTAACGAAGGTGTTATTAGAGATTTTGATATAGATTACTATGAAGACTTCTTGGAAGTAGAAGATGACTGATAACTCTATAAAACCAACAGTTACTTTAAAACCATTTCCAGATAGAGATTTAGGTGTAAGATTACCCGATCCATCTTTTGCTGAAGTTTTTGCAGGGCAGACGCATAGATATGTTGGACCATTTTTTAATGCTCTTGGAGATATGTGGAATACTATAGGCGTTCCGCAAGAAGGAGAAAAAAGAGATTTAGGTTTTGATTCTAAAGCTTTTATAGAAAGTAAAAACATTTCCTTAAACTCTCCACAAGGCCGATATATTTTAAATTATGCGTCTAACCCTGAAAGCGCTCAAGAAGCTTATGATAAAGTTATTGAAGATGAGATGAATCAAAAATTAATTGAGCAAGGTGGTTTTCTTAAACAATTTATAACTGATCCTATTTTAATTGCAGAGTTAGCAACTCTTGGTGGTGGTTATGCGTTAGTTAAAAAAATGGCTAGAGAAAAATATGGCAAAGTATTAGGTGACGCTTTTTTATCAACAAATGATATAGCCAAAATAAAAAGACGTAATGCATTAGATGTTCGAGAAAAAATTGAAAAAAAGTTTGCTCAACAAAAAAATGAAGTTATTGAAGACGATCTTTTAATGGAGCCGTTCGAAGAAACCCTTAAAGATACGAAGACAGCTAAAAATTTCAAAGCAGCACTAGACGCCAAGTTATCTGAAACAATGGCTATGAAGGGATTTAAAATAGCAAATGCAGAAGCTTTGTTTTTCGAAGGATCTGCTAATGTTTTAATGTTGGCAAATGACTTATCAGGACAAAAAGATGCAGATCAAGCTATACTAGATGCTCTTTCAAGACAGGCTGTTGCTCATGGGGTTTCTAGTGTTCTTGGCTTTGGCATTGGTGCAGGGATAGATAAAATTAGAAAACGACCACAGGCTGCTAGTCTTGAAAAATCTTTTGCTGAAACAATGAAAAACTTTGAAGATCTTTCTAAAGGAGTAAATGCAAACCCAAGAGTTTTGCGTGATGATTTAAAATTAAATGAATTAAAAGATGATGATTTAATATTTCAGGGGGAATGGTGGACAGAATCATTATTCTATAAAGCTTTACCTACTCCAGTAAAAGCAGTCATGGGTAATAAAAGTTTAGCACCAAACTCAGTTAAACTTAGATTTATGAGATTAGTAAATGATGGAGGTGTATTATTTAAATTAAATCAACGTGGCGCAGGTTTTGGAACTTCTGTCTTTCAAGAAGCAGGTAGGCTTTCTGGCAAGTGGGGTAACACCTATAATAAAATTCATGAGCTTTGGGGTGAAGCATCAAACAGCGGAAACTATGCAATTGTTGATATGCAAATTAGTGACACAATAGAAACAATACAAAAACTTCGAGGTAAAGAAAGTTTAACTTTCGAAGATTTTGGTCAACATATAACAGATCTTTATATTCATAACAAAACTCCAACTACAGATGTAGAGAAAAAAGCTGTTCAAATTTTAAAAGAATACTTTGAAGAATGGGATAACTTATTAAATAATGCAGGTTTGCTTAGAGGTCACGGTTCTTTAATAGGACGAAAACTAAAAACAGAAATAGGCATTTCAGAGCAAGTTAATGTTTACAATGATATTCTTGAAAAAAACACAATGTTTTTAGAAAACAATATTATTAAAAAAAGAGAAAAGCTTGCTCAATATGATAAAGACTTTAAATCAAGAGGTCTTACTAAAAAGCAATTAGCTACAAGAAAAGCAATTCAAGAAGAACTTGATGAGTTTTCTGCTGCATATGAAGCATCACAAAGGGTAAGAACTTTTGAAGATGCTAGACGATATATTGAGAGAATGAAATTAACAGATCCTCAAAAGAAAACATTACTAAGTAAACAAAAAATTATTACAGAAATGGAAGAAAGATTAGATAATCTTAAATCTTATCTTGATGGCACTGCTGTAGAAAAAGGATTGAAAGAAAACTTTTTCCCAAGGTATTTTGATAAAAGAAAAATACTAGCTAATCGTGAAGCGTTTGAACAAAAGATTATAAACCATTATTCTAGAAATCCTTTTATCTGGAGTTGGGATGATAAGACTAAAAGATATACTCAAGTACGTTTAGAAATTGATGAAGTTTCTATTAAACGAAGAGCCAAAAAAACTACAGATGAAATACTAGACTTAGTAGATGACGATGGTTTTACTGATGCATATTTTGGAAAAGGCAGATCAAAACATTTAATTCATAGACAGTTAGATATACCAAATTCAGAATTAGCTGAGTTTATGGTTACAGATCTTAAACAAGTTCTTATTGCGTATAATGAAAAAGTTGCTCCTAAATTAGCATTTGCTCAAAAATTTCAAACAACTAAAGGATTACCTGCAACACTCGATGATTTGTTAAATGCAAATACTACAGAAATGAAAAAGTTAAACATTCCACAAAAAGAAATAGATAGGATTAATAAAGAGTTTACTGGATCATATGATAGAATAGTGGGTAGGGTTCTTACAAAACCAGATAGTCTTTCAACAAGAACTGCTCAATGGTTACAAGCCGCTACACAATGGACTTACCTAGGTGGTGCAGGAATAGCTGCTGTAGCTGACTTTGCTAATATATTTTTAGATCACGAAATGAAAACTATATTTAAAGGTATTGTTTCATTAGCCCAAGATAATTCAATTACTGTTGCAAAAAGAGAATTGCAAAAAGCAGGTGATGGTTTTGAGATAATTGGCGGCAGTTATCATATGAAGTTTGTAGAAAGTTTAAGCAGTAATCCGTTTAGAAACGGTTTAACTGACAAAGTAAACGATGCTTTTTATAAATTTAATTTACTTGGTCAAATGACTATGACAGCAAAAACAATGGAAGGTATGTTTAGAAGTCATACTATTATTGATATGGCTAGAAAATTAGCTAATGATGATAAAAAGCTTACAAAGTTTGAAACAAATTTTCTTAGCAGATATAACATTGATAAAATGAGAGCAAAAAGAATTGCTGCTCAACCTACGCAAGAAACTAAAAATGGTTTTATATTAGCAAACACAGATGCTTGGGATGATGAAATAGCATTAGAATCTTTTCAAAATGCTTTACGCTCTGGCGTAATGAATAGAATAATTATGGGTACACCTGCTGATAAACCACTAGTTATGTCTGGTAAAACTTATATGCCAATGCATCTTGCTAAAGAATTAGGACTTACAGAAAGTAAAAGAGTAAAAGGATATGCAGAGTTAGAGCATCCTTTCTTAGCATTACCATTTACATTTTATACATATACTGTTGGTGCGTTGAATAAAGTTACAACTAACTATGCTCAAGGTGGTGTTCGAGGTGCAAACATGGCAATACATAGTGCTGTAGCTATGTTTTTTGGATACAACATTGTTAAGTTTCGAACTCCAGATTTTGCATGGAATGAAATGGATGCTGAAGATAAAGTGCTTCGCGCATTTGATTTCTCTGGTTTGATGCCATTACACAGTGATATGTTTTATAGATCATTAGAAATGGGTATGGCTTTTGATATTGAAAACCCTTTACCTTTTGAACCTAAATTTAAAGAAGACCCAGATGCTTTAGGTGGATTAGTTTCTGTATTTGGCGCTCCTGCTGATTATAGTTATGGATTTGTTAAGGTATTAAAAGATTTTGCTAGTGGTGAATATAGTGATGCTACAGAACAAACTGTTAAACAAATACCATTGATTTGGAATATGTTTCTTAAACCTTATACTAATAGACTTAAAAATGCGCTTGGTGATTTTGCAGAGGAATATGAATAATTGTGCGTTGAGATTATAAAATCTAACTGTTATGGGGAACAAAAGGATATTCTATGACTATTAATATTGGAGATAATGATCCTCGTGTATCATATGCAGTAGCTCAAGGTGCTACGCAAACATCTTTTGCTGTGCCTTTTGAGTTTTTTGCTAATGCAGATTTAAATTTTTATGTTGATGGGACAAAAAAAACTATAACAACTCATTATTCTGTATCAGGTGGTGATGGCTCTACTGGTACAATAACAACAACATCTGGCAATAGTGTTGTTGGTATAACAGGTGGATCAACAGTTATTATTACTAGATCTATAAGTCAGGAAAGAACAACAGATTTTCCAACATCTGGACCATTTAATATATCTTCATTAAATACAGAGCTTGATAGATTTATTGCTATAACTGCTGATCTTCAAGATTCTGTTGATAGATCATTAAAGTTAGTTGATTTTGATAGTCAAGTTGACACTCAAATGCCATTACTTGCTGCTCGTAAGGGTACAGTACTTGGTTTTAATGCAAGCACTGGTGTTCCAGAAGCTGGTCCAAATATTTCTGATGTACAAAGTTTAGCAGCAGTAACAGCCGATATTGCTGCATTAGCTGATATTGAGGATGGCACAGTAGCTACTGATGCAATATCAGGATTGGCTGCAATAAAAGCAAATGTTACAACTGTTGCTGGCATATCATCAAATGTAACAACGGTTGCTGGAAATACTACAAATATAAATACTGTAGCTGGTAATAACTCTAACATTACAACCGTTGCTGGTATATCTTCCAATGTAACTTCGGTTGCTAACGTATCTTCTAACGTAACTACGGTTGCTGGTATATCAGCCAATGTTACAACAGTATCAGGAATATCGGCTAATGTTACAACTGTTGCTGGAGTTAGTTCGGATGTAACGACAGTCTCTGGCATATCAGCTAACGTAACTTCGGTTGCTAATGACGCTACAGATATTGGAACTGTTGCTACTAACATTGCAAACGTAAATACTGTTGGATCAATATCTGCTGATGTAAGTGAAGTAGCGGGAATAAGTTCAAACGTAAGTGCTGTTGCTGGAGATGCTACAGATATTGGCAATGTTGCTGGTAGTTTAGCAAATATAAATTTAGTGGCATCAAATATTAACTCAGGAGTTCTTACTGCTGTAAACGATTATGGCAGCGTAACAAATGCTGTTGTAAGTACAAATGATTATGGGAGCGTATAATGGCTATACAAGTACAATTAAGAAGAGGTAATGAGACAGATAACGATGCGTTAACTGGCGCACAAGGTGAGCTTACCTTTGACACAACAAACAATCAGATTCGAGTACATGATGGCTCAACTGCTGGTGGTCATCCGATTGGAAGTGGTCTGACTAGCACTTCTCCTAATTTACTTTTAACTAACACTTCAACTGAAGATACTGACGGAGGCCGAGAGTCTCTTTTTACTTTTAAGGGTAAGCAATCTGGCGGTGAGTTATCAACATTAGCTCAAATTCAAGCTAGCCATGACGGTACAGCAGACGATGAAAAAGGCGATTTGATATTTAGAACTAATGATGGATCAGATGGTACTAGTCCTACTGAGGCATTAAGAATTGACTCAGAGCAAAATTGTGGTTTGGGAACAAACTCCCCTGATGTAAGACTTCATGTAACAGATTCACAAGAGCAATTAACTTTATCAGAAGGTGGTTCAAAAGGAGCTACGTTTGATTATCGTTCATCGACTGGTAATTTAAACATTGCAACTAATGGTATTGATGCCAGAGCAAACCCTCAAATGACTCTTGATTTAAATGGTCGTGTAATGATTGGTACTACCACTGAAGGTAGTGCTGAAGCAGATACTCTTACGATTGCCGAAACAGGAAACGCAGGGATGACCATACGTTCTGGGTCTAGCAACTCAGGAACAATATTCTTTTCTGATGCTACATCAGGCGCAGGAGAATATGCAGGAGTAGTTCAATATAATCATTCTAGTAATTACATGAGGTTTAGTACGAGTGGTTCAGAACGTATGCGTATCGACAGCGATGGTAATGTTGGAATTGGCACGAGTTCGCCATTTGGAACGGCATCTAACAGAACTGTATTGAGCCTGAATAATACTTCCGACAACAGAATAGGGTTTGGCGTTTCTGGGACAGAGCGGCAATATTTCTATGGGGATTCGACAAACCTTTCAATTATAAACACCCAATCTGGTTACGTTAGGTTTCATACCGCCAACACAGAACGTATGCGTATCGACAGTAGTGGAAGGATGTTAATTGGTAAAACTTCAACTGCTTTTCATATTGCAGGATCTAGATTTGACTCAATCGGTTTAACAGAAATAACACGCGCAAGCGGCCCTCCTCTTCATTTAAACCGAACCAGTGACGATGGCTCAAATACAGTATTTTATAAAGACGGAACTACTGTGGGGGCTATTGGCACAAACGGTGGTGATTTATATGTAGTTAATCAGCCTCTTGATGGAGCTGGAGCAGGTCTTAGATATAACTCTGGCTTTCCAAATATACTTCCTTGTAATGGAGCAGGAGCAAACAGAGACAACGCTATTGATTTGGGCGGAGGTGTTGTGCGTTTTGATGATGTTTACGCTACCAACGGTACAATCCAAACATCTGATGAAAACGAAAAGCAAGACATTGCATCACTAACTAGCGCAGAGATTACAGCCGCTACAGCTATCAGCAAACTATTCAAGACCTTCAAATGGAAAGAAAA
>TARA_R100001463_G_scaffold2861_8_pt1 | contig 11000 bp, 26 predicted proteins | sample TARA_R100001463 | Tara Oceans TARA_R100001463 (sample SAMEA2622242) | marine metagenome | biome: marine biome (ENVO:00000447); feature: deep chlorophyll maximum layer (ENVO:xxxxxxxx); material: "saline water (ENVO:00002010), including plankton (ENVO:xxxxxxxx)" | depth 40 m
TGGAGTGACTGCTTTAACTGAAGTCATTCCATCTTCAAAATATTCAGTTAAAAAACCAAGGTTTTTAATATCTTTCTCACCTAAATATCTTTCAACTTGCGCTACACGAACATAACATAATCTTGATGGTGGCCTTGTAAATTTACTAAACCGCATTTCTGTAAACAAAATTTCATCATATTGATCCCCCCAATCTGTTAAAATTTCATTAAACTCTTCCCCCATGTAATACAAATCACAATGTTTAATATGCTCAATAGCATCTCGAACATCCATTTTTTCTTCAAATGGGAACTTATCATTGTCGTTATGGTCAACAATGGATCTGTAAACTTTTAAAGTGTCACCAATCGTTTCAATGAAACCCATACGATTGCCTGTTTTTGGCTCATCTATTTCTTCTTCAGTCATTATCTTTATCGCCTTTAATCATATGAACTAATCCAGAGTAACAGGTAGGGCAAAATTGCACAGGAAGTATACCTATAAGCCCATAAGAAATACCCTCGCCTTCATGCAGTAAGCAATCACATATAGTGCAGTTATTTTTTATCATTATCTTGCTCCACTATTTGTCTAAAAACAGATGCAAGCCGTCTAAGCTCTGCATCCATGCCTTTTTCAATAAACCCTGTAAATAAAGGTCTACGGTCTTTTGCGCTTTCAGCTTCACAAGCTTTCAACGCAAAGGTTTTATTTTTTCTGCTAAATTCAAAAGTTATGTGGCCCACCTGTATGCAGTCTCTGTCTGCATCTGGGTGTCGCCTGTTAGCCTTTAACGTGTGCGTACTCATTTGTTTTTCCTATAATTTTAAAGTCATATATTGGTATTTCTGCTAAAGCCTCTATATCTGAGCTATCATTTCTATCCAATCTTCCACCTATTGTTATTGGATATTGTTTTATTAAATCCGCAAAACCTGTTTTGTCTTTCCAACCTACAAGAAATAATACCTTTAACCCTGTAGCTTGATACATAGCGTGAGCAGAAGAAAGTTTGCTGGCAGATATAAAGCAAGTAGGATATTTTTTATATTCATTGCTTCTACACCTTAACTCAATAAATGCTTTAACTTTGCCATTGCTGATTGCAACATAGTCAAACTGATTATACTTATCCTGTTTATGCATAAAGCAATTCCATTTAAGAGCCGCATAATCTGCTAACTCTTTTTCTTTTTTTAAATTACTTTCAGTTTCATATGTTGGCCTAGCCATTTTCTATATTCACACCTTCAGATTTAAGCTTACCAATAAGAACTTCCATTGCAGCTTTTGCATCTCTATATTGCTGTTTAATCTTTGGCTCTGCATCAACTGATAGCGCCATTGGTTCTAGTCTTTGTATTTCCCTCTTTAAACTGTCTCTCAGATTCCTGTCTTCTGGCTTCAGTTCCATTGTTACACTCCTCGCAAAGTTTTTTATGTTTTGTCACGCAACCAACATCTGGCAAAAAGAAAATTGGATGCACTACCTCTACCTCAATATAACCTGTATTTTTACAGGCATTACAAATGTTTTTCATATTATCATTCTCTGTTGACATATCGTTTAATATCGAATAAATGCTTTACTGTCAAACATAATTTCGAGAGGCGAAAATGAAAAATAGACAAGAGGTAAAGCAACAATGCTTACGGCTAAGTAGTAAAACTACTATGATGCTAGACAGTATTAGCAGCTATACACGCATACCTAAAGGCGCACTAGCTGACATGGCTATGCAGGATTATCTATCTGAACAAATCAAAAACCTTAATATTAATATTGAGGATAATGATGAGGAGCTAATAGAAACAGATGGTTAATAGTCGTCAAAAGGGGGCAACTTTTGAGAGAGACATTTGTAGAGACTTGCAACTTGATTTAAACATCAAGGGTTTTGTTAAAAGGGATATAGAGCAGTATAGGACGGCAGATAGAGGAGACATTTTAATAGAGGATGATAGTTTTCCATACCTTATAGAGTGTAAAAGGTATAAAGCAGGAAACACTTATTCGGACGCTTGGTGGCGACAGGTAGAAAGAGCCGCTGAAAACATGAAGAAAGAACCTGTTTTAGTTTACAAGTTTGATAGACAACCTGTTACAGTCGTTATGCGATTAGAACACCTTATGAAAGATGGTGCGCTGCATGAAGAGAAGGTAAGAATGGATTGGGAAGCTTTCTGTTATGTGGCTAGAGAAAATTGGAACAGCTAAGAAAGGCTAAAAATGACACACATTGATTATGAAATGAGTAATGAGGATTACCATAATACAGAACTACATCCTCACTTTAGTTCATCAGATATTAAAGAAGTGGTTAAAAACTCACCGCTTCACTGGGTAATAAAACAAGAGCTACCTAGAAAAGAACCTACGCCTGCTATGCTATTTGGTAGCTTGGTTCATGCTTTTATAGGAGAACCAGAAAAAGGCGAATTTGTACGCTATGAGGGTTCAGGTAGAACCAAGGATTATAAGACACAGAAAGAGGAGCTTGCTAAAGAAGGTAAGAAGCTTGTGCCTGACGCTATTTATGATGACGCATTGCGCGTTGCTACAAAAGCGATGGAGACAAATGCATATTTAGTTAAGCTTTTAAAAGAAAAACGCTTTGTTGCTGAAGCTTCTATATTTACAGAGTGTCCAGAAACTTCTTTAAGCATACGTTGTCGGCCTGATGGTCTAATAAAGCCAGACGATAAAGGTAAAGGTGGTATAATATTTGACATAAAAACCACTAATAACATACATCCGTTCAGCTTTTTTAAAGATGTAAAATTGTGGTCTTACGATGTTCAAGCAGCGTTTTACTTGCATACTTGTGCAGCAGCTAAAATCCCTGTTGAGAAATTTGTATTTTTTGCAGTCTGCAAAGAAACAGGTATTTGTCAGGCACACGTTTTATCAGAATTGTATTTAGCACACGCACATAAGCGTATGTTAAAAGCAATGAGTGACCTATTAGACAGTCAAGTGTCAGGTCGCTTTACAACAGGGTGGGAGATGGAGAACACTATTCACCTACCTCAATATCTTCAGGAAGTTACTGAAGAAAATCCATTTTAATTAGTGAAAGGCTAATAATATGATTTATAAATTTATGAAGGTGACAGCACGTTACCCAAAACTAAACCAACCTTACGTCTGGTCTGATGATGCAAACTCTTATGTCGGCACAACACACGAAACGCCCAACGCAGCGTTTTACTGTGATGCTTTCTTAACTAATGAGCAATGGCAGGAAGCTGACAAAGCTATTAAGAAAGTTTGGAGTGAGTTTGTTGCTGAACAAGAGAAAGCAGGCAAACCTATCAAAAAACCAAACGATTTTCGTAATCCATTAGATGAAGATGGCGAAGGTAAAGGCTACGTTAAAATGAAGCTAAATTGCTATGACGAAAAAACTAGTGTCAGACAACTAGATTCAAAACTTAACAAACTACCGCCAAACTTTGAGTTAACTTCTGGCAGCGATATAAATGCTAGAGTTATTATTAAGGCTTACAAGTCAGGAGCGCAGCAAGGTATAACTTTGCGCTTAACTGATGTAATGGTTAACGAACTTGCAGATAAGGCAGATCGTCCAGTTGATTTTGAGCAAGGTAGCGGAAGCTTTACTCTTAAACAATTTGAGGAAATGAAAATAGCAGAGCCTATAGAGCCTGTAGTGCAAGAGAAGGTTATATTTGGTGATATGCAAGTTGAACCAGAAACTATAACCGAATCATTTGAGGACGAAATACCGTTCTAAAAAAGAAGCCCCCTCATTTGAGGGGGCTATAAAGTTAATCTGGCAGAAAGGCTAATAAATGCCAGACAAAGCAGTTAAAATAAACCTCAGCGGAGTATTTGGGAAGATGTTACAAGATGTAGGGAGTAAACGCAACACATCCACACTATATTGGAGTGAATATGCGTCAGGAATAATTAACAGATTAGAACTAAAAAAAGTAAACGAGCAAGAGTATTGCGGTGGTTGCCCAAATTGTGGGGGAGTTGATCGGTTTCGAATAAATAACTACAATGGTGAAATCCGTGTAAATTGTCGAAAATGTAATGACTTTGCACAGATATTTAAAATACTCAGGGAAGACTTGCAGTTGTTACCAGAATACGCACCGCAAAAAGATGTAGTTAATTTACACCAAGTTGAAGAAATACATCCGTACCTCACGCGCAAGAGAATTAAATTACATAACGCTGAAGTCGATGAGACAGACCTTGTAGTGCCGATTATAGATAAAACAGGTAAAAGGCAGGGATCACAGTTTATTGACGCGCATGGAAGCAAAAAGTTTAACTATGGGTTAAAGTTTAAAGGATGTTTTTCTGTACTCAACGGCAAGATAAAAGATTTTGCTTGGCTCTGTGAGGGCTTTGCTACGGCGGCGGCTGTAACAGAATCAACTGGTCAGCCTGCAATACATTGTCTTAACGCTGCAAACATAATTGATGTAATCGAAGTGTTTAAGGAAGTTAGGCCTGAAGTAGAACTTATCATAGCAGGCGACAATGATGAGGCAGGGCGCAAGGTATGCGAAAAAGCTTTAGAGCAACACGGTATTCAATATGTCTTGCCTGATACTGAGGGTTTAGATTGGAACGATGTTTATATTAGTAGAGGCGCAAGCTTTACCAGAAAGGCACTAAAACCTTCTAGCGTTTTAGATGAAGTTGTTATGCCTGAAGACGCAGTTGTGCAAACTAAATCAAATTACATAATTAAAGGTTGGCTATCTCAAGACACAACAAGCATTGTGTTTGGCGCTTCAAACGTAGGTAAAAGTTTTTTCTGCTTGGATATGACATATCATATAGCTGCAAATCAGGATTGGATGGGCTGTAAAGTTAAAGGTGGCTCAGTGCTTTACCTACAAACTGAAGGTGGCACAGCGTTCAACACGCGCTTAGTTGCGCTTAGAAATAAATATCCAGAGTTTAAAGATGTTAAACTTGCGGTCAGAGCTTTGCCTATAAATTTATTTAATGATGAGGGAGACATAGCAAAGGTGAAATTACTTATTAAAGAAATCAGCAAAAAACATGGAGATGTTAAGGTTTTATGCGTTGATACAATAGCAAGAGCAACACAAGGACAATTAGAGGAAAATTCAAATTCAGAATTTTCTAAATTTTTAGCTAACTTAGATAAAATTAGAGAGGAGACAGGCGTGCATATTATGCTTGTAGGACACACTGGCAAAGACTTAAGCAAGGGTTTGAGGGGATCTTATTCTGCTGTAGCAGCAGCAGAAACATTAATAGAAATAACTTTAGATAGTAGCTCAAGTATTAGAACGGCTGTAACAACTAAGCAGCGAGACATGGAGCTTGGTAAAACTATAGACTTTATACTTACTAAAGAAACTTTAGGTGAAGATGAAGACGGTGATGAAATAACAACTTGCACCATTAGAATACCAACTGAGGAAGAAATAAAAGAAAACAATAAACCAAAAATATCTGGCAAAAATCAATTATTGTTTAAACAAGTTTTCTATCAGCTTAGAGGTGAAGGTATAGGCAAACCTAACCCAAGCGGAGCAGGATGGCCCAAAGGTAAATCATTCTGGTGCATAAATGAGGAAACAATAAAAGATCACTTCAAAGGTAAACTTGTGGGCGCTTCTAACCCTGCACAGACTTATAAACAGGCTGTAACAGCTTTGATGAGCGCAGGACATATTGCTGCAAATGAGGGGCAAATATGGTTCTTAGATAAAGACGGCACAGTTAAAAATCCGTTTGATGAGGACTAATAAAATGTTTTGTATTGTTAACAATAACTTAGATGGTAAATTATTATATTTATTAGTTAATTATTATCTAAATAGTACAACACATTAACAATACTAATAATAATAATAATTACTTTAGTATATTATTATTATTATTATTTTGATGTAGCGGAGATTAGTGTGGATTATTCTAACTATATAAAAGACAAGTTAAGCAAAGGCCTTGCAAAGACGTTCGAGCATGGAACAAGTAAAATTAAACTCTTGCAGACCTTTGAGCAAAAACTTGCAAGTATTAATACTGAAGATGAATTATACGGTTTCGCTAATCGTAGGCGCGTTCTGGGTGTTAATCTGCCTGAATGGAGCAATGAACAAGTAAAGGCTATAAAATGGCGGTTGATGGAAATAAGAAAGAGCCAATAAGGTGGGCTGTATATTCAGATGGTCTTAGGATCTATTCTAAGGGCGCTCTGGTGGGGGTAATACCTTTTGATGAGGCTACCCACCTGATAGCAGAATTAAGCAACTCTATTCGGTGGTTATATGGTAAAGGAGAACAAAAAAAAGACCCTGCGGAACAGGGTCTAAGTTAACTCAAGAAAGGTTATTGTTATTTATATTTATATTCTTCTATTTTTAACTTGCAGTCCAAGCTTTTGGCGTAACGATTTAAAGAAGGCTTACATTTGTTTAGAATTTTTTCATCTACAAAAGTAGCAATCAATACATCAGCCACACCATGATCAAGCCATACTTTGTAAAAAAAATGTTTTTCCATCATTTGTTTAGCCTTTCATTGTTCTACTTAAAAGTTTGCCTGACTCTATCAGTAGCTTTGTTGTTTCAAAATCGAAGCTGCTAATTACTTTAGCGTACTCTCTCGGCTCTAGATCGTCTTTTAAATCTTGATGAGCCTGATAAATAGCTTGGTCTAACAATGCGTCTATCTTCAAGAGTGTTTGTAATAGTTCGCCTTTATTCTTCATTTGTTTCTTCAATCGGATATATACCGTCTTTATCATAAAATATTTGCATTTCGTCACTTTCGCCAAAATGCTCTCTTAATGTTTCCCATTTAATAATCTCTCTTTCTGGATAGCCATGTTTGCACTTAACAACCTTGCCGTTTTTGTGCTTCTTTTCTGCCCAAACTGGCTTTTGGAATTCAATCCAAATATCATCATATTCAGCATGACGCCATTCTATATTTTTGCTTTTTAAATGCGCGTGTATCGCTTCCATTAAATCAAAATAAGTTAAAGTTAATTGCATTGTCTTAGCCTTTCTTTCTTTTAGTTTCGTTTAAATCTTTGGTTAGCTCTACAAATTGATCTGCAAGTCTAGCCATTCTTAAAATTTCATCTCTAGCCCATTGTCTACTTTTAGGCTTCTTTGAACCTTCATAAATCAACAATAAAGATGATGTTATGCCTTCCCATGTAGGAGTCGCGTCTATGTATTGTGTAGTCATTTCTTTAGCCTTTCTCAAATTCTGTGTCTATGTCTTCAATATCAAAGCTTGTAGACCTAACTAAATTATAAATAGCTTCTCTTAATTCACTATCGCTAGGTTCATGGTCGTTGGGTAAATCGAGCTGATCCAATGTAGTTGTAAAAGTAAAACTTACATCAAGATCACTCATTAAAAAATCAACGTGTATATCGCCAGTTATCATTTTCTTAGCCTTTCGTTTAATATTATTTGTGTTTCATATGTAGCAATATTGTTTTAAAGAATTCCACAAAATCAATAACGTCTTTTTTATTTATTATTAATTCTTCAAATTCTTCTGTCTCAACATTAGTTAACCTTATCGCTATTTCTTTTGGGTAAGAACTGTTAAAAACTAAAGATAATAGTTGTCTAATGTTTTCTTCTTTTTCCCCTGCGCTTGCAGGGAAAATTGTGCCAACTCTTAAATGCTGTTCTTGACTCATTAATTTTGTCATTGTCTTAGCCTTTCTAATCTGCGTTTAATTCTGCGTTAATTCTGTAGTATTCCCCATTAACGGGGCCGCATTCACATTCTTCACAAACTTGAATTTCTTTAATTATTGTCGGATGTTCCGAATAATACAATTTGTCTGTTTTACATCCGCAATATTCACAAGTTAAATTCATTGTCTTAGCCTTTCTTAATTAAAATTATTTCGTTTATTAAATCAGCGATTGCAAAGCCCATAAACAGCGCGGCAAAAATGCCAGTTAATAAAAGTGAGCTTGTAAGCGTGTAGAAAATTATTTCGCGTGTAGTCATTGTTTAAGCCTCTCCATCTCTTATTGCGTTGATATATTCTTGAACAACTAAACGCGGTTTTACATTGTCGAAATATTGATTGATGTGCTTGGTAGTTGTCGGGCTGTACTTTGTAGTAGTCTTAAAAGCACCTTTTGCATCATAACCTGCAACTGGTGTTTCGTAGGAAAATAATAAAGTAACGTTACAATCGTCGTAATGATTTTTAAAAGTTAACTCTGTCACGTTTGATTTTAGTTTTTTAAGTTTCATTGTTTTAGCCTTTCTTTGATTCGTATTTTTATTTAAACAATATTATCTGATATTACAATAATATTATGAACTAGCCTAATTAAAGGCTAGTCTGATAATATTATTAATCGTATTCGATACCTTCCATGTATTCTTCAAGTTTCTCTTTTGAGATGTTATTTTCAATAAAATTAATTGGCACTTGTTCATTGCCTCTATTGCCGAAATAATCATCATAAACTTGAATTATAAAGCGTTCTACAAGCGGTAATTTAGCGGTCGGATTAGTAGACATTTTTAAACCTCCTCTATCTCATCATGCAGTCGATTAATTATAGCACTTAGGGCAGCGCCTAGATGCCGTCTATCGCAGTTTAAAACTACGTCATGCACTTCATGCTGATTTAAATCACTTGCGCTTGTGGCGCTTCTAGAAAGCTTGTGACCTTCAGCTTTTCCAATCTCTCTAGCTTTATCAATTTCTGACATAGCGGTATTAATAAAAGATTGTCCTAGCTTGTTTAAAGCAATTATTAAATTTGGTTTATCTGTCGGAAATTCCACAAGCCGAGCATTAATCTTTTTAGCTTCAACTTGTGTGCCGCACCATTGACCCTGAAGGTTGCAGTATAGTCTCATTTGTTTAGCCTTTCTTTGTTTGATGGTCTTATGATAACTACTGAACTTTGTGTTTCAAAATCTCCATTTCTCTTAAAGATTGAAACAGATTGCAAAACTTCATCATTCTGTAGTTTCTCGCTGTATTCGATAGCCTTCTTTTTAGAATTAAATCTTTTTGTGTGGCTGTCATATTGAGAATGACAGGCTACAGTCCACCATTTGCCGTTGTGAAATTGAATATTTAAATCTGACATTGTTTTAGCCTTTCTTTGTTTTGTTATATTGTTTTACCGTATTTTTGCCTTTGTGCTTCAAGGTGTGGATGATTGTTTAAATCAGTTTCTAAAAAACTAATTCTATTATATATTACCCAGAACACATCATCACTTATTTTCTGACATTTGCTGTCTTCAAATTGCGCTGCTTCCATTTCTTTTTGAGCTTCTAAAATATCATTTACAATACTTGCCAGCGTATCGACACAATCAATAGCATGATCTGATCGAATACTTTTATTGCTGAATGAGTTTAATTTAATTGCCATTGTTTTAGCCTTTCTTTGTTTAGTGTAGCGCCCTAAGACGCTACTTTTTGATTTTCTGTTTCTGATTGTTCAGCAGTTTCTAGAATGAATGTGGCAGCCTTGTCAGCAGCGCTAGCAGCCTTTTGTATAGCGTCTGGATTATCTTTTAGGCATTTAATCCAATTATTTAAATATTTAGCATGATCTGCTCGTGGTTCAGCGTCAACTTTAGTCAGACCTGATAAAATGGCGCTTGTTAATTCTGCAATCAATTCTTCAAAGGCATAGCCGTCAGAACCAAAACGAGTACCAAATTTACGGTCTAATCTTTCTTTGCTGCCCGTCCAATGTCCTAGCTCGTGAAATAGCGTGCCGTAGTAGCCAGAAGCATTTTTAAACTGCTCTTTGCTTGGCATATTGATTGTGTCATTAGAGGGTCTGTAGTAGGCGCTGTTAGCGTCTTCATTGACAAATTTAGCGCCTGACAACTGAGCAAGGTTTTCAGCGTCTATAATGTCGCTCCATTCTTGCGTTAAATCTTGATCATCATCAAGAAAATCACCTTTCCAATTCTCGACATACTGAGAGTTGAAAACAGTAAATACTTTCCAAGTAGGAAAAGTTTTTTCTTCATCTGTCTTTTTATCTTTGTATTTTACTATTTGAAAAAATACTACATTAATACCTTTGCCTTTAGCGTCTTTTAATCTGTAGCCTAAACTTTGCCATTGTTTGAAAGTACCAAATACTGGCGAAGTGTAACCGCGCTTTAGCATATACATTGCTAAGTTTATTCGATTAATACCGTTATAGTTTCGCTTCTTAGCGCTTAATGGTTGGCCTTTGGCTATTATATCGCGCCAAGGTTTAGTCCAGTTCGAACCGTGTTCTTGCATCATGTCGATACAGCTACTTGTTATTTCGGTCATTACTTGAGTTGTTCTTTTATCCATTGTTTTAGCCTTTCTTTGTCATACTGAATTGTATGATAATGCAGCACCGCAATGCTGCACTTTGATACAATTAACCGTGTTCTTTTTTATGCAGCGTCCAGAAGTTTTTAGTCGCTAATTCTCTAATATTAGATTGAATTTCCTTTACTTGCTCAAAGTCTGAATCATCATTCACTAGGTTTAATAATTCCCTTGAATGATCTAGCCATACTTCAATGTATTGATCTAAATTTACTTGCTTTTCTTTTCGCCAATCTTTGACAGTAATTGTAAAAGCTTCTTTTCGAATTGTTTCGATTGAATTTATTAAAATTGTCTCAGTCATTTATTTAGCCTTTCCGAATCAGTTTTTTTAAAAATCTTTTGATACCTTTAATAAGCATATATTTAATATCAGGTCAAATGCTTTTAATATTATAGAGATATTATGGCAATATTAGGGAAAAGACTTTTTTTGACCTTAGATACCTGAAAGGCCTTTACGCTCTCAGCGAGCCTCTCAGAGCCTCTCAGAGCATATCGCCTGTTTAGTATACAAATGTTTTCAATTGTTTAGCATTGTTTGGTTTTTGCCAAAAGTGCGACACGACAAACAGTAAAGCACAAGGTCGCGCACGGGCGCACGCGAATAAAACAATGCGATACAAAACGCAACCTTTGTTCAACATTGTTTAACTTTGTTTA
>TARA_R100001463_G_scaffold59312_1_pt1 | contig 10958 bp, 5 predicted proteins | sample TARA_R100001463 | Tara Oceans TARA_R100001463 (sample SAMEA2622242) | marine metagenome | biome: marine biome (ENVO:00000447); feature: deep chlorophyll maximum layer (ENVO:xxxxxxxx); material: "saline water (ENVO:00002010), including plankton (ENVO:xxxxxxxx)" | depth 40 m
CAGGGTTTTCTTCTGAGACTTCACCGCCTTTGAAATTTTTGTATCTTTCTTCAGTGTCTATATATTCTTTCCCTTGTGGATTAATAAGATCACTGTAAGTATATTCACCTTTCCTTCTTTTTTCTATTTGTAACCATTTTTCAAAGTCTTTATAAAAAGGTATTGCAGTTTGCATGACTCCTTTTGTTCCCCAAAAAGCACTTATTTTATCTTTTTGATCTCTAGCAAAAGCAGTAGTATATGCTCCCCCACCTAAATCATTCATCATCTCAAGAACAGGCATTAAACTCGTAAAAAAATTCTCATTTTTATCTGGTCTTCTCATAGCATTTACAGCCTTATCGCCATACCAAGGAATTACAGAAGCAGAAAAAATAATTCTATCTCCAATTATTTTAAATGAATCTGGAATATCTAAACTATCAGACATGCTTACACTCTGTACATATTTTTCACTAGGGTTTAACCATAGTTGCAGTCGTCTAACTTGGTCGTAAACTGCTAATGCTCCTATCATTCTTACTGCTAATTTACCATCTCCGCTTTCTACTCTAGAAACCAATGCGTTTGTTTGTGTTGTTTTTGCTTGCGCCCAAGAAAGAAAACTTCCAAAAAATCTCACCATTGGATTTTGAGATTGTGAAAACAATAATCTATTACCAACTGTAGGTATCAAAGCATCACGATCTGCTGATTTCATTCCTGCTCTATGAATAAATCTTTCTCCTATTTTGTCTCCTTCAATTGCATCCATGTTTTTAAACTTGGAAAGGTATCTTATGTTGTCTACTGTTAAACCTAAACCATCTATTTCTTTCTGTAAGCTATTAGAAATTTTACCTGTTTTTCCTATTTTTTGACTTATCTTCCACGCTCTAATTGCTCCTGCATCATAAGCAAATTCTCTTGCAAATCTAGTAACCCTGCCTAGCCCAACTGTTTCAAAAAATCTACGTTGAAACTCAGCAGCGCCTCTAGTAACTGATTGAGCAATTCCCGGTCCTGTACTTGCTTCTATAGTCCAAGATTTCATTTCTCTTTCTAGTAGACCATTGTATCTTCTATTCTTCCAAACTCTCTCAGCACCTATTAAATCTTTAGGTCTTTGTGCGCCATAACCTAAGTTATTAGAAGGTCTCCACGATCCATTTTTTCTTCTTATTAAAGACATAGCTGTTCCAAAACTACCAGTGTTTTGCCATACTTGTACCAAATCACCTAAACTTGGTATAGCAACTTTAGTTAGTTTTGTTGTAGATAAAAGAGCTTGTAAAACAGCAATACTTGCTTTACCCCACTCGCTATTATTAAATTGATTATACTGTGCGCCATACAAACCAAAATAAGCATCAACAGAATCTTTTACATCTTTTATTTGTGTTTTTGCTATATTTTGTAAACTTACATTACTAGGATCAGTAATAATTTGATTTTTTATATCTTTAAAAATCTTTCTAATTCCTTCTCCTCTTGCTCCGAAAACTCTAGCAAATTCTACTACAGGAACTGTTTGTTCAAAAAGATTAAGCATAGTACTTATTGGATCATCATCAAAAAAATCTTTACTAGCCATATAAGCTCTTGCTTCTTGATCATATAATACTCTTTCATTATCAAAATGTCTAGCAGCAGTTATAATTAAATCTTCTTCTTCGTTTCCTCTTGATTTAAAAAGTTTAGCTTTTGTAGAATAAGAAGAGACAGTTGCATCGTCTGCAAATGCCCATAAAGAAGTAGAACGAGAGTTAGTTACTCCAGATATATAATTATCTGCTTGATCTCCTGCCCAGTTATTAAACCATTTACCATTTTTTAAAGCATCGTCTACTTGTTTTAATGTGTATTTTCTTTTTAGTTTAGTTACATCTTCTATTATATCGTTAAAAGAAGACCATTCTACATCTGTAAAATCAGACTTATGAACATAAAATACATTACCAGAAGAATCGCTTGCTCTTTTTAATCTTCCTAATTTGTAATCATTTAAAAATTGTATTTTAAAAGCGTTTTCTAAATTTCCTTTGTTTTTATATATTAATTCAGGTTCTTTTATAAGTTGAGTTAAACCATAAGCATCTTCTTCTTTAAAATCTATACCAGAACCTTTAACATATTTTTTAAACTCATCTTGTAAATGAATAATTTTATTAGCTAAAGATTGAGCTTCAAAATTTTCTAAGTCTCCTTGTTGTAAAAAAGAATGCTTTGATCCTTTTTGCATTCCTTTTTGATTAACAATTCGACCAGCAGCTAGAAGTGTTGTTTCATTAACGTCTTCCATTATTTCTGGTAAAGCAACAGAAGTCCAATAATTTAACGATATTTGTTTTGATTCTTCAACCGCTAGTTTTTGTGCTGATCCTGTAGCTACTTCTGCTCCTTGTAATTTAAACATTTGAGAACCGAACCTTCTAACAGCTTCTACTCCGGCTTGTAGTTTAGCTGCATGTGTTCCTGCGGTTAATCTTTTTAAGGTTACTCCGAATCCTCTTTTATAAGTATCTTGTCCTTCCTTAATAAAAGCGTCTACATAAGCTTTATCTTGTTTGGTTTTTATCCAACTAGAATTTTGTATTCTTTTTTGAGTAAAGCCTAAAAATGCTCCTGCCATCATCCATCGATACACATAATCCATAGTATCGTTTTCATCAGCAGTAGTTACACCAACTGCAAAACCACCTATTGTTCCAATTAAAGGTCTAATACTTTCTTGCATCAAGGCTTGTGCCATTGCAGTTGACATTACTCCTTTTTCTAAAGCTATTTTAAAATTATTAACCGAATTTTCAGCAGTCAATTCAGGAACTTTCTCTAATAAAAGTTTATCTAATTCTATTTCTGTTTTTTCTATTGTTTTATTATTATCTTTTATTAACTTTTGTGTTTGTATTTTTGCTGTTTCTCTCAGTTCTGTCGGTCTTCCTTTTTTAACCATTTTTACAAGCTCAGATTCTAATTTTTGTAAATCATCACTTAAATGTAAGCCTGTTGTTCTAAGAACATTAAGCTGACTCCACAGGTCTCCTAAGTTATCATCAGCATCTAAAAGACCTGTAATATATTTAGAGTTTTGTATTACACTTTCTTCAGTTAATTCATCAACCTCAAACAAGTTTAATTGTCCTTCTCTTGTTGTTTTTTTCGCTCCTTTTTTACTTGTTGTTCCGACTGCTTCAACTAGATCTTCTGTTCTTTTACCTATAGGGCTAATAAAACTTCCTAATACAGATCCTCCTGCTCCTAAACCTCCTGCAAGCATAACACTCATGGGATTTACTGAACCATATAAAGTATGTTCTCTTAATGCAATATCTCCCATACCAACTGCTGCACCAGTACCTGCTACTGCTAATTTACCAAACTTAGCTATTTTTGTCCAAGGAACCAACCAAGTTACAGGATCAGCAATGGCAACAGACATTCTTCCTGCAAAAACTGCTCCGTCTTCTTGTAACTTTATAAGCTCTGGAAACCTTTTAGATATTGCTCTTTGTCTTTCTTTTTCTATTTCTCTTGCAACTCTTTTGTAGCTTTTACCCTCATTAACTGCAACCCAACCAGCTTTTCCAAGGCTATAAAGATTTCTAAGTATAGTAGTCTCTTGAGCAGCGCCATAAGCCATTTTTCTTTTTAGGCTGTAGGCTGCTCCTTCTGGAGTTTCTGGAATAGTTTTTTCTTTTTCAGATTGACTTACAGTGCTTTGTAAGAATCTTTGTTCGGGAGTTTCTTTATCTTCTGTTAAAAGATTTTTTTCTTTCATAGAAGAAATAAAAGTACTTACATAAGGAACTTCTGCTTCTTGAGCTTTTTCCTGTTCAGCTAAAATTTCTTCTTCTTGTTCTTCTTTAGCTAATCTTTCAGCTTCTTGTGCTTCTTCTGCTTCTCTTGCTAACCTTGCTAATCTTTCTTCTTCTGTTTCTTCTTCTTCTGTTTCTGGTATTAAAAGACCAGCTTCTTCCATAGAAGAAAGAAATAAACTTGTAAATTCATTAGCAGTAGACATATTATTAAATATCTTTTAAGTGAGGATATTTTTCAAGTAAAGAAGCTTGATTTGTTTGATATAGTTCTGTATCGTCTTCTTGTTCTTTTTTTATTTCAGTTTTTTCTTTTTTTATTTCTTTTTTGTGTTTTGCCACACTTGCTTTGTTTAATAACATAGCATATTCATAACCAAAAGTACCTAAAGGAAACTCCTTTATATATTCTTCTGTATATTGATTTACAATATCATCTAACATTTCTAAAGCTTCAGGATTATCAAAAAAATCTTCTCTTAAATTTGCCACCAGTTCTATTTTTTTACTATCAGTAAATTCTGTAGAGTTTAACATTTTAGTTACGTCACTAAACTTAATTTTTTTTCCTGACTTAGATGCTATTACTTCTCCAGAATCAAGATCTTCATTTTTTGTTTCTAGAGACATGCTCTTTACACTACTTTCACTAGCACTTCTAGGAATCATAGAATATATTCCTGTTTCAGTATCATACCTAACATCTTCCATTGCTCTTAAAAAACCTCTTGCAAGTTGTTCTTGTGTCGGTTCTGGTTTTGTATAAGTATCAGGATTTGCAGTTGCTAAAATTTCATTATCTTTTAAATAAATATCGTTTGCATATTCTTTACCTCTGTTCCAAAAATCTAGTTGAGAATTATAGCCGTCTGCTTTATCAACATGTTGTGTGTATAGCTCATCCCAAAAATCACCAAGCGTATATAAATCTTGTAGCTCTTGTTCTTTTTCTAGTGTAGAAGCAACTCCTTTCCGTAAATCTGGAAAATTCATAAAAGGTGTTTCGCCATCAATTTCTATACTATTAAATCTATCAAGTGCTGGGTTAGTACCTCTGGCTCCTTTTGCTTTGTAATTACCAAAATAAACATTATCACCAGAAGCGCCTATATAGTTTCCATCTACATCTGTTTGACCAAAAGTATCTTGAGCTAAAGTATCTATTTCAGGTTCTATTTCTACTAAGCTTTTTCTTTTACGTGATGTTTTGGCTGGCTCAAAAGGTATTTTTTCATAGTCTATTCCACCTTTTGGAAACTCTCCATAAGCGTATTTTTTTGGATCAAGACCTAAAACTGCTAACTCTTGTTTATATCTTCTTCCGTTATCCAACATCCTATCAGCAAAATCTTGTTGTATTTTTTTATTAATATAAATTTTACCAACACTTTCAGGAGCATTTTTATAAAGTTCTAAATTAGCATCCATTTCGTCAGCTATTCCAAGCTTACCTAAAATTTTACGAATACTGCTTGTATTTTTAGCACTTAATAAATCTCTTACTCCGTGATCAATAATTTCTTTATAACGAGCTTCTATTTGTTTTTCAGTTGTTCCTAAATATCCTTTATGTTTAGTGTACTGAGCTTTTAAATTTTTCATTGCATTACTTGTTAATCTTTCAGTTTCAGCAAGATATTTTTTGTATTGCTCTTCATTAAATTCTTTATATTCTCCTTGCTCTCCAATAGCTCTGCCCGGATTTGCAAGTGCTTTAGCTTCAGCAGCACTTATTTTTTCTAGTGCTGACCATAAGTTGCCTCCTTTCTTCCAAACATTAGAGTCTTCAAAATTAATAGAAGGATTTTTAGCTAATAGATCTTGTAATTGATTATTATAAAAAAGATTTGCTTTAGAAAGATTATTTAATTCATGAGCTTTATCTCCTGATTTACTTTCTTTCCACAACTCAACTTTTTTATTTGCTTTATTTGCAAGGAACATATCAGCAACACCCACTGCACCTAGTAGATAACTAACATTTTTTATCTTCTTTTGTCTTTTTCTAGTCTTTTTATCTCGCATTTCTTTATCTGCGAGAAGAGACTGTCCGTATTCAAAAGATGATTGTCCTGAATCAAAATCTCCTAATGCCATCTTACATTACTCCTTCTTGTGGTTGCTGACTAGGCGCTGCTAGTAAACTGTTGTTTGTTTCTGTTGTTTCTATAGAATCGCTTGGTTTGTCTAATAAGCTTTGCGGAACTGCTATAGTGTTTATTTTTTGCGTAATTTCTTTAGGTAACATTTCTTGTGCTGGTCTTTCAATATTGCCTTGTACTCTTTGTTCAGCAATTCTTGATAAACCTTTAAAGGCTTCTAGTTCTTCTTCAGGTGTTGCTTCTTCCATATCTGGATCATCTTCAGCATCTATTTTATACTTAACACCTGCTTTTTCAGCCATTGACATAAGCATATACATAGTAGGCTCTATTAGTTGTACCATTAAATCAGGATTCCATGCTCCTTTTTGAAAACCATCGGTTAATATAACTTCTGTTAAATTTACGATAGGCATACCTTGTCCGATTGCACTGACTACATCAATATACATTTCTTCTTCTGTCAGCATATCAAATAAACCGTGCATTGCTTCGTTCATTGTTGTATATGTAGAAGGTTTTTCCCAAGGATAAGGTTCATCAGGGTTGTTCGTTAAACTTTGACCCGGAACAGGTCCATTCATCTGACCAAGATAATCTAATATCTCTTGGTTTTTAACTTCTTTTTCTAAGTTTTCCATGTGTTTTTAAGCTCTCCTTTGCTGCGCCATCCATTGATAATAAGGATCTGTTCCAAAAGCATTAGAAATAGACTGTAAATAATTTGAGTTACCTGTTCCGTATGCTGGCATTCCTGCATAGCCTTGTTGTGTCCAATCAAATTGAGCAGACTCATACATAGGAACATAATTATCAGCAACATAAGATTGATAATAAGAATCATAGTCTTCTTGACCTATTCCTAATTCTCCTAATACTCCTTTAGTTGCTTCTACACCGCCATAAATGTTTTTAGCTTTGTCGTACCATTTAGTTCCTGTAGTAGCTGTTGAAGCCCCTCCTAAACGAACAGTTTCAGATTCTAACACACCCATCTCTTCTGGTGAAAAAGAATAACCACTTGTTTCTGCTTGTGTTATAAAACCTTTAACATCATCAAGACTCTCAAAACTAGGTGTTCCCCTGCCTCCAAAAAGTTGACTATCTGTTGTTTGAGTGCTTATCTTTTGTAATGTTACGTCTTGTTGTGGAGACATCAATGATGATCTTTCAGAAGCTCCGGGAACATCAATAAGTTCTTCCGGTACTCCTTGTTGTCTTGCAACATCACCCATTTGTTCTCTTAGTGTTTTATCGCCTGTTGTATATTTAAAATCTTCTGAACCAATTGTTACTTCTTTTGTAGGTAGTGGCTTAGTTGTTTCTAATCCTAAAAAGTCTCTGGCGCTATTCATTTGTTCTTGCGCCCAAGTTTCAAAACCTTGATAAGCATCTCCAACTCCGGGAATTGATTTAATAAGACTAGATATACCTTCAGTTACACTAGAGGCAGCAGTTCCTACAAACTCTCCAGCTTTATGTATTCCTTTCATTAAACCACTAAAAGGTCCTGTTAATTCTTTTGCCCATGCTCCAAAGTCGGACCACCAAGCTCCTAACTGTGGCATAATCAACATCATGCCTAACATACCTACAGGACCAAGTTTACCTACAAACTTACCTACTTTTTTGAAAGCTCTTTTGAAAAATTTACCGACCTTTTTGAGTCCTCGTTTTATAAACTTACCTATCTTTTTAAACATTTTAAATTATTCTCCTGTTAAAATTCTTAGCCCGGTCCGGGAGTAGCAGGTGTCGATACTGACGAACCATAAATTGCAGTGTTTACTGAACTTAATAAACTACCTATATTACTTGCCCAATTTTCTTGTGAGCCTGCTCCTTCGTTACCTAAAGCTGTAGCCAACAACTGTGTCTTACGAGTTGCTTCATTCTCAGAAGCTTTAAATGCATAGTCTGCTTGATCTCTCATCTCTTGCCAAAGCATAGACATGGCTTGAGTAGATAAACCAAAAGCATTCTGTGCATTTTGTTGATTGATTGCATTCTGTGCAGCAGTGTTTGCAAGGTTTGCTTTTCTTCTCCACTCTACGTTTGACATCTCTACAGCTTGTGCATTCGCAGTGTTCCACTGATCTCTTGCAAATTTTTGTTGGCTATTAAACTTTTCAATGTCATTAATCATCATGGCATTTGCTTTGTTAATGTCTGCTTCAATACCAACTCGTCTTGCTTCTTTAGCATTTTCAGAATTAGCATTAAACTGTTCCATAGCATCCATACGTTGTTTATTGTTTAACTCAACCTGTGTTGCTAAATTAGTCATAAACTGATTTGTTTGGTTTTCAGATGCAGAATTAAATTGTCGAGAGGCATTTGTAGAAGCTTGATTACTCAACAATCTTTGCTGTTCTTGTTGTGCTTTTAAAACTTTACCTTGTTGCTCGTTATTTAAGTTAGCCATATTCATACTTAAAAAGGCTTGAGCATTTTGAACAGCCAGTCTTTCTTGTGTGTTTAAATTAGCGACATCAAGTTGTGTTTGATTGACAGCATTTTGCATCACTGCTTGTTGCTCGTTGTTTACTTCTGTCATACTAACAGTTTGTAGAAACTTTTTGTTTGCTAACTCTGTTTGTACATCCACAGAAAACTGTTGCATATTAAGATTAAATACTTTGTCAGCGTTGCTGAGTGCTGTTTGCTGTGCCATTTGAGCATCTTGTTGTGCTGCTTGTGCTTCAATGTTTATTTGTTGCATTGCACTTTCTTTTATAGTCTGTGCATTTTGAGAAGCAATCGGCATAGCTGCTTGAATCACAGCATTAAAAAGATTATCTCTTCCTACTGTTGAAGCATCTAATCCTCTTGCAGCCATCATTTGATTAACCGCAGATACAGCAGGTCTTGCCCATATAGGAACTTCTCCATTTTCCATTCCTTCTAGTAGACCTTCTATTTGTTTACCGACTAAAGCTTCTTCAGGAAGATTACCAACCATTCCTCTTTGTTCTGCTGTAAAGTCCATTAAACGATCTTCTAAGTCTTCTGGATCATTACCAATGGCTGCTATATCTTCTTCAGATAAACCTGCATTTCTTAATTGTTTTTTAGCTCTTAATACTTTAGGTAATGTAGTGCCTGCAACTTTAGCAGCTTTTGCTTTTGCAGCATCATCTAATGTACCAACAACTCTATCTATAATTCCTTGGTCTTTTTGTTCTTGTGAGAAAGTAACACCGCTTGCTGAATATGTAAGTGCTTTTTCTTCTAGTTCAGCAGTATCTTCAGCATTAATTTTTCCTGTTGCTGGATCAAACACTACTTCTTCAGTGACTTGTTTACCTTGGTATGTTGCAGCATCAAATTTTTCAGGTCCTTCTGCTGCTGTACTTATTCCTGTAGTAACTGTTTCATCAGTAGGTAGTTTTGCTTCGGCTGCTTCAGCTTCTGTAAGCTCTGCCATTTGTTTTGTTTCTGCACTAGCTAAAGGAATAGGATTACCTTCTTCATCTTTAATAAGATTGCCTTGTGCATCTCTTTGAAAACCAACCTGTTCTGCATCAGGGATTACAGCAGTTTCAGGAACTTTGCCTTCTGCTGCTTCTTGTACAATACCTCTTGTTTTTTCTTGTTCTTCTGCAACTCTTTGTGCGTAAGCTGGATCAGCACTTGCTGCCCAGTCTATAGCATCTCTGACTCTATTTGGATCATAAGTTACGTTACCTTGACCATCATCTGTAGTAGTGGTAGTATCATCGTCATCTGTAGTAGTAGTATCATCGTCATCTGTAGTAGTAGTATCATCGTCATCTGTAGTAGTAGTAGTATCATCGTCATCGTCTGTAGTATTTGGTGGAGTCCAAACACCGCCTATATTTTTCCAACCTGCTGCAATTGCTTCTTCTTTAGAATTAAAACCTGCTCTTCTCCACCAAGGACCTCCTTCTCTTCCTCCTTTACCTTCTGACTGTTTCGGATCAAAACTTGCAAGCCGAGTTGTGTCTTCGTTGGCTCCTATAGCAGGAACTTCAAAATCCATTTCCTCACCAGTTACAGGACTGATTTGAGGTTGGTTTAATACAGATTGATTAACCATTTCTTCTTGGGCTTGAAACTGTTGAGCTTGAGATACAGCTTGTTGTTGAGCTTCATTAAATGTTTCAGCTACAGGAGGACCTTTAGGAAACTTGTCTGCTGGTGATCTATTATCAAGAGTTTCTCCTGTAACAGGATCTTGTTCGCTGTGTCTTGGTATATATTGTTGCTGAGATTGTTGTTGAGCTTGATTAAATGCTTCCATTGATGGTTGAGAAATAGAAGTAGCCTGTGGTCTTACTTTTTTAGGAGCAGGTGCAGGATCTTTTTTAATTTGCTGTTGCTTTTGTACACCACGACCTGCAACATAGCTTAACTTTTCTAATTTTTCAAGCTCTTCAGGAGTTCTTGGTGCGCCTACACCTTTTCTTCCGCCTGTTTGTTGTTGAAGAAACTCTCTAGGATTTCTAGATTTAACTGGTTTCTTCTTAACAGGTTTAACAGGAGGAATACTTACTTCTTCTTGTTCCATTGGTCTACGACCTTTAGCCAAAGCGACTCTACCGCCTTGTCTCATGTCTACTCGTTTACCTTTATTGTATCTTTTTCTTGCCATTGTTTACTTTCCTTCCTGTTCAAAAAGTCTGTCTAGTTTCACTTCTAATTTTTCTAAGACCTTCATAAGTTTACCCATGTCGTATTCAAACGTATCTCTGGATATATATTCTTTAGCCATCTCTTCTCTTGTCTTGTTGATAAGAATGTCAAGCCTTTTAAGCTCTGTAGCATTATTGCGTATACCATACAGCACAGGGGCGACTACAAGAGTCAACACCACATTCCAAATTATGTAGCTTGAAAGCTCCATAGTTCTTTCTACGAACTAGGTACTTCAAAAGCTGTATCAGGTACTGCAGGTACTATAGGATTCGTAATAACACTATCCACTTGACTAGCAAATACTGCATCCCATTGTGATACAGGACACATTGCGGTCAAAGCTGCAAGGTTAAACGAACTTTTAGCTGCTGCTGTAAAATCACCATCTGCTGCGACTGCT
>TARA_R100001463_G_scaffold82651_1_pt1 | contig 10945 bp, 6 predicted proteins | sample TARA_R100001463 | Tara Oceans TARA_R100001463 (sample SAMEA2622242) | marine metagenome | biome: marine biome (ENVO:00000447); feature: deep chlorophyll maximum layer (ENVO:xxxxxxxx); material: "saline water (ENVO:00002010), including plankton (ENVO:xxxxxxxx)" | depth 40 m
ACCTATTAATTTATTTATTTCTTTTATGTCTCAGCTTTATATTGACAACCATAAATGGTTGACTGCATTACAATAAATCTCCAACCTCTATATATAACTACTGCTTTTAAAAAGGCCACTGTTAAATTTATTTTTAAATAAATAAAAAAAACCCCCGATAGCGAGGTAACACTATCGAGGGGAAATCAATCAGTTCGAAATGAAATGAAAAAACTGAGATCTCTTTTCTTTCTTATATATAATATAACATGTTAAATCCTACCTGTCAAGGAAATAATTTATTTTATTTTCTTTTGTCTTTTGGGATTTTACAAACTATTTACTATTAGACAACAGGAAAACTTTATTAAACTATTTGAAGTTTTTCCTTGACAACAGTAACATACTATGTTATATTACTTATACTGGAAATGAAAATGATTACAACAGAACAAACAAACTATTTGCTTACCGACAACAACGGCATTGCAAACTACTATCATACCCTGCTATGCTTTACCAAGCAGCACCACAAGGCTCAATACTTTCGTGATACTATCCAAGTATGGAACCCCACAAACACTTTGGCTAATTCTATATTAGCTACTTCCTCAGCATTCTTTGCTGATGAATACAAAACCATTGACAAGTTCGCTTCGAAGCCTATGGATCAATACCGGCCACTAATGATGAAAGTCTTTCGTGACTGGTATAATCTTCAGCATCGTAAGCAAGCTCGTCGATACAACCAGTGCGTAACCGTTCCTTTAGGGGAACACTTAAACCATGACAACATGTCATACAACAACATTATCCAATTGGAGGAAATTATGAACCATAAATCAATTTACGAACTAATCGGTGACTTCATCGAAAACCACGCAACCGAAAGGGAACGCTTTATCTACCGCTCTATGGTAGGCCTAGACGATCTTGTCTATGACGATGACTATCGTTATGTTCTCAACTACCCTTACAAGTCTGTCACCCGACAAACTTTTGCAGCACACAAGCGTAAGCTTATGCATGCTCTCAGGGGTTTAACCCTCAAGGCTACTTCGCCTAAGTCTGTCAAGATGACACGCTACAAGAACGAGAAACTTCCATCATCGGAGGGTATCTAGCCATGGCACAGAACTTCCGTGAAGACCTCGTTAAAGCCCTCTGGATTGAAACTGCTATGCAAGTAGCACTTCAGTCAGCAGGACACGCTAGCCAGAAGATGGACTATCGCATCTTCCCATACGACCTCACTGCTCTTATACACGATAAGCGCAAAACATTCGAAGTCAAAGCTCTTGACTGGCAACAGAATGGATACTGGCAAGCAGTCGCTGAGATCTGGAAAAACGATTCCAAGACACAGCGTCCTCAATGGATTCAACACAACGATGAAATTGATATCATGTGTATCGTCAACATGGCAACATACGAAGCACACTTCTTTGATGCCACTAAACTTAGGGATCGTTTCTTAGAGCGTGAACTACAAGGTGACTTCATGAACATTGCTCACGCTGGTGCAGGCCATCGTGGCGATAGTCCCGGCTACATATTCAAATTCGAATATGGCTGTAAGGAACATGGAGCTATGACTAGCCCCATCAATCTCCTACCTGCCCTGTATGAAGCAGGCAATCGCATTAATGTTGACTTAGATAAACAATCCAAGTCTGTCCGTGCTATCTGGAAAAAAGTAAAGGAGGCCCAGCTTAATGCCTTGCCTCCCTCTGAGGAATGAAATAAAATTTAGGGCTCCAACCTCTAACCTCCTACCTCTTTTGGTAGGGGGTTTTTTTACATGCACATCCTTGATTTGACATCTGCGACATCTTGTTCGATTACTATTAATCTTCGGTCGACCTTCTCAAATGCATTATTAAAAACTTTACGATCTTCCTCATGACTAGCTAGCATCGCTCTGGTTCTTTCCTCACAACCAGTGCTTATCTTATCAATCGTTCTCTCGTGTGCTGGTAATATATGATCAACCATTATCTTATAGCAACCATACATAACTATTACGCATACTACGATGGCACCACCTTGTCCGGTGATACCTTCTATTATTTCGGCCCACGGCATTATTCAGACCAGATAAGGTCTACGCTATCAACTGTTACAGTGCCGGCATCGACTTTATAAAAACAACTTATTGTTGTCGGTAATGGTAAAACAGTATTTACATGCGCTATATCTAAATCAAAGATAGCGGATCCTGCTACTGCACTACCCACATCCAGTTTCATAGTAACTGTTTGCTCATCAATGATCTGGGTACCATTTGAATTCTGACACAACTTAAGTGTCATGGTGGTTGCGCCACCTGCTATAGCTTTAACCTTGACCCTGACTGTTTCAATAGTGCCAGCGATTCTTGTTTCTTCTAATGTTAGGTCGTGTCTCTTCGCTAGAAGAAAACCAGTCCCTACTGTTGCGACATCGTTTGCGGCTGAAAGCCTATGCCAAAATGTTCCTACCTTTCCCATTTGTTCTTCTCCTTCTTCTAAATGAAATAGTTCCTATATAAGGTGGTAATGTTAAATCAGTTACCTTCTTCTAATTCTTCTAGTCTCTTTGTTATTTCTCTCACAACTGATTCACGCTGCGCTGACTGTGGTAGTGTACCAACATCTGCTTTCAATGATCCAGCGCCGACAGCTTTCTCTAATAAAGGATCACCTGCTTTTCCGTATCTCTTACCTTCTACACCAGTTTGCTTAACCATGTTCAATAAAACATTTGTATCTCCAGACATCACTGATGGGAATGTCAAGAATGGTGCTAAATGATTTTTCCAATAATAATATCTTTCCATTCCATCTGGTGTTAACCACCAAGTAGATCCTTGATATGTTTGATCACCAGCCACTGCTTGTTTCCTATGTGGCCGTTCATTTACAACTGTATCCCAGAAGTAACTATAAAGTCCTGATTCATATAGTTGCTCCATATCTCCCGGATCAATATACTTCTTCTTCCATTCCAGTCTCGCTGGTGTACCTCTCAACATTTTAATTTCTGGTCCCGACAGATCACTTAGGGGTGTTGTCAGCGCTGTCAGGTTTGGTGCCTCCCACATCTGTGCTAGCATAGATAAACCATCTAGTGCCGGTACCGGTGGTGCTACTTCATAGTGACTAGTCTTGTCTGATCCTTCTATGTAATTAAGCATTGGACGGCTTAATAGGAAGTGATGTGCATAGAAGTTTCCTACGCCACCAGTATCAGGTCCACCTGTAATCTCACCCATCCTTCTCATTTGATATAAGTTCGCAAGTCGTTTTGGATTGTTTAGCATTAATGCTATTGTATTAAATATATTTAATCTAGCGAATGCATAGAACATAAACAATCTACTTGACGCCCACTTCTCCCATTTGGTTAATGAACCATAATCATATAGTGCACCTCTACCTCTACTAACAGCAATGAATGGATCTTCACCTAACTTAAGTCCACGAAGTACCTGTGTTAATCTAAAGTACTGATCCTCAAATTCAGTCATACCCATCAAAAAGTTTCCTACTGTATTATCAGACAGATTCCTTGCCGCCTTCGAAGGTAAGTGTCTACCTACCACACCACCAGCAACACCGCCCAAATAGGCGCCGGGAAAGGAACCTGCTGCATATCCTAGGCCTGCACCAATCATCTCTGGTGAACGCGCTACAGTACTGTCTTTAAGTCCGTTCCAGAACTTCGTAATGGTACCTCTGTATTCTGGCGTAAACCTAGTGTCTCTTAATATATGTTCGAACTGAGCGCTGTTAATAATAATAGCTGTCTCTGATCTCATAGCCCCTGAACCAATTGCCATATCCCATACTTCTCTGTATGTATATGATCTACCATACTGATCTGTTACAGCAATTAATGATTCTGTTGGCGATACTTTACCTTTCATCCATGATCTACCTACCTGCCAAACTTTATGTGCTTCCCATATGGATGGTGTAGTTAGCTTCCAGTTCCGTGGGTTCCAAGCGCCGCCTTTTCTGATAGGCTCCGAAGCACCGCCTTTTCTGATAGGCCCCGTACCCTTTCTGGCTACCCCTGCTACGGATGGAACTGATGACACGGCTGCTCTACCACCCATTGTTCCATAAACAATTGTCGGTGCTGTAGCTACATTGATAACATGGAATGCGGCTCTCGCTGCAAGTATCAAGGTATATCTAATAGCGGTTGAGAATTTTAATGAACCATCTAAAAACTTCATAACGCTTGCTGCGTGATTTGGCTTGGTATCATATAGATGTGCCATGGCCTTACGAACATTCTGCACCATCTCATTAGTATTCTTAATATCTTTTAAGGTTACCTCTACACCTTCACCCATTATCTTTGCGGATAGCATATTAATAAAGTCATCATGCTCCATCTTTTGTACACTAGTTTCGAGAAGCTGGGCTTCCACTTGATCCCACTTGGCGCCAGTATCATATAGATCTGATATAGTTTCCTTTGTACTTCTTATCTTCTTTCCTAATCTATCTAGATCTTCTACCAGCCATGCAACTACTTCTAATGTTTCCTCACCATTGCTGAAGTTAAGTTTATTTGTCTCTATTATTTCTACTGCTACCCTATCAATCTGTTCTTTTGTTTCTATTAATACCCGACGAAAATTTACTATATCATCGCTAATGTTTTTAGGATCTGCTAATTCTTTCGCCAATTCCCGTGCCGCGTTTCGGTTCTTAGGTCCTATCAATCCACCCCTACCCAGTATTTCATGCGTCCAAAAAGTTTGGGTACCTATCATATTCTCAATCAAGATCTCCCAATCTTCGATTACAGCCGGCCCTCCTCTAGGATTAATCGCCCGACCTTTCGATCTATACTTTACCAGTTCTTCAACACGCGCCGTGATAGCACTAGAGATCATCTCCGCAATTCGTCCTGCCATCTCACCCTGTTCTGGTAATATCAATGAACGGAACTTCGCTGAGGAAGTTAATGCTTCCATCTGTCTAGACAGCTTCTCTGAATTAACTACATCCCCTAATGCATCCCACTTCGTAATGATATCGTCTAGAGCATCTTCAGCTAGCCTGCCCGCTTTATTAACAAAGTATGTGCCCGCTGTTAAGTCTGTTAATTCTTCCAAAGCTGCGGCTTTACGGACAAAACTAGTATCTTTATAATTGGATGGTTTTGTTGTTATAGCTATAAATTCTGTATAGAAATCACCCATTACATTGACATAATCCTCATGTCCTTGCATGTTTTTGAATAAGGTAATATACCCGTCTACCTGATCATCTCCATACAATAATCGTTGTAACGCGGCATGACCTTCTCTATTTAATTCGTCGGATAGCTTCTGTCTTCTCAGGGATCCTTTACTGAACGCTGACATAGGGCTGACAGTATCTTCGCCATAAACAATAATGTTCATCATAACATCTAGTGTTCTATGTGTGGTTGTCGCAGTCCTTCCCGCTAGCGGCCCAAGCATACCAGCTACTATAGCATCGTTGCGTGTAGGTTTACCCCCTACTTCTTCAAGGAATTCTTTTGTGAAAAACTGTTCCCGTACTTCTGGATTTAATAATATATCATCCAGTTCTTTTCTGGTTAGTTGTCCTAAGTTGGATAGTTGTCCCCTGTATTCACTAGCTCTTATAATCGCATGCAATGGCGCGCCATCCATCTCAGCCTTGTCCCATCCCTTGGCTTTACCAAACCAGTTATTCCATTTCCTAGCTATCCAGTTTCCTCGAAGATGTCTGTTCTCTATACTTAACATCAACTGTCTCTTAGTGGCTGTGCTAGCTTTCTCTAATACTTGTGTCTTGACACCAATGCCTTTTGCAAAAGCATGTCTCTCAATAAGCGCATTGGTTAAAACCTTTGCATTCTCCATGGAAAGATACTTCTTGGTCAAAGTAAAGTATTCTCCCATTTTAGCTAATAGGCCTTCGTCTCCAAATTCATGAGCCCATCTTTGTGGATCTAATCCTGCCTCGATTCTCGCTGCTTCATCTGCATTAAGGAATCCACCGGCTTTAAGTTCATCAACTAGTTCCTTCACCCATGTCGCCTGATCTCCTGTTATATCAATATAAGATCCTACCTTGGGCCTGAAGCTGGCTTTACCCAGATGACCTTTAATTCTCTGGAAGAACGGGTACATCCCTGTCTTTATCTTATCAGCTTCTGCCGCCTTCTTGGTTAGATCAATCAAGTACTTGATTCCATCTTCTTCCTTCAATGACTTGGCTAATTTGCCTGCTTGCTGTGGCTCTAGGAATAACTTAGGGGTAACCATCGTTAAGTTAGATATGCCGCCCTTAAGCCACTTGCCACCCTCTACTATGCCTACTGCTACATGGGATCCCATTGTCCGGTGTAAGGGTTTTAAAAGCTCATCGGCTTTACCTACTTTATATATATGCTTGATCGCATCCTCTAACGACAGGGCCTTTATGCTCGCAACGAAGTCAGGATCTACTATGCGCAATGCATCCAATAGTCCCTGTGTCTCTGCGCGGTGTGGAAGTGCAGCTAACTTTCCGTTAGCGAACTTCTCTAAATCATCCATGTAGTTATAATACTTACCTGCCTGTAGAGGCGCTGCATTTGTTACAGCCTTCCTACTTATACTGCCTATGTTAGTCATAGTCTTCTCGTGTCCCCATACTGCGGCACTATCCCTGAACAATGACTTACCACCACCTGTGGCTTTCGAGCTTTCTTCTAATGCTTGTTTGAATATATTCTGTTCTCTATATAAATCAAAACCAGACATCGGATCCGCCTGTGCTTTAGCTTTAATTCTTTTGTATGCTCTTAGGAATGCAGCTTCATCTGCTATCCAGTTAGATGTTCTGGCACCTGCCACAGCTATCGGATCCGCTAGTCTCCATGGTGTTGCTTTGATCAATGACATTATTGTTTGATCATAATAACCCTTACCCGCTGCTAGTAGGAAATCTTTTCCAAATGATTTAGCGCTTACCCTAGCTGGTGCACCTAATAACTTTGATGTCGTTGCCGCCGTGCCGCCTGCTTTTATGCCTTTAATGAATTGTGTGAGACCCGGATCATATGGGGTAAATATTATATCTGCTAATAGTCCAGCGCCAAAGAACAAACTAGAATGATCTTCAAGACCGGGTGTATAGTTTGCTATATCCTCTAGGTCATCTCCTATCCCACGGAATTCTGCGATGTTACGAAGGAATGGATGGTTTACATATAATGGAGCATCTGCTTCTTGAGCCCTTAGCTCTGCTTGCGTTACCCAATCCTCTCCAATCGCATCGGTTCTAGCTCCCACCATACCGGTGCCAAGGGTAGTAAGGATCCTTCCGGAAACAGCCAATGGCGCCATTGCTACACGCAGGAAGTATTTTGTTGGGCCCTCAACCATAGCGCCTGATGGGTATTCTTTATTCCAAACATAACCATCAGCATACTTCTCTGGATCTTCCCAGAAGTCTAATGACCAATGATCTTCTAAGTTATTCTTCTTGATGAATGTATCATACGGGGTAGTACCTTCTTCTAACGCATAGTCTTCTGGTCTATCGGATGCCCCTTCAATACCCTCAGTAACTTCTTCGTAGACCTCGCCTGCCTCATAAGCAGTCATAGCTTCATATGGCATAGTGTTTTTAAGTTGTTGGTATTTCGCCTCAGTCATCGGTTGCAAGCTTCTATCTGTGCTTCTCCGCATCAGTACTGTCTTACCGGCTTCTGCCGCATCAGCTTTCTGCTGTGCGTCTTCTGCTAACGCCTGTTCTCTAACGCCCTCTGTTAAACTTCTAAGGAAGGTATCTTGGATCTTATTAAGTATAGGTACCCTACCTTTTGGTACCTGCTTAAACCATGGTCGTGTCCACGCTGATTCACCGCCCTGTCCTTCTGGGATATGTTCTCGGTAATCATCTTCACTACCTTCACCACCAAGTATCTTATACATATCATTAATATATTTAGTAACTTCTTCTATTGCTTCTTCAATGTCTTGGCTTGGGTATGCATTCCTATGATATTCAAATGCTTTATAAAATGCTGTGTATTGTTGTGCTTCTCTTCTGCTTTCAACATTACCTACTGACATATCAGACATGTCAATGTTCTTCTTCTCTGTCCATTGCTCTGGTGTTAGAATACCAATTCTGCCCTGTTGCGCTTCCCATTCAGCAGCTACTGGGCCAACCCTAGACTGTGGTCTCATCGCTGTTTTTAATGTAGGTTCTCCCTCACCAACTACTGGTGGTAGATCTACTGGGGAAGATGCTCTTGCTGTTATACCAAATGATTCTGATAACATCTTAGGCAGCAATGTTGGGATATCATCTTTGGTGTATCCTTCCATAGCGAAGCCACCAACTATACTATCTAGACCATCAACATCATTCAGGGCATCATTAGCTGCTTGGCTCATGATATCATTTACCATTGTTCCGTCAAGGCCCTGTGTACTTCTAGCTAGCTCTATGGCTTTCTTATTAACTAATAACCTGAATGCTTCTTCTAATTTCTTTCTGGCTTTTATTTCTTTTGCAGTTACGCTCTCACCGAACTGTTGTAGTTCTTGTATCGGAGCTTCTATCTCTGGAATAGGTACAGCCTCAACTGCCTCAGCAACAGGAGCAATCTGTTCTGTTACTACTTCCGACTTGGCTACTGGTGGTGGTGCGGCTGGTGGTGCTTTCGGGCTAGCACTAACCTTTGGTACTACTTCAACCCCATACTTATCGATAGGGTTTAAACCAAGCCTAGCACGGCCGCTGTTTATGTATTCAAGCGTTTCTGGTGTGTATTCCATAGCTTATCCTTTCAATAAGTTTAGACCAGTTTCCTGTGCATATAATGCTGTCAACCATTTAGATGCTTCTTCCGCACCTTTGGGATCATCCATAGAATTAAATTCAGTTGCGGTTTGTGATATCATATCCGATAGTGTGCTTCTCTGTTCTGGTGTCTGGGATCTCCAAGCCTGCATGCTTGCTGCTGCATATGCTTCAGGAGAACCAGCACTAGCATTAGCCACTTTCCTTTTCATCTTCTTCTGTTTACCGAGAAGTTCTCCCGCTCCGCTGAATGCTTTAAGTAATCCGCGGCGGTTAGCCACAACCTCATCATTACCCATACCTTCTAGTAGCGCCGCTTCTCCGTCGCCTTTCTCTTCTGGTACTTCTTCTGACTTAGCTTCAGTAGAAGTTCTTTTTAAAGATTCTTCTGCGCCAGTCTTCTTAGCTGCTCCAATGGATTCTGCCCATGCTCGTACCGCTCTTAGGTGCGTATCCGCATCTTCCATCTCTTGCTTGTCACCCGCTGTAGATGGGCCGCCTAACGCTGTTGGATCTCCATCACGCGTGTGTGTGCCAAGTAAGCTCATCTGTGCTTCATCATATCTTTTTTCTGCTGCTTCTAATGCGTCTCGTGCTTTCGCAACATCAGTGCTTTCTGGATCAAATTCGAATGGATCTTCGGTTCTTCTTTTTGGCGGTCCTTCCGGTAATGGCGGAATCTTTCCTAACGCCTCAATCCTCTTATATCTCTCAGAACCATAGGGGATAGATAAACTTTTTCCATCACCCCTAGTTGCTCTTAAGCCGATAAACATGGGAGGCTCTCCAGCATATTCTCGCCGGAGCTTTACAGAAGGGTCGTTCCAATCCATCGGTTTCGGTGGTACCGGCAGTCCTCTCAGTTCTGCCAATGCTTGTTCTAGTGTACCAGCTTCTTGAGCTTTCGTTAGGTATTCGTTTAACGCACTATAACCTTCTTGCTGTTGTTTACCATACCCAGTACCAATCATCTCACGAATGGATCCAAGTATACTTGGGCCAAACTTGTCTCTCTGTATCTCTCTGGTTCTACCAATCGTATCAGGCACTGATTGAAGTTTCTTTTCTAACGCTAGAACCTCATCATCTATTCTACTAATTTCTGTTTCTTCAGCGTGAACCCATGGGTTAAAACCTTTACCACCATTATCTAGCAGTCGGCTTACCGCTGTAACACCTTCAGCATCTTTATCCGGCTTGTCCTCAAACTGTAACGATGTACCTCTATAAGGATCAATTTCTTTTTTACCTTTGCGGTAAGTAGCTGAACGCTTCTCCAGCTTGGCTGTTCCTTTTTTCACCACCTCGTCTCTCTGTCTCTTATAACGCTTGGCGATATCTTTACCAGTTTGACTTCCCTCGAATTCTGCGAGGACATCTGCCTCTGCTTGTGTTGCCGCAGCTTCTTTTGTGAGGGATGCGTCGGCATTCATCATCGTATTCATCCTGTCTTGCGATCTTATTTGCACAGCAAACCATGCCGTCTGATCCTGACTGGGTTCATCTTTCCCAAGCTTACCTGTGTTCCTATATACCCCAAGCATAGCGCTGGATGCATCAGCGTTCGGTGCGGCTTCTATTGCCTCTTGAACCTGTATCCGAATCGCTTGTGACCTACCGGCGCCTCCTCTGGTACCAGAACCAGAACCACCGGGCAATCCATAAGTAGTCGACCACATGTCACCAGCCGAAGCATTCCATTCTTTCCGCTTCTGTTCCTGTAAGTTGTGATGCTTATACATGCTATCATAACGCTGAGGGATACCTTGGATGATATTAGCCCTAGCATCCTTAAGCATAAGGATCTCATCATTAATCTTTTTATTGGTTGCTGCTATACCTTGCGCTTCAAGTTCTGCTTGACGCCATGACATATCCCACCAACGGGATCGTGCACCCATATAGTTACTGGCATACTTCTGTCCAGTAGTTCCTTCACCCATCTTAGTTTCTAGTGGGTTGAACTGATCGTCAGCATAGGAAATGTTATAAACATTATCACTAACCGGTGTTAAAATTGCCATTACTGTTTTCCTCCTAATGAACCAAGCGTACTAAAAAGTAGTTCTCTTAACGAGCCATTACCCATTATATTCTTTGCTAGACCAGCGGCCTCGCCTGCCTTTAAACCGAACTTCTTTTCTAGTGCTGCGGCT
>TARA_R100001463_G_scaffold22736_6_pt1 | contig 10919 bp, 7 predicted proteins | sample TARA_R100001463 | Tara Oceans TARA_R100001463 (sample SAMEA2622242) | marine metagenome | biome: marine biome (ENVO:00000447); feature: deep chlorophyll maximum layer (ENVO:xxxxxxxx); material: "saline water (ENVO:00002010), including plankton (ENVO:xxxxxxxx)" | depth 40 m
CAATTTGTTTGTCTATAAAATTTATATTCTTATACAGTATTTCCAACTCACGCAGTGCTGTTACATGGTCAGGATGATCTGGCGGTAACTCAAGAGCAGCTTCGTGTTTTTTACTTTCTGTAACCAGGAATCCTTTTTGCTTTATGAGCATAGGTAATTTTTCGCGTGTCAAACCTTGTGCTTCACGCGGAACTATTTGTCGCCCTGATTCACGAGCAGTAGTCGTAGGTGGAGCCACAGCAGCTCCGCCTTGTGCTCCTGGAACAGGAGCTGCAGCAGGTGGCTTAGGCAAAACCTTGCCCTCTGCTAAGGCTTTGACACGCGCAGCTTCGCTCATTGGATCAGGCTGTGTAAGACCCATTTTGTCAGACGCTGCACGCACGCCTTGTTTAGCCAAACTATAAGCTGCTTTTGGAAGCGTTACTAACGGTGAACCACTAGCTCCTAATGGAGACTTGAGCGCAGCGTCAGTAATCTTTACGCCCTGACCGATTTGCGTCATGAGTTTACCGTAGTCATACGGCTTTACGGTTTCCATGCCACGGGTCATTTCACCGCGCTTGTAGTTGAATACGTCTCCGCGCCCGGTAAGAACCCGCCCCATAGTTACACGTCCTCTTTGCCTGAGCGAATATCACTCTCTTTTTGCGTAAGATAAGTAATAATCTCTGTGTTTTGTTCTTTAGGATCTTTTAGCATTTCTGCGCGTAATAACGTTTTGACGTAGTTAGCCGTTTCTTCTTGCTCATTGTAAACGCCAGCTTGTTCTTCAGCGAACTTGCGAATCATTGTATCAAAATCGAGCATTTCTTTAGCCTGGCGAGAGCCTTTAGTATCCATTGCTTGCAACGATTCTAATGCGCCAATAGATGCTTGCGTTTTATCAAGCTCAAGATTGCCAATTTGTGTTGCTGCTGCACGCCCCAGTTGATTCGATACGTCGGTCAACGCACCAACATTACGCGTGTTAGATGCTGCTAGTTGGTCTGCACCCATTTGCCGATACTGGTCACGGATGTTTTTTTCTGCACCACGATACGACTCACCACTAACAACGTCTTCAAGCTTTTTGCGGTAACGTTGTTCTAAACCTTTGCGATATGCAAAATCGCCACCTTCGCCACCCGGTTGTGAATATTGCGTTGCCATTTAGCCTCCTAACATAGTTGCTTTTTGCCAATGAGAAACACCCAGTTACCACCATTACCAATAAGAATATCTTGGTTGGTATACGCAGGCCCTGCAGCAAACTTATTAACAGTATCCTGAATCAGCCATCTGATTTCAATCCATTGTTCTTTGCCTTCAAGCGGGCGGCTTCCTGGGATAGAGCCACCAACACCATTTGCTAATGCTGTGCGTGCTTGATTTGGTGACGATGAACTACCAATAAAAACAGGTTTTCCGTTTGTAGCAGAATAACCTGTTCCAATAGTATTATTTGCCGCAGATCCAACTAACGGGATTGTAAGCATATCAAACGCTAAGTTTGTTTGCGGGTTCCCGTCGTTCCTATTTACTTGGTCAATTCTAAAGTTATTTACTGTGCCAAGATTCCATTCACCATAAGCCAACGAATCCCATCCAACAGCTTCAGCGTGATGACCTGCACCTATTCCTACACCTACTTTGTGGTCAAATGTAGCTGTACCAGGAGTGCGCACAACAACGTCTTTGGCATTTGGTGTGTAGTTAGCGACAGCTACAACGTGATGCAGTACAAACGGATAACGAATAGGCACTCGACGCATATCGTACAAATAACCATTAGTGCCTGGCATGTACGGCATTACATCAGATAAAACACCATTGGTTACAGGCGGACTGCCAGAAACGCTATTATATACGCCTTCCGTGTTACCGAACAATGGAACTGCTATAACTTCGTATGACGCATCCTGTAATAACTGCTGTGTTTCTGTAACACCGCTGCGATCGTTATATCCGCCACGCAATAATCTCTGGAAAAAACCGTCAATCGTTTCATAAGCTGTTTGTATGCCAGTACCCGTGCCACCGGATCTTGCACGGATCGCTTCTGAAGCTGTTGTTGGCAACGTAATACTAGCTGCTGACGTAGGCGCTTGGCCTTTGTGGCTAGTTGGCATGTTTTGAACACTCACATTAGGCGGATAGTTTACATCACGGCCCATTAGCTGTTGTTCAAACTTCATAGAAACTAATACGCTATTGAGTTGCAACGGGGTAGCTGCAGCATCAGTCAAACCAGAACAGTCAATTTCTAACACATAAGTCTTTAGTGGATTGACCGGAATACTAAGATTACTTTGAGTTGCAGGGTTCAAGCGCAAGCGAGTTCCGCTGAACGATAAAGCTGGCAAGTCAAAAGTTAGCAGTCGTTCTTCTAAAGATTTAGGTGCTGCTGGATTCCAATGAGCCATATCTTTTGAGTATAAAGACACCTTGATTCCAAGGCGGCCTACTTGTTCGTAATCTAGCTTGCCTTCAATGATTGGTGATGCCCCGCCTACATCTCGTGTAATAGCGGCTGCTTCTCGTCGTTGATCGAAACTAAAGCCAACTTCTGTAAGAACTGCACGGGGGTAGTTGCCATTGATGTCTGGCATTTCTCCAACAGATGGTGCTGGCGCAAAATACTCTTGTACGGGCGGCAGTGAAAACGGAACATAAATAGGTAAATGTTGCGTTGCACCTGTATCCTGCCCTTTGATACAAGGGACGTGCATGTTGATTCTAAAAGAACCTTTATCGTCATTGAGATTTTCTGACGATATTTGCGCCAACCGTGGTGTATCTAATAATGTGCGGAGCTGACCAACAACATGGTCACTCAACATTCTAACACCGCGTGCTAACCTTTTAGTTGAAACTTTACTCATTACTGTAACGGCTCCAACAGCGTCAAAACTAAGTTTGGTGAGCCACGCATATAACTATCATAATCAAGCTTTTTACCTGCAACGTCTTGCGCATCTAATACAATAGCAACCGAAACACGACTGTTTGCTGGAACGTGCACTTGCATGTGTCGGCGCTGATACCACAACTGATTGACGCCAACTGTTGCGTGATTGCTTGGCATACCAGCCAATGGCGGCAGAGGTAACATTTGATTTGTTGAAGCAGGAAACAAAGTTGCATCAGTAGACAAAGTTTCTGCCCCTAAATACACATTGCGCAACTGTGTTACTACGCTGTTGCGAATAGGGTCTTCAGTTGCATTCGGATCTTCTATTGCAATAGTGCACTGAATACCGCCTGCATTGAAAAAATCACCGCCAACTGGATTGATAAAATCAAGTTGTGGGTTTGCATTGGTCGTGCCCGCAGGAAAAGTCCCTGTGTATTTTTGCCACATCATATCTATTGCATCAACAACACATGGATTTTCAAAATAAATTGCAGTGGTCCATACCCATTTTGTTTCATCATTAGGTGCCGCCCAAACAGCGCCAGGAACTGTGCGTGTGCCTTTTACACGAAATGGGTGTGCTATATCACCTGTTGCACCGTTACGATCAGAAGTAGTGTTTTGATAACGCAGCCATGGCGCTTGGTTTTTTTGGCTCGCATTTTGCAACGCTGTCCAACCAGTTACAATTTGCGTTTGCGTGTAACGATTAGCTAAATCTCCAGCAGAAACATTATTGATGTATTCTGTAACGTCTTGCAAAGCTGCATCTAGACGAGTGCCGTCAACAGTAGTGCCTTCAGAAAACTGTTTCTTAGTTATTTTGCGAATGCTCATGTTACAACTCCCGTAGCTGTGCCATTTTGCAACGTATGAGTTGTTGGATTATACGACGATACGACATCAAGATTTGCAACAGCATTAGCTGCATCGCTCCACGCAAACAAACCTGCGCCATTCATTACACCTGATGCTAAATTGCTTCTAAACGTACAGTTAAATGCTTTAGCTTTTCCGCCTTTAGTTACCGCTAAATGAGCGTAACCATCCGCAGCTAATACACTTGAAACATCATCACGCCTGCGTTCAAACGTACAATTTTTGAATACTGCAAGACCGCCATCATCAACTTGCACAAGTCGCAATGCGTTGCTTATTTCACCAGTGCTTTGAAAGTGTAAGTTTTCTAATAAACACGTCGATGCAACTTGCACCAATCCATTGATAACAGATCCTGGAAAACCTAAAACATGAGCGTGCTCAGAATCTACAGTAAACCCAGGATATAAACCCGCTGTCAGCACGATTGATTCATTTCGTCGCTGTCTAAATGTTACAACATCACCTGATACCAAAACATTTTCACTAAGTGATGCAACGATCGCAGCTTGTTCGTTATCTGTAACATCATTAGTTTGTTCTCTTAGTTGCCTAAGTTCATTTAGTTGTCTGTATACTCTTGTCATCGACCACGCCTTCGACGACCGCCTACAGCTTCTATAACGGCTTTTAGAGACGGCATTTTCAGCCCTTGAGCAATATCACGCACAAACCCAAAGAACATATAGGATACTGACTCACCACGCGCTGCATCGCTTGTAGCAATAGTATCAACTTCCTGATCGTCAATAAGATAAGCATTATGCAACACAGCAGTGCCGCCCGGAACTGCGGGAACCCCAGTGCTGTCTACAGCAATAGTAAACTGATTTGCAGCGGGAGTTGCTGTAACTGTATGGGTGCCATTTAGTTTAGCGTTTGAATCGGTTATTGTTACAATATCGTTTGTAACTAATCCATGGTTTGGATTGACTGTCAGAACTGACGGAGAGCCAGGCGCTAATCCAGTAATAGCCATTGTATTACCATAGCGAGCACTTCCAAATACACGGTCAACTAATGTTGTACTTGTACTTCGAATGCGTGTCCGAATAGTGTTTTTATCTAATACACGAATCAAATCATTATCAATGTCGATAGTTTGACTTGACCAGTCCTTCCAGTCACTACCAAGCAGCGTATTGTATAAACCGTATGGCCACCCAGGAACTGCAAGGTTTGCTGCATCAGGTTGTCCACGGCTTTTCAATATAGCGTAAGTTCCTCTTGCTCGAACTTGTATGCCTTGTTTGATGCCAACTTGATCGGTTTTGTACGCCCAATCAACTGGCTGCGCTACATCGTCATGTTGATGCCTACGCACAACGTATGGATTCCAAGGCAGCAAAGTCCCTGTGGCAGTGCCAGATGTTGGCGATGCCCAACTTGTTGTAACTGTACCTTGCAAACTAAAACCATAACTACTCACCGGCCGATCTGGTTCATAGTTAGTGTGCATAAAATATACTGATACAAACGGGTTGTATTTGTTTGGTGCTAGATTGAGATTACCGCCTGAAGTATTGTTGTATTGCAGCAACAATACAGGGCCATTAGCATCTGCTACACCCGCAATTGTTTGTCGCTGTACAGTATAAGACGAAGCATGAGCTAAACGCTCTACAGGCAAATCAAACTTTACTGTAGCTCCGCCTGCTGAACCTACAACTGGTGTCCAATATCCTACATCAAAAGCAATCTTTGCAATCAATGTTACTGGCAAATCACCGCCACCTGCTGCTGAACTAGCTGGCACCCATTCAAAATCTAGCCGATATACGTTTTGTTGTGTTGCAGGAAGCTGCGTGCTCGTTTCGCTGAATACCAACTCTGGCGGACGCACAATCATAAAGTTATTTATATTTGGGCAATGCGTGCGCAACCCTTGAGCCACACCAACTGCAGGCGATGCAGGTGCTGATGAACTATTTTTGTTTGTCGTAACCGAGCCTGCACCTACAGCGACAACAGTTTGCATACCATCAATGCCGCTGTTGCCTGTGTTGACAAAGATTTGGTCGTTAGGTTGTGCTCCAAAATCTTGGGCCAGTGCATAAATAGTGTTTGCGCCAGCCGTAAATCCGGTGATGTATGCCCATTGCGTTGAGCATTCATACTGGCCTGGCAATAATCGCTGATCTTCAGAGCGAGTAACTGTTCGATCTAACCCGCCGCCATGATTTAGTTTTAGTAAATACTGACTAGATAATACGTTGTTGTTTCCAGCAGCTAACGCACTTGCGCCTGTAGTGATATTATCAGTGAGTGTTTGGAGCTCACATCCACCAAGAACATAAATCCCAGATTTTGATGACATAACCCAAGGGTTGATAATATTTTGCGCAGTACCAACTGCGGCTGTTCCACTAGGAGCATAAGCAAGAGATTCTAATGTCCATGCTGACCATGCTTTTGTTTTACACCACAACATATTGGCTGAAGGCACTGTAACTAACAAAGAACCAGTCTGTTCGTGATATGTAACACTAACATTGTCGTTTGCATCAAAATCAATAGCTGTGCGCGGTTGCTCAACAGTAAGATCCGTTGACCCATTCTTTTGGTAATAGTTGTTTAGTGGATTCGACGTGCCACCACGAAAGAAACTTTGAATCTGCGTGCTGGCCTCAGTAATATTCAATCCGTTTTGAGTAACGTATACACCTGTCTTATCCACCCAAAATAACTCAGAACCAGTAGATGCCAAAGCATTGTTGTTGATACATCCAATCTCATCGTTGACGCGCATTAGTCTGCCGCCACCTTGCAAAGCGCCAGCACTTGGTGCGTAGAAAAACGTTTCGCTTTTAGTAAAGATTAGCAGGTTGCCGTTTAGTTGCCCCAAAGCCGTAATCGGAGTTGTGACAGGCAGCTCCTCGATATTGCTACCAATAAAGCTAGCAGGATACCCCATATCGCTAAAATAGAGAGTAGTATCGTCTGCAACGACAAGCCGCCCGTTGAGACTGGTTGCTGCGTTTGGAACTGGGAAGTTGCCCGTGGTACGGTAGGTGTAGTTTGCATCAAACGGTCCGTTAGCTGGAGTAATAGGTCGTATCACTGCGCTTTCAGCAGCGCCGCTGTGACAAGTCTTAGTAAATAACGTCTGCAAATATGAACGATGTTTTTGGTGCCATTCTTGAGTGCGCAAGTTGGTAGGATAGTACGACCACAACCCTATTTCTTTATTGCCGAACACAATGGTTGTATTTTTATTTGCATCATTGATGACCGTAAAAAATACCGGATTAGCATCGTAGCTAAAAAAGCTGCGGTAATCATTCGTGCGATTTGTTTCTTGGTGCGCCGAAAACCAAGCCAGCGTTCCTACAAAATTGCCATCAAATGCATTTTGTAATTGCTCGCTTACTTCTTCCATAGCTGCAGTATGACGATATAAAGGCTCGCTCCAAGAAGCGCCTGTTTCTAAATCTTGAATATGCGCATACACTAAAATGCGAGCATTTTTGCGCTGATGATCCGTGTATGCTGTGCCCCAAAAAATACTGAGTATTTGTTCGTGGCCAAAATGAGTTGTAAATAACTGACTGCCTAGATGCTTATTGAATCCAGGTGTCGTTTTGACTTGTGTGTTCGCTAAACCAAGGTACGCAGATAAACCTGTGTCCATTTGCGCAATTTGGCCAAAGCCAGGCCGCACAGCCCAATCTGTTGTACCAGCAGGAACCCAAAGATTTTGAACCCAAGGTGATCGTTCTGCGCTGCCCGTTTCAACGCCACCTTTTAGAAGTTCTATTTCTTTGCGAGGGATAGCCATTAGTAGTTGTACCAATCGGTCATGCGATCTTCAACGTAATGGGCTGCTTCTGGCGTTCGAGCCTGTGTAATGTATTGATCGAGCTGTCCTAGCCTTTGCTGCAACTGGCGATCTAAAACAGCGTTAGATGCCCCATCAGCAACTTGGTAATACTGAGCAGCTAATAATGGTATAATAGAATGAAACTGCGACAGGTCATCAATAAACTCATTGTCTGCAGGCGCAAACTTAGTCCAATCAACTGTGCTAAATGGAACGTATTCCATGCGGAGTTTGCCGGTTACCGGAGACGAAATAAGCAACTTACTGCCAACCATCGTCCAACCATTTGAATAAGCAAACCGCATGTTACTAAAGATTTTAGGATCTGCATACGGTGGGAGATAACGTTGAATCGTGTTGTCATCGTTTTGGATTGCTAATCGGTATACTCGATACAATCGTTCAGTAGCATTTGGGCCAAGCAGCGTAGCGTCGCCTGCGGGGGGATTTGCTAAATCATACTCAGGCGAGTTGTTTAGATTGAGCGTTGCATTTTTCATGTAGATTTCAGGTGCAACACCAACCACACGCTCTCGCAACTCATTGTAACCTAGTTCTAACCAGGTAGCTCGGTCAGCATCAGTAACATACGTTGTATCAGCTTCATCAATAAACCTATTGAGCTGTTGCATTACCTGCGTAACGTTCATTGCTAACTCCCAAATCCAGCCATATCACCACGACTAGGAATAGCGTCATCCATACGCGCTCGATCAGCCTTGCGCAAAGCGTGGTCCATTGTAGTTTCTGATGCTTGGCCTGCAGATTCTATGCTGCCTAATGACGCAGCTAATCTTGTCATATCTTGCGGAGCCTGAGTGCGCGGCGGAAAGACAGTGCGCTCTAATAGCTGTTTGCGCACATCTTCGTCTTCACGACCGAAAGATTGCAACGCAATAACTACATCACGAATGTATTGCTGGCGCTCATCGTCCAGCGCATAATACTCTTCGTTTTGCACAAAGTTTGTGAAGACTTGTTCGATTGTTTCAAGGTCATCACTTGGGAAGATTTCAATCGGGTAACCATCCAGAATACCTTGCAGAAGTTCACGAGCGTGACTTTGCGACTGCATTTTCTGAACAACCCAACTACGGCCAGTCTTGAAGTCAAGTTCACGCATTGCAGTTTTCTGGTCAATAAGACCCATTTGCAACATTTCAAGAACCTTCTGGTCGCGGTCTTGTTTCTCATCACGGAACAGTGTGCCAGCCTCTAAGAATACTTCAGGATCGTCTTGCAAACTCGTAAGCTGCAACTCTTGCCAAACCACTTTTCCTGTTTGGTCTAACATGCGCATCATTTTATCTTCTTTGTAATATTCCTTCATTAGAAGGAGCGAAGTTTCTGCCATAATCTTTACAGCTTTTTCGATGTTACGCTGGGTTACCTGGAGTTGCGTCATGTCGTTTGCGGACAATGCTTCAATAGCTTTACCGCTTTCAATGCCCACGGCTCGTTTACCAACACTAGTAGCGTGCAAACCGCCAATGTCATCAATCTCTTGGGTAAGCTGTCGAATATTATCCAAAATATGCACTGGAATAGGTGGTGGTGCGATTTGTGATGGAGCTGGTCCACCGCTAGCGTTGTAGTAAATCTTTTCGCCAGCAGCTTTAGTAATGCTTTGTTTGTTTACGCCCGATGTGCGTGGCACTACCCACTTAGGCCAGCCATGATTTTCAATAATGTCGATGACTTGGCCGCGTGCTCGATTGTACAAATCTTGGATTTCAATAAGCGGCTGGATATAACCCATACCCCACAGTTCACCAGGTACATTGGTGTAACGAATCAACTGCACTGGAAGGTGTTTGCCGGTCCATTTGCTTTTGAACAAATACCGCTCACCAACCATAATCGCCATATCTCCACCACGAGTATAGATTTCAAATACTTCTAATCGGTCTTTGGCTTGGATCTGCGAATCATCAGTTCCATAGTTTAGAAACCTACGACCCTGGCTAGTTGGTGTGGTGCTGCCTGTGTCGCTTGCTAACTTTTTGATGTAATCGGCATCTTTAGGGTAGGCATCTGCAAGATCATCACGATGTACAAATGTGCGCACAGCAGCCCAACGCGTATCATCGTAACTAATCACACCGCCTTCGTAGAACAAATCAAACGGCGCAATGTGCTTGATATGCACTGTGTCATCATCTGGGTCATAGAACGTTTGTAAACCAGCGTTGCCGGTTACAATAGCCCAAGCCGCCATTGATTCTAGCGTAGATGCCATATCATCTGCATTCCACAGATATTTGAGTGCCTGTTCTGCAGCTTCGGCTTTTGTAATGTCATCAGGCGATGGCGATGCAGGAAGCACAGTCATACCTGGGTACGCCATGCTTAGTTTAGCTAATAGATTGCGATAACCGTTTAGTAATCGGTTGATAACAACTTTAGTTTGACCGCTAGGATAACGAACATCAACAAACGTTCGGCTGCGTGTGTCTAGTGTCACATGCTGCTTGCCACGCAGATACAACAAACACAGATCCCAAATGCGCTCATACCGATATTTAGCTTGGCGTGAGTCATCCAGGTTTGTTTTCATATCTACTGCTTTAGGCAGTTTCATCTATTGGCCCCAAATCGCTCGAATAGCTTCAATGTCTATATCAGTTACTGGATTGCCTTCGTCATCAAACTCAACTTCCAAAACATCTGCATAGCCAGCTTTGATAAGCCCACCAACTATTTGACGCAAATGTTTTGCCATTGCTTTTCGCCCGCGCACGGCATCACGCTGTGCAATGCGCATGTTTTTACGAAATAAATCATTTTCACTTTCTGGAACTACTGCAGAAATGTTTTCATAAGCAACTTCCCAGTTGTCAGGCCAGCTTTCTGGGTTGCCGTCATCATCAAATTTTACAGGTACGCCGTGCCATTGTTTTTCACGCAATGAAGCAATGCGTTGTTGTTCAGCACGTTTTAGTTTTTCTGCACCTGCTTGCTCTGCTCGTTTTGCTTTCGTGCGTTTAGTAGTACGCGCTAAAATATCGGCTTCTTGGCCTTCGTGATAACTATCAGCTGCATCTGCACCGACCAACGCAGCGCCTGTGCCTGCAGTACCTAATGCAGTTGCAACAGGAGCACGTCTAAACGCTTCTCGTACAACTGGTGCCGCTACAGCGCCTACACCAGCGCCGACAGGCCCACCTACAGTGCCACCAACACCTGCGCCTACACCGCTAGTAACAGCTGCTTTAGCGCCTTTGCGTGCCATGCCTTCAATACGTTGTGATAACGGCAACGCTTCTGCTACTTCTTCAACAACTTCTTCGGTTGCTTCTGCTGCAGGCTTACTTGCTGGCTTGCTTG
>TARA_R100001463_G_scaffold2561_1_pt1 | contig 10890 bp, 7 predicted proteins | sample TARA_R100001463 | Tara Oceans TARA_R100001463 (sample SAMEA2622242) | marine metagenome | biome: marine biome (ENVO:00000447); feature: deep chlorophyll maximum layer (ENVO:xxxxxxxx); material: "saline water (ENVO:00002010), including plankton (ENVO:xxxxxxxx)" | depth 40 m
AAAAGCAGCACCTGTTCTTTTACCTATAGCGGCATCATTTATTCCTGGTGCAGGTCCTTTATTAGTAGGAGCGGCAGGAACAGCGGGTGGTTTGATAGGAGGACAAGATCCAAGGCAAGCGTTAATGTCAGGTATTATGGCTGGAGGATTAGCGGGACTTGGTAAAGGAACGCAAGCATTTAATTTAGGAAATCAAGCGGGTGGTAGATCTTTAGGAAGTTCTATATTTAAAGGTATTCAAGAAGGTGGTTTAGGTACGTTGTTTAAAGGAGCAGCACCTCAATTTACAAATACAAGTCAACAAGTTTTTGACGGTTCAAATGCTGCAGAACTAGGACAAACGGCAGGAAAAGTAATCAACACACCAGAAACAAAAAAAGGAATTTTTGAAACAGTGTCAAATCTTTTTAGAGAAGGGGGCGATCCGACAAAAGGATATAGCAAATCAAGAGTGTTAGCTGGTCTTATGTTAGCACAGCAAGCACCGCAACTTTTCAATGCATTCATGGGCGGAGAAGATGAAGAAGAATATGTAGATACAAATGTTTATCCGGGAGATTTTGGACAACTAGCATCACTTAATTTTGCTCCTTCGTATTTTGCTGGATCAAACATTGTTAATCCTTTACAAGTTGCTCAAGGTGGTATGGTGAACGAACCTGTTAATGGATTAAAGAAAATGGAAGGTATTGCTATGTTGGCTAAAGGTGGTTTTCCTGAAAACGCACCAAGAGCTCAAGGAATGTTAAACGGTCCTGGAACAGGAACAAGTGATAGTATACCCGCATACTTAAGCAATGGTGAATTTGTCGTTACAGCAAAGGCTGTGAAAAATGCAGGAGGTGCGAAGCCTATGTATGAAATGATGGATTATTTAGAAAAAGGTGGTAAACTGTCACCGCAATCAAGAGGTAACGCATAATGGCTGAGACATTCGTAAGACAAGCACCCTATATAGAAGAGAGAAGTGAACAGCTTCTTGCAAGTGTATTTGGTGATCCAAACGCAGAGAGAAGAAAAGACCCTAATACAGGAGAGTTTACTGAGGGCTTAGAAGATTTTAATTTACGTCGTTTTGGTAGAGCGGGTGTTTCTAGACAAGTACCACAATACAGCATTGCTGGACTAAACCAAGATCAGATAGATGCTTTTCAAAGAACACGTCAAGGATTGGGAGGCTTTGCTCCTTTCTTACAACAAGCACAGGGAACATTACAAAGTGGTGTCGGTGCGGCGTTAGCTGGAACTCCTTTTTTTGCACAAGGTGCACAGATGTTGGGTCAGGGCGCTACAGGAATTACAGGGCAAGATATAAGTCAGTATTTTAATCCATATCAAGCAGCGGTCACTGATGAAATAAAAAGACAAGGTGACATCATGAAAACACAAGCAGCTTCAAAAGCGCAACAAGCGGGCGCGTTTGGCGGTTCACGTTTAGGTGTTGTTGAAGCAGGCATAGATGAAGGAACTTTACGACAAATTGGTCAAGCGCAACAATCAGGTTTCAATCAAGCTTTAGCAAACGCTCAAAGAGATAAGCAACGACAACTAATGGCCGGACAAGGTCTCGGGGCTATCGGTTCACGGTTCGGGCAACTAGGTCAAGGATTAGGTACACTAGGCGCTGGACAAGCGGGTCTTGGATTAGATTTTCAACGCGCGGGATTAACAGATGCTAGTTCTCTTCTTGGTATTGGTGGACTACAACAACAAATTTCTCAAGCGGGTCTTGATGCTGCAAGAAAAACTGCAGAGCAACAAGAAATGGAACCATTCACTAGACTTGGTTTTGCTAGCGATATACTTACAGGTCAGCCTTCTAGTTATTCTAGTATTACTTATGGTGATCAAGCGCCTCCTGTAAATCCATTATCTCAAATCGCTGGTCTTGGTATTGGTGCATTGGGATTAAGTAGGTTGTTTGGTTAGTATGACAGGAATAATATCAACAATAAATCCAAAAGAAGAAGGTAAAACATTTGGCCAAGGTGAGTTTTCTTACGACGATCCAAAACTAATTGAATTTATACAACGAAAAGCAGATCAAAACGATACAACATATCAGGAAGAGTTAATAAAATTTGTTGATGAAGTAGAGTCTTTTTATAAAACTCGTAAGATGGCAGACGGTGGAGCAGTAAGACCAAACAATCCTCTTAACAGAAAAATGTTTCAACAGCCTATTAAGGCACAATCTGGTGTGTACGTTCCTACTATAGAACAGATAATGAATTTCTATCAAGGTGGTTTTGATCAATCTGGACAACCTACAGATACAGAGAGTTTTTTAAGAGCGATTGAAGCAACTAAATTAATGAATGAAAAAGGTTTCTTTCCAGGAGAAGATGGCGGCGATCCTCTAAAGTTTATGTTCTATCCCGATAATAAAGAAGGCATATTAGGTATTGCAGATCAAACAGGTTTTCCAGGAGTTCAATCTATGGGATTTACGGGAGACAATGTTCCTGAAGGCAACGCATATCAATCTATAATTGATCAAGGAACACAGGAACAGATTGCAGGTATTATGGCAGCAGCGGCATCTGATCCTAGTCAAAGACAACAACCTGTTATTGATTCTCTTTTAAGAGAAGGAGCAGAAGTAACAGAAGGTTCAGAAGGTTCAGAAGATGGCATTGCAGCAATTGAAGGATCTCCTGAAACAGTGACAACAGAAGGTGGCACAGTAGAAGAAAAATCAGAGGTTAAAACTCCTAATTTTGCATCATTAATTATGGGAACACCGAGTCTTATGGATGACGGGAAAACAATTGATGAAAAAATACAAGAAGATTCTCAAGCTATTGTAGATGTATTTGATTCTCTTAACACAGAAGCGGGAGCCGAAGCTTTTGCTGAAGGTGTAAAAAGCACGAATAAAAAATTAATAGATGGTGCTTTAATAACATTAAATACAGCAGCAAAAGTAGGAGGAGAAACTCTTGAAGAAGCAGTTGATTTTACAAGAGGAGTAATTGCAAATATGGCTCCCTCTGAAGATTCTGTTAATGATTTTTATGATGCTTTTAACACGATAACAGGAGTTGATATCAGACCAGGCGCAACACCGTTTAAAATTGATTCTCTTGCAGATTCTGGTTTTGCACAAGCGTCTAAAGAAGGAGAGTTGGGTAAATTTCTTGTAGAGGGCGTAGTAGACTCTATCGATAAAGACGAAAAAGGAAACATACGAAATCCGCTCGCTCAATGGCAGAAGATGATAAATGATATTAATACTAAAACAAAAGCAGCCGGCGACGAGGTAGAAAATATAAAAAGAATTTTAGGTTCTAATTATCAGTCATTAAGTGAAGCAGATCAAAAGCTCTATGATAAATATTCTCAAAATCCTACTATGAGTAATTTTTTAGTTGGAACAAAAGACGCTCTTGATAACAGTATAAATTTTGTCAAAGACTCAGTGAACAATGTAAAGAACACAAGCCTTACAGAAAAACAAAAAGTAATATCAGATGCAGATAAAATTAAAACTGAAATGGATACTATTTTACAACGATATCAAAACAATGAAATATCAAAAGAAGAATTTCAAAAGTTGATGAATGAAAAAAATGATCAGCTTCGTATATTAGGTGAAAAGGTTAATTCAAAAGTTGAAGAAGAACAAAAAGAAATTGTTGCTTCAGAAAATAAAGAAAACGTTACTGGTACTATATCAACAGATGATGCAGTAGCTAGTGATGCGGCGGCAGTTGCAGAAGCAACTGGAGAAGCGGGCGCAACATCAGACGGTGCGGGTAAAGCAGTAGTCAGTGAAAGTATGTCTTCAGGATTTAGTGAGATCATTGGAAATGCTTTAAAAGAATCAGGATACAATTTAGGCGCTGTTGAAAACCCCGACTCGGATGCTCTTAAAATGATTTACTACGGATTACAACTAGCGCAAACTCCAGGCAAACCTCTTGATGCAGCAATTCAAACTGCAGGACAATATGTTAAAAATGAAATTAACGAACGTTACAAAACAAAAGCAGCGCAACAAAAATTACGTGGTGAGATATTTAAAGTTCTTCTCTCAGGAAAAATGGATTTATTAAAAGAAGAAATAAAAGCAGGTAATAAAATTACCAAACAAACTAAATACGATTTAGGAGATAAAGATTTGTTAAATGGTACTATATTAAGCACACTCAGCACAAACTTTAACAGATCCATAGACCCTGATAATTTAACCACTGAAAACTTAGATAGTTTAGATGCGAGATACATAACGGCAGTTAGAAATAAAATGCAATCTTTAGCAAACGGGTATTACAATGCGGGTGAGACAGTACCGGATGGTGACATGTTAGCTTTAGAAGCAATTAATGAAGTAGACAAAACATTAGTTCCAGAGCTTCAAGATATTACTGCGTGGTTTGGTTTTAAAGACACAGGCAAAGATCAAATAACAGGGTTTAAAGGAGCTACTCTTCCAATAACAGACGCTATAGTTAGTGCGGCCATGAGTAAATTTAATTTAAGCAAAGAAGCTGCTGTAGCTAGAATAAAAGCAGAGCTTGAGAAAAAAGGAATAAAGGCAGATTTTTCTGGGATACTATAAATGGCTGAAGATTTTCTTTCAGAGATAGGTGTAGAACTTCCTGGAGCAACTTCTCAAACAGAAGATAATCTTCTTTCAGGAATAGATTTAAACACAGGATTTGATGACGATTTTCTTTCATCTATAGGTATATCGAGCGATATAATACCTTCCGATGAACCAGGAAACGAGTTTAGTAAAGGTGTCAAAAGAAGTTTTAATAATCTTCAAGCAGTTACCGGTGATGCAATTAGTGTTATGGGTCAGTTGTTCGGCAGCGATGACATAGAACAATACGGGGACTCCGTATCAATGAAAAATAGAATTGAAGCAGCTAATGTGGGAAATGCTAAAGTTTCTCGCATAGAAGACGTAACTGACGCGGAAGATATAGGACCTTGGGTTGCTAATATGATTGGTCAGGCTTTACCCTCTTTAATTCCAGGAACAACGGGCGCCTTAGCAACACGAGTTGCTTTTGCATTAGCCGGTCTTACACCAGCAACTTTTGCTGGCAGGACAGCGTTAACTCTTCTTGGTGGATTTTTACCTTCTTCTTTTGTAAACACAGGTGAAGCTGTTCGTAAACAAAAAGAGTTAGCAAACAATGAAGATTTTTCTGATCCTGTACAGGCTCTTAAGACAGGTTTAGTTGCAGGTGCTTTTGACGTTGTAAGTATTGTCCCTATTCTAAGACCTCTTGAACCAGCTTTAAAAAGAATAGGTAAAACAAAAGCCGTTGACGAAATAGCTAAAACATTTGACGTTGATAAAAACGTAGCGTCAAAAGCTTTTGACACAGTTCTTAAAGTAGGAGGTAACATGGCTACCGCAGTAGCTTTAGAGGGAGCTACAGAAGGTGCACAAGAAGCATTATTTATTAAAGATGCAGAAAAAGTAACAGGGGGTAAAGTATCTGGAGAAAAATTTAAAAGTGATGTTATTAATGCAGGTATTCAAGGTATGTTTGGTGGTGGTGTTTATTCGGCTATCACAAGCACTGTAGGTCCTATATTAGATAGAGCCGGAGATTCTGGTCTTCGTAACTTCCCCGATAACTCAGGAACCGCTATTAAATACCCTGATTATAAAACATTTAAAAAATTAGCAACGCCGGAAGAACAACAAAATATAAAAAATGAACAAGATTTCTTAAGAGTAAGAGATGCAGAAATAAATTTATACGTGGATAAACCAGCACGGGACACGGTTCGCCGTGTGTATGAATTGGGAGGTAAACCTTTTTCTTCTAACTATTACGGAAGAGGGCCCGCGCAAGTACGATATTTTAAAACAATTAAAGACGAAGAAGGAAATGAGATTGATGTTCTTGGCACAGAACCTGTTCCTACTTCTAGATTATATAAATTTAAAAAAGGTTTAGGTGAGTTTAAAGATCAAGTTCTTGATAAGACTGTTGGAAAGTCTGTATCTGCTCTTGATGATTTAGCAATGAGATCTGAAACAGCAAAAAAAGTAAGACAGCAAATGGCTTATTATGATGGAGGGGCAGCATTTGAAGGTGCTAAAGGAAGAGAAAAAACACGTATCTCTAAAGAAGAAGTACAGGGCGCTACAATTGATGAACGTATATTTTTAAATGCAGGTAAGTTTAGTGTTCCTTTACAAAAAGCAATTGATATTGTTTCAAAATCAGTTCGTTTTCCTTTCACGGGTGCTATTACGGCACAAACAAACAGGGAGCTTTTGTTAGCTGTTAATCAACCAATAATAAATGAAGCCACTGTTTCTAATCCAAAAGTAAGAAAAGCTGCTTTACAACTGCGTAAATTTTATGATGATATAATTAAATATGCTAGAGAAGCAGAATATGTTTTGGATATTAATGATGGAAAAGGAGGAACGTTTAAAGGACAGAAAGTAGGTTTTGATCCAGGATATGTTCAAGGATACTACCCAACAATGTATCAATATCAAAAACTACAAAACAATCCTAAATTTAATGAACAGTTTATTCAAATGCTTCAGAGCGAAGGTTTTAGCAGAGAGGCCGCTGTAAATATTAGAGATAATATTGTAGACAATAAAGGTTTTACTATTGCTTTAAAAGATGCAAACATTGGACAGCAACCTACTGTAAAAGCAGGGCCAATAGAAAAGAAAAGAGAATTAAAAGATATACCTACTGAAAAACTAGCTCCTTTTATTAATGCAAATGTTATCGACACAGCGCATCGATATAGAGACGCTGTTATTCGTCGTGTTGAGTATGCAAAAACTTTTGGAAAAGAAGGAGAGCTTATGGATGCGGCTTTAGCAAACATAGCCGCTGAAACAAGAGACGCTGGTGTTCCAATGACAGAAGCAGAAAAACAACGAATGATTGATGTTGGTAAAGCCTTACAAAAACAATATAGACCTATTCAAAGTAGTTTTTTTAGAAAACTTAACTCTGCTTTAATTACTTACGGGTATGTTTTAACGTTACCATTTGCAACTATATCTTCTTTTAGTGAACCTTTCTTGGTTCTTGGTAGAGGAGGCGCGGGACCTAAAGCAATTGCAAAGTCTATTGTTAGTGGATTAAAAGGTGCGATACGTAGTGTGTTTCCTAGATATCCACGTGATGAAGTAGATCAAGCAATCGCTAACATTGGTCTTGGATTGGAAGCCTCTGTTATCGAACGACAAACAGATGCATTCGGCGGAGGACAGGATACAAATAAAATAACAGAAAAGTTTTTTCGATTAAATTTTTTATCACAATTTACAAGGTTTAATAGATCTCTTGCTTATCAAGCATCGCAAGGATTAATTTTTGGTAATGCTCAATTTCTTGCACGCAACATGCAAAAAAGAGGAGTGGCACGTGTAGAAGATCTACCACAAACAGGTAGATTTAAAAATAAAACAGAACAGTTAAGAGAACTTGGTGTTGATCCAAACGATGCCGTTAGTTTTGTTAATAGTGATATATATAAAAGCGGTAACAAAGAAGCCTATCAAGCTACAGATTTTTTTCAAAATCAAGTTCGTCTTGGTGGAGTTAGATATGTCAATGAAGTAGTAATGAATCCGCGTGCAACGCAACGACCTATGTGGATGTCTGATCCTCATTTAGCTATTCTCGGACAATTAAAAGGATTTCAAATAACATTTTCTAACACCGTATTAAAAAGATGGATTAGAGATACTTTTCAAAGTGGTTTTTACAATGGCATGAAAAACGGATCACGGTACTTTGCTGTTGGAGCAATTATGGTTATAGCCGCTGCTCTTGGTAATGAACTACGTGAAGCAATACAGTATGGAGCAAAAGGAAATCCACGTCGAAAAAACGAAGATGATCTAGAATATATATTTAGAGCGGTGGAAAGAACAGGTTTTCTTGGTCCAATACAATTGTTATTAGACTCTGCTAGAGCAGAAAAGTATGGATCCGGACCAGTAGAAGCCTTAATGGGCCCTATAGTTCACCGATTAATTAGTTATTTAGAAGGCGTAAGAGATTTAATGACGGATGGGGAAAAAGAAAAGCTAATAAGAGAACTAGTAAAATCAGTTCCAATATTTGGAACAAACCCTCAAGTTCGTGAGGAATTATATAAGGCGCTTGATGTTCCAACGAAATTTGGTAAAAGTGGTAAAGGGATATTATAATGGCAAGAGGTGATTATTTAGCAAAAACTGGTGGAGGTTATGGTAAGTCTTATCAACAGAAGACTGATAATCTTAAGCAAAGTATTGGTAGTTTAGATAGAAGAATTAACAAAGCTATTGCAAGCGGTGATACAGATCAGGCAAAAGATTTAAGATCAAGACAAAAAAAGTTTGTTAAAGATCTTGCTATGAACACTGTTAAACAACAGGTTTTTGGGGGCGATGACGAACTAACAGTACAAGGAAATATAAGAACAAGTTCAGGCGGTCCTGTTCTTACGACAAAAGGAGGCGAGTTACGTCAAAGCGTTATAGACAGAGATTTTTTAAACCCTACCAAGAGACTTCAAAATCAGTTTCCAGGAGAAATGAAAAGAATGTATCCTGTAGAAACAGCAGCGCAACAAGGACCATTCGCTGTACAAGCAATAAAGAAAATGTTTGGTATGGAAGATAAACCCATTCCATATAGCGGAGATGGTATCATGCCAGCGTTAAGATATCCATTAGATGAGCAAAACATGGCAGCAGCTGAGGGCTCTGGTATTTTCTCAAATGAGGGTGATTTCAATGTTGCTTCAAATGTAGAAGATGCTGTTAATAGTGGTGAATATAGACTCATAAACGCCGGTAGTTTAAATGATGGGTTGGGTCTTCTTATTGATCAAGGAGCTGTTTCACCAAATCAATCAAATAATCTTAATTTAGGAAACCTATTTGGTAATTTTCAAGACGGGATTGGCGCTTTTGGTTTAGATGACAATCCAATTGTTCAAGGGTTTAGAAAGCTTGATGATAATAAAGGATTAGATGTAGACATAGGCAACAAGTCATTAAGATACACAACAGAAACGCCGTTTAATTTGCCAGGCAGTCTTACACTTAGTTTAGATCCAAATAACGCAGGCATAATGTATGAGATCTAAAATTAATATTACTGCAATACTAATCGCAGGTGTAACTGTAATCTATAGTTACGGAATGTTAGTGAATAGAGTTTTTGCTAATGAAAGTAAGATAAAAGATTTAGATATGTTGCGTATCGATGCACGGCTCTCGGTCATTGAAGCGAATGTTGTAGCTATTAATGACAAAATAGACCAAGCTATTGATTAAGTTTCTTTTCTAATATCTTCTATACACTCAATAGAAAAACGAAAATATTTATTCATTTCAAACTTTTGCCAATTACTAGCAATTGTTTCACATTGTTCTTTAGGCATTGGTTCTTTAAGCACCATTTGATTACCGGTGTACACCCAAGCGCTACCATTGTAGCCCCATAAGCTTACTACCAATATAAAAGTTTTAATCATCTGGAGAGAATAGAATTATTCTACACCACTTATCAAGTTCTTTTTCCGTCATATCGCCCTTCATAAGGTTATATCTATAACAAACTAGTTGAATATTACTTAAAGTATATAATTTTAAATTGTTATCAATCCTGTCAATAGATACGTTAGTGTTGACTTTTCTTTGCCCTTTTAGATGTGTAAGCAACACTCCTGTTTTAGCACATCTATAATCTTGTTTTTCAAATAGATTTAATAAATCGTCAACGGTTAGACTAGGATCAACGGGATGCCTATTTTTACTTTTAGGATTTTGCACATCTTTTAACCAATGATTAAAAAACTTACGTGGATCTGCACTTATGGTAGCTTTATCTTTGTCACCTTTTCCATTAGTCCAACGCGTTTTGTTGTGTCTGCTTGCACAAACTTTACACCAAGACTTACGACCATTTGTTTTGTTTTCTTTTTTTCTATCAAACTCTTCCAAACGTTTATACGTATTACAACGCGTGCAACGTTTATCTACTATTTGATCTCGCCCCACGATGCACCTTTTTCATAATCAACTACACTAGGAACATTTAATTCCACGCATGTTTGCATGATTTCTTTTATCTTTTCTGCTTGTTTTTCATTCTCTACAGAAATATCAACTTCATCATGAACTTGTATCATAGGTAAAAATCCTTCATCATACAAAGACACCATTGCTTGTTTTGTTTGATCAGCTGAACCTCCTTGTATTAATCTGTTTAACGCTTTGTATGTCCAACCTCTTTTTAACTGACTAAATCCACCATACTTAGCGGCGGCTTCATTTCTTGGTAAAGGCAAGCCCGCACCGAATTCTAAAGGTTCCCATAAATCAAAACGACACTTACGACCTTTTAACGTTCTAATATATCCTCTGTCCCCCGCTAGTTTCATTGCCCGTTTACTAATTGCTCGAACAAAAGGAACATTGGAATGATATTTAGTAAAAAGTTCTTCCGCCTCCCTTAAACTTAAATTTAATTGATCAGCTAGTTTTGCTTTACCCATACCATACATCATACCAAGATTAATTGTTTTAGCTTGCTTACGTTTTATGCCCGCCATATCTGCAACCACTTGATGAAAGTCTATGTCACCCTCACGGTATCCATTTACTAATGTTTCAGAACCTTCTTGTTTTAAGACAGATGCATAATGAACTAACAATCGCGGTTCCTGTTGCGAATAATCAAAACAACCCCACGTCGTTCCTTCTTCAGGAATAAATAAACTTCTAATTAATGGACCTATTTCTTCATCTCTTGCCGGGATTTGTTGTAAGTTTGGATTCTGCATGGAAAGACGTCCCGATATAGTTCCTCCTTGCTCGTTACGCATTTGGTTAACTTCAGCGAAAATCCTCCCTCTGTGCGAATGCTTGAGTATACTATCGAT
>TARA_R100001463_G_scaffold86173_5_pt1 | contig 10862 bp, 9 predicted proteins | sample TARA_R100001463 | Tara Oceans TARA_R100001463 (sample SAMEA2622242) | marine metagenome | biome: marine biome (ENVO:00000447); feature: deep chlorophyll maximum layer (ENVO:xxxxxxxx); material: "saline water (ENVO:00002010), including plankton (ENVO:xxxxxxxx)" | depth 40 m
TAACGAATAAACAAAAATTTAATAAGAAATATAAGCAACCTCTTAATACTGCGAATGGTAAAGATGATATTGTAAGATTAACTAAAATACCAAAGTCAATATTAGATAAAGTATATTATAGAGGTATTGGTGCTTATAAAACAAATCCTAAATCAGTACGCCCATCAGTAAAGTCAGCAGAGCAATGGGCTATGGCGAGAGTATATGCTTTTGTAATGAAAGGTAAAACATATAAAACAGCTGATAAAGATTTAGCGGATAAAGTAAGAAAAAAAAAAATAAAAGGTTATATTAGGTAATCTTCTTTTTATTCATAATTAAATAACCATTAGATTCATCATTATCGATTATCTTAAGTTTAAGTAATCCAAATAAACATGATATGAAAAATTCATGATCGCTTCTCCTTATAGCTTTATTATCTTTCTTTCTATTATATATAATATTGCAAAAATTAGTTAATGTAAATATAATTTGTTTTAATTTAAATTTTTCTTTCATCGATTTTAATATTAAGTACTCACCTTGATATTTATATTTATCGAATGTTTTTTTATTTGTTAAAGGGAATGAGCTTACAAGTAATCCTTTATAATATAAGTTAAGTGATCCATTACATCCATTATATATCATTTTATCTATATAATCTAATAGAATATAATATTTAAGTATAAAATAATCTAATATTATGCTATTTAATCTATAATTATGTCTAAAATAGGTATTTAAAGAGTATATATTTTAAAATATATGTGTCTTTAAGTGTTAATAATGGTATAATAATACACTATTACCCTATTTATCGATAATTTTAAGTATAATAATACATTATATTTAAGATTATTATATATTATTAAGTATATAATGGATTTTCAACAATTACCCGATGATATTAAGAATTTAATTTTTTCAAAGAATCGAAGCTGGACTAGACAAGAGATAGATAGAAATAAAAGATTGTACCTAGAAGTCATAGATCATTTACATGAAATTATCGAAACAACAGACCAAATATATTATGAAGCAAATGAAGAAGAAGAAATTATAGATACTGATTGGGGTTTCGGTAATGCTATGTTAGATTGCATTAGAGAAGAAAATATAGAATATAAATATCAAGTTGAAGAAGATATCGAATTTAATAATTATTATGAAATAATAATTTGAAATTTGCGTTAATTCACCAAAATTATTTTCTATGCTTAAGTATAATGGATAGAGAAAAAACACTTAAAAAGAAAACCTTAAATATAACTAAAGAGAATAAAATGATTGCTAATAATAATATTATGAACTTCAAAGATTTTAAGGGAGAGAAAGATTTTAATGCTAAGATCGATCCCTTTACTAAATCAACTAAGAAAGAAATTGAAGATATGATCCAATCTTCTAAATTTTCAAAAAAATATTTTTTCGAATGGACTACATATCAATCTAAGATTAAACCTTTTTATGATATCGATATGTTTTATGATAATAAAGAAGATCAAGAAAAGAATATTAATATAATTGAAAAAGAAACAAAAGAAGTACTAAAAGGTTTATATCCCGAAACTGATATTGCTATTTCATCGAGCCATGGTGCTAAAACTAAAATCAAAACTATTAAGAAGATTAAGAAAAAGATTGAGGGTTTTGCAATCTCATTTCATTTTGTTATGTGTGATTATGAAACAACCGTGGAAAAATTAAGAGAGTTTAATGATAAACATAATCTATATGATATTAAGTTTAAGAATACAAATGAGAAGATGTTTGATAAATCAGTTTATCGTGATGGAGGTAATATGAGGTTTTTATATTCATACAAGCCAAACGATACTAGACAAAAAATTCCCGAAAATTATAAAGATGATTATATGCTAACTAAACATGTTATCCAAAGCAGTGATGCTACTAATCATTGGAAACGCTCGATGCCTAATGTTGTTTCTCCACCAGCTTCACCACCTCAATCTCCTAAGGTACAAGAAAAAGAAGTTGTTGAAGAAGTTGTTGAAGAAGTTGTTGAAAAAGATGAAGAATTTATTATAAAAAAACAATATGATGCTGGTGAATTACAAGAGATCCTAGATATGTTACCTAATGATTGTTATGAATATGATATATGGATTAAAATTGGAATGGCTATCCATAATATTACTGAAGCTGATAATGTTGGTATTGGAATGTATGCTGAGTGGAGTAAGAAAGATGATGAGAATTTTGATTTAGAATTAATTATGAAAAATTGGAAGTATTGGAGTAAAAAGAAAACTGGAAATAAACTTGGATTAACTTTCTTAAGAAAACTTAAAGCCAAGTATCAACCAACAAAGGATCAATCATTGCAACAAGTTTTTAGAAATTGTTTAATCGATGTTGAATATGGTAAGGGATTAAACCATGCTCGAAAATGTATGTATAATGAAATGAATAATCGAGTTATCTTTGTTAAAGAAACTGGAGATTATATTATTTTAGATAAGAAGATTATTCGAAAAAAAAATGAAGATTTAATTACCATGCCTTGCTGGTATCTTAAGACAGCAACAAAAACTAAAGACCATTTCTTAAAAGAGAAATTTACATTTACTTATAAAGATGCTGACCCCGATGATGATGATGATAATGAAGGTAAAGAGCCACCAAAGAAAACAATAAATTTTGACCCTTTCAAAGAATGGTGTGAATGGATTGATAGGAAGGAAGTACGAGCTATTGGATTCGATCCTCGTGAAAATTCAAATAAAGATTTATTTAATTTATGGAATGGATTTAATATTAGTAAAGAAGATGCCGACCAATATGATGAAGAAGATGCTAAACCGATATTAGATCATATCAAGTCAATATGGTGTAAGGGCGATGAAGATGCTTATAATTATGTTATGGATTATTTTAGTCATATTATCCAAAAGCCACATATTAAAACTGGTGTTTTACTTGCTCTTAAATCGAAACAAGGTGCGGGTAAGGGTATTGTACTTGATTATTTAGCTAAGATTATTGGAGACGCACACTACGCACAGAATAGCAATGCGAATTTCTTATTTGGTGATTTCAACGGACAATTAGAAGGTAAGATCCTTGTAAATCTTGATGAAGCTTTTTGGGGTGGAGATAAGAAATTAGAGGGTGTTGTAAAAAATAAAATTACAGAAACTCGACAAACAATTAACAAAAAGAATAAAGAAAATTATATGATCGATGATTACGCAAATTATATCATCACAACTAATAATGATTGGTTTGCTGGTACAACTGAAGATGATAGAAGGCATTTTTGTTTAGAATGTGATAACAAATATGCGAGTATTTCTACAAAAGAAAAAGATGAATATTTTAGACCAATATATGAATCTCCATGTGAAGCTTTCGCAAAAGTATTATATAATCGTGATATTACTAATTTTAAACCTAGACAATTTAAGAAAACTGATGTACTACAAGGTCAAGTAGAAATGAATTGGAATAGTCCTAAAGTATTTTGGAATCGAGTAATGAAGGATGGAGGTTTTGAATATGACGGACAATTTATCGAATGGAATAAAACTTTAGAAGTTGTTACTGATTATGATAAGAAAACATATGGACTTGAGATCAAAAACAAAAAGAAAGAAAAACGTGTTGTTTATTCAAAAGATTGGTTATTTAAATGTTATGATAAACAATCTTACAATGGAAGGAAGTTTGATAATAGTAGTTTTTGGAGAGAGATTGAGAAAAAAGATGGATGCTTAGGCGATCTATATGTTGATAAAAGAATTCAAGTTAAAAAACAAAGAAAAATCTTTGTATTTCTACCAACATTAGAAGAAGCCCGAGAGAAATGGAATGAAATTCAAGAATATCAATATAATTATGGTAATGAAGATGAAGAAGATGAATGGGCGGTCGATGATGGATATGATTTTAGTAGTGATGATGAATAAATTTAATATTTCTTTGTACCTTTACTTTTTTTTTTACTTTTAAAACCCTCGAATATCTTTTCGGGTTTTATTTTCGTTTCTTCATCTAAATCTTTTTTAATATCGATTTGGATTGCATCATGATTTGTTATAGGTTTTACATTAACAACTTTAACTTTTTTTGATTTTTTCGCCATATTATATTATATTTATTTTTTTTTTATTGGTATAAAAAAAATATATTATTTTATTATAAAATGAGTTTAGTGATTACATCGAATGTCGCACAAGAAAATAACCCCGAATTTAGTAATGCTTTTAAACCTTACTCCTATCAAAATCGATTACTCAATACCATGAAAATCCCTCCAAATAGTGAGATAGCTTTACAAAGTGCTAAAATTAATAAAAATGGTTTATTTGTTTTAGATCGAACAAATGCTGATTTCGCCCATTATTTTGGTACGCCAATTGGTACTGATGCAACTAAAATTGCTGCTGGTGAAGAAATAGAAGATCTTGATAGTAGCACTACTCAACCTTTTAGAGGTGTTATTGGTGCGGGTGAAGCATTTAATGCTGGTGGTAAAAATGAAAGAAATATTGAAGATATGACTGCTGATCTACAAAAAGGTGTCGATGCTTGTGCTTTTCATCCCAGTTTAATTAGAACGAAGGGTGCTGGTTTTGAAAGCTCAATTAAGGTTACTGCCGAATATGATTCAACATCTCTACAATTCAAAGGTTTTACATTTGTATCTACACAAGAAGATGCTGCTTTAACTAATCGAGGTGCTGCTAATATTACTTGGACTGATGTATCTAAAAATAATGAATATAATTTTACACAAGCAGCTGGAACTGTAACATCTACTGATGCTGATGGTTTCTATGTACAGAATAGGGAATATCCAATCGCACAAAATGGCGGTGAGGCAATTTTTAATATTACTGGTGCTAATACTGGCCCATGGATGTGTGGTTTATCTCGAATTAATAAACCAACAGATATTGGTGCTGGTGATTTCGCACATCTCCCACCATATTTTGATTTCAGTAGAACTAGCGGTACAATTTTATCGGGAAGATTTGCAAGGGGTCAATATAGATATGCTGATTTTGCTGTGTGTCGTGTTGCTGGAAAACTTCGTGTATTTCAGTCGGGAACTGATAGCAGAGCAGCGGGGGCTAATGTTGGTGCTAATGGAACTTACATGAATGAAATAATTTATTATGGTGGTTGGAACGCTCAATATGCTAATCTTGCTGATGCTGATGATATAGAAAATGTTAAATTTACATTAAATAATGAAAATATGAAAATAGAAGTTTATGATAAAAATGATAAAAAATATTATATACTTGCTGATTATACAACTCTTAAAGCTGCGGGTGCTGTTAAAAACCAGCATCTAAATGCTGTTAATGCTACTGAATGGGCTATGTATCCAGTATGTGCTGCTAGTGGTGGTGCTGCTGGTGGTAAAGCAATTGAATTAGATAAGGTATTACATTATCCTAATTATCCAATTTATACTGATAATAGATATAGTGATTATGATTGGTGGGGTTGGAGTCAAGAGAATAACCAAACGGCACTATGTTTAGCATTAGAGAAGAGACCATGGAATGATGCAAATTTCGTCCAAGATTTAACACCTCAAGGAATCGATAGTAAAGGTATGGATAATTATAGTAGTGTTTTTATTACTTCTAAAAGTGTTGCTTATGGTGATAGTACAAATGATTGCTCTTCAACTCGTCTATTAGGTTTCGAAGGACAACCCGTTTCGATCCCCGTTGCAACATCTAAATTAATCACTACAAATAAGAGTGCTAGTGTGCCTCGATTAATAAGTAATATTTCATTATTTATTCGATTAAATAATTTCACGCAAAATTCGGTTAATGCGAGACAAGGGACAACTTCAAAGATCGTAGCACATTTACCTCGATTTGATAATAGTGGAAATGAAACTGGTGGATTATATTTTGAGCCACATGAAAAGACATATTTAGCACTTAATAATACAGATGAAATACTTATTAATAGTTTTGATGTAGATTTTGTTTATGAAAATGAAACATTATGCACGGCACTAACTGGTAAAACTGTTGTATGTTTTCATATTAGACAAGTAAAATAAATAAATTCAAAAGTGGTTGGGGTAAATCCCAAAAATAAAAGTACTCAGCACCACCCCTCCAACACGTTTTATTTTCGACATTTACCCCAACCACTTTTTTCGATTTCGTTAAATATTTAAAAAAAAAAATCTATATATTATATATAGAAAATATGGATCTCACAGCAGAGCAAATCGCAAGAGTTTTAACAAATTATAAAAATAAAAGAATTCGAGAAACGAACTATTATCATAATGTAACTAAAAATAAAGAAGAATTTAAATTAAAGAATCGACAAAGGGCTAAAGATCATTATGCAAATGGGTACAAAGAAAAGAAGAAAGAAAATTATGAAAATAATAAAGAATTTCAACAAGCTAAATCACTTTTTAATTATTATAAGAAGAATGATAAGATCGATAAATTTAAGGAGAAACATGAAGCCAAATATCAAATGTTACTCGATAAAGATATAATCCAATAATTAATATGTTTTTTTAATCTCTTTTTTTATATATCTTCATAATATAAATATGAGCGAATATGTTGATACTAAACTACTAAATTGTAATCGCCTTGCTTCGACAGAGGCGAGATCGGGTAATGATAGTAACCCAGCAGTTTTCACCAATCCTTTAAATCAAACAATAAGATTAGATGTTGGTGATAAAGTATCTTTAGAAAGAGCTTTTATTAGTGAAGTCGGTGCTGGTAATCCACAAACTATCGAATTCAAAGGTGAAAGCGTTGGGACTAATAATGTGCCTACTTATACTGATATTGACTATGGTAATAAATTTTATCAAAAATCAACAACCTACCAACCAAGATATAGATTGGGTTATTATCAAACAATTACCACAACTATTAAAAGTGATGAAACTGTAGAATTAAGAGATAATTTAGCACCATTAATATTTGGTTATTATATTACATCAAATGAATATCCAAATTATATTCAACAACCTCGAAGATTCGCACAAACAAGTGATACAAGAGGATCAGTCCCAAGTAATTATTCATTTTATAGAAGTGCTGATAGTACTGCGGGAGGGATGACTTATAACACTATAAATACTAATGCTGTATGTTTTGCGGATTGGGTAAAAAAAAGAGGTAATGGTGATGTAACTATTTATAAGCAAAAAGTTGATAACACAAGATATACTTTATTTATTAAAGATAAAATTGGGTATCATGCGGGTCATCCTAATACTGCCGATCAATTCCCTAAACAATTTCATAATGGTCTTTTTAGTGAATGTACTTATCATCGAATTAGAGAAAGAAAAGACATCGAAGTTAAAAAAGGATTTAATACTCCATCAGCTGTTGCAACACAAATTACGAAACAATTAACTGAAACTCGAAATGAAGAGATTTTTGAAATATTAGATGGGACATCATTTTCTCGACCTATCACTAAAACAATTGAAACAACAACTTATAAACCAATCAACGCACAAAATCTTTATAATTTTAATAGCGGGACTTTAGCTGATTATCTTGCTGTGAATTTACCAACAAATGTAGATGATGTGTCGCAAGGTGCTATCGATTATGTTGCAACATTTGGTTACATAGGAGTTAAACGTCCCGAGATATTTGAGAAAGGTAGAGAGATGGCTGAATTACCAGTTGCTGTTTTAAGAAATTTTGCTGGTGATGCAATACCTCCTCACCCATTAAATTATGCTAATGAAGGTTTCCAATTAGTAGGGACATATGAAAATACCAGTATAGGAGGTAATATTAGCCATACATTTACAACAAATTTAGAATATACTGAAGCTAATTGTAAAAAAATAAGAGAATATTTTGATACTCAAGCTTTGTACCCAGAATTATGGGATGGTCTCCAAGAAACCGAATATTATAGTTTAAATAGGGTAGAAACTCTTGGTGGTCTTACAAATCCCGATGTAACTAATAGTAGATTTTTTCATATGAATCAATATACTACTACTGGTGGTGCTGGTGTTATCCATAATGAAACTTTTGGAGATGATAGTTTCTCACAGAGGGCAGCCCCTAATAATATCGAAATGACCTCTGTGCCTTGGTTTAGTTATTATGATGATAATTTTAGAGATACTTTTATCCCTCCAAGAGTTTGGATGTCTATAGCACAAGATGGTTTAAGTTATGGTTTTGCCCGACCAGTTAAATATACAAATCACGACGCAGATGGTAATGAAATAAAAGATTTCTATTTAATTGGTATTACTAATCACACTGTAGCGGGGACACCAAAGGAGTTATTTAGTGAAGATGTTGTTGGTAATACGGGCAAAATTAAATTTGGTAGAAGAGTAGGATTCGATTTTCATGCGACAGCTTATTCAACCGCAATCATAACTCCTTATTCGGGATATAGTAATGTTGATATAGGTACATTATCAACTACTAATGATGGATCATTAGTTGGGGGACAATTACCAGCAGCAAGGGCATATACTGATACAATTAATCATATTAGAGATATAGGTAATACAGCACAAACTACTGATTTAATGCCTTACATGACTATGACTTATATAGGTGCTAATAATCCCGAAATATCTTATAATACTACAAATAATAGATTTGAATTTAAGAGATTACACACAAGTAATAATATTGGTAATCGATTTAAAGCGGGTAATGATGCTGATAGTTTAACATCTAAAACCATGGAGCCACCAAATAGACAAGATAGATTACCTTTATCACCTCCCGATGCTAATGTCGATGCTGGTGATACTGTTTATAAGATCAATCCTCGTCCTCCTCAATTTGGATATTCACCAACATTTAAACCTTATCACCCCGAAAATTTTGTTGCTCGTGTGAATTGTTATCCAGCAAATCCATCAACAACAAGGGCAGAAGAAGCAAGTAAAGGTACAAATATGCAAATATATAATAAATTTAATGATAATATTAGACCTTATACAGCATTCGATAGTCATGGTGGTGTCTATATCGATAACTGGGGTTTTACAAGAGAAACTTGGACTGATAATTTATGGGATATTTTAGGTTATGATTTTGATGCTACTAATGCTCCAGTTAGCTCTAAAAATGTTTTAACTCAAAGAGTTGATAATGAAAATAGCGGGGCGTTATATCGACCAACAACTAATGCCGAAGTAGTTACAACCGATACAAAAGCATATGTTTCTAATCAATTTGGTGTAAGTCAATATTATACATCTTTACCTTATCCAAGTTGTTGTGTAGATTATACTGCTAGATTAATTAATGGTAATGACCTTTGGACTTATGCGGGCGATCAAAGTGCTCTTGGGACGGAATTTACTGCTCCACACGCACGACCCGAAGAAATTTTTGATGAAGTAGCTATAAAAACTGAAAGTACTACTATTACAGCAACCGATCTCCAAAAGAGTGTATTAAGACCTTACTATACTATAAGAAGTAATATATTAGAAGGATCAAGTGCTATTGGTGGTAATCCTACTGGAGCTAATCTCCCTATTATTTCAATTGTTGATAAATATAGTGGAGCAAGTGATTACTTTTTAGGTAATCCAAGTGATATACAATTTACTGTTACTAAACCTACTATTATTGCTGATATTACAACATCGATACATGATAGCGATGGTAAATATGCAAATGTAAATCGTACATCAGCAGTAGTTTATAAAATCGAAAAAGTTAAACAAACACCAACGGGAATAATAGAAGAAATAATGGATGCTGCTAAAAAAGAAAAAAAATAATTTGAAAATTTAAAATATATTATAATATAATATAAAATGCGGATCTTTTTAAGCGAGATGGCGGACAAAGAGAAACTTTGCTGTATGCCTTGGGAAATTGATGGTGATGATGACTGGTATAGGGATGAATTATACTGTGGTGATACTATACTTGATGATTGGACTTGTGAATCACTTATCGAAGCTGTTACTAAAGACATCGAGGATAAATTAAGTGTTGAAGAGATTTTGACTAAATATCTAAAAACCCATGATGTTTAAATTTAAAATAAAAATATATATTATAGTATAAATGGATAAAACAAGTTTTGAAGAAATTGAAAGTTTATTATGTATGGTTGGAAGAAGAGATTTACTACATGAGTTTAGAGAAAATGTAACTCTTGCAGATGATTATAAACCTATAGATATGGATGATAGTTCAAGTGATAGTGGTGATTCATGTGTAACTGAAGTGGAATATGAAGTTAAGATCGATGAAAAAGGTTTTCAAAGTTTAAAGTAAATTTAAATAATAAAAATATATGTTATAGTATGAAATTATTTAATGGTGATTGTTTGGATAAACTAAAAGATATAGAAGATGAAAGTGTCGATCTTATATTCACATCACCTCCTTATTGGAAAGGTTTTAAATATGAAAGTTATTTTAATAGCTATAAACAATATTTAGATTGGTGTGAAATATGGATTAAAGATTTAAAACGAGTACTGAAAGATGATGGGTATTTTTTATTGAATATTGCAAATGATAGTGAAACAACTGTTAAAGCATTCGAAGTTTTAAATATAGCTTTAAAATATTGGAAATTGTGCGATACTATAATTTGGTTTGTTTATAATAGACAACCAGCCAATACAAATAGACAATTAACAAATCAACATGAATTTATATTTTTATTAAGAAAACATAATAATAATATTAATATTCGTAAAGAAAGGATTAAAGATAATGATATTTTTATAACTAAAAATATTGGTAATGTTTGGAAAATTCCATTTAAAAAATCACAATATAGTTTGAAAAAAACTTGTGGAGGATCTAAAAATTGGGGACATTCGGGATTTTCAAATGAATTATGTGATATAGTTATAGATTTATTTACTGATGAAG
>TARA_R100001463_G_scaffold15818_16_pt1 | contig 10854 bp, 12 predicted proteins | sample TARA_R100001463 | Tara Oceans TARA_R100001463 (sample SAMEA2622242) | marine metagenome | biome: marine biome (ENVO:00000447); feature: deep chlorophyll maximum layer (ENVO:xxxxxxxx); material: "saline water (ENVO:00002010), including plankton (ENVO:xxxxxxxx)" | depth 40 m
AAACAATGACGATGAATACCTAAACACAGTGGCCGTAATTTTGGAAACAATGAATCAAGATACTGACATCGTGTTGTACAATGCAGGCACAGATCCATACCCAGAAATATCACACGAGGCTCTAGCAGAAAGAGACAAACTCGTATTTGATTACTGTGTACAGAATGACATACCATGTGCATTCGTACTAGCAGGAGGGTACACTTGGGGACAAGAAATGGATAGCCTTGTTCAAAGTCACGTAAACACTATCTATGCCGCAGAAGACGCATTAGTAGTAGAAAGGGTCTAATATGGGAATGCTAGAAAAAGTCGTTCACGGCTTAGAAGAAAGCAACCCAGATGCACTACTGGCTGATAACATTGAAGATGCTTTAGTGGGAATAGCAATAATACATATCGATGGGGAACGACGACATTTGGCAGCTTACTCAATGCAAAAAGTAATTGAAGTATTTATGCGAGATAGAGGACTTTCTTACGAAGACGCCTATGAGTTGGCAACCGTTGACACCATGAGCGCCTATGTTGGGGATCATACCCCAATCTACATAGATGAACTAAGAGAAATAAACGTCCCCATCGAATTATTGCCACCGGAAGAAATGTATGAACTTTAAATTTTGGAAAGAGTGGGCCGTAGTTGATACTGATCTGAAAACCATTGTTTACAGAGGAAAGCGAGACGACTGTCTCTACATTATTGAATACACACCCTCAAGACACAGGTTCTTAAAAACAATGCCACTACATGAAGCAGAGGAGTTGCTAGAAACATGGAACAATTAGAGTTAATAGAAACATCACAAAGTGTAATTGAACTAAAGTCTAAGGTTCCCCATGACGAGTATACTGAAAAGTTGGCTGAGTTTTTTGACTTTCGCTTTGAGGGAGAAGTGGTTAGTGAAATCAAAACACTACCAAAACTACCAGAAACTTTCGGAATTGGAGCAATTATTGGTCCAAGTGGTAGTGGTAAGTCCACACTTTTGAAATCCCTAAACGAAAACTCTAATCTGAACAAGCCTGAATGGGATAGTACAAAGTCAGTTATTGCTCACTTTGATACCCCAGAAGAAGGCATAGATAAGTTTGCAGCTGTAGGATTTAATTCAATACCACAAATGACTCTACCTTATGACAAACTCTCAAACGGAGAGCAGTTTCGTTGTGATCTAGCACGGCAACTAAAAGATAACGCACTAATAGACGAATACACGTCAGTAGTAAACCGAGATGTTGCTTATTCCACATCAAACGCATTTAAAAGATATGTCACTAAAAACGACTTACAAGGAATCGTGGTAGCATCATGCCATTACGACATCTTAGAATGGTTACGACCAGACTGGGTATTTGATACTTTCACAGGTAACTTCTACTCAGGGAGGTATCTTCGGCGACCATCAATACAAATTGACATATACCGAACAACTCATCACTTCTGGGACACTTTTAAAAAGCATCACTATCTAAGCACAAGCCTAAACAAAGCATCACATTGTTATGTGGGCATATGGCAAGATAATCTTGTAGCCTTCGGATCAGTTTTACGTTACCCAAGTGGAACAGTTAAAAACGGCTGGAGAGCGCACAGGACAGTAGTACTGCCAGACTTTCAAGGACTAGGCATAGGAAACCGCTTCTCAGACGCAATAGGGCAACACTACGTAGACGAAGGCGGAAGATACTTCTCTAGGACAGCGCACCCAAGCATGGGTAACTATAGAGAGCGATCAGAACTATGGAGAGCTACTAGTAAAAACAGAAAGTTACGAAAAGACATAAAACACGAAAACGTTTGGAAGAATCACTACGCAGACAACACTCGAATATGTTGGTCACACGAATATACAGGATTGACAAAATTAGAAGAATCGAATAAACTAAAATCATGAAACAAACGCTTAAACTTGCAAGTATATGCTCAGGATATGGAGGTCTAGACTTATCAGTCGAACGCCACTTCAAAAACAAAGGCTTTGACGTAGAGACAGTTTGGTTTGTGGAAAAAGACAAAAAATGCAGTCAAATTTTAAGCCATCATTGGCCAGATGTCCCCAACTATGGAGATGTCAAAACTGTGGATTGGGAAACAGTTTCTCAACCAGATATAATGGTAGCGGGCTACCCGTGCCAGCCGTTCTCAGTTGCCGGGAACAGATTAGGAGAAAAAGATGAAAGATCAATCTTTGAATACATCGCCGAAGGCATATCTACACTCAGACCAAAATGGGTCATCTTGGAGAATGTACAAGGACACCTCTCTTTGGGAGGAGCAAACGTCACTTCAGAAGTTGCCCGCCTGGGGTACAGTCTCCGGTACGGAATTGTACGAGCAAGTGATGCCGGAGCTCCTCACAGACGTGCGAGATGGTTCTGCATTGCTACCGACTCCAGTTGTGAACGATATGGGTCGGGGGAAGACGATACAGAAGTGGGACGAGTTGCTGGCGAAGTGGAAAGCGAAGCACAACAACAACGGACATGGCAAAAGCCTGTCCATAGAGTTCCAAAAGATTATGGAGAATACGCAACAGCAATTGAGAGGTGGGAACGAATCACAAGACCTGCCCCAGACGAACTCTTCGACGACGACGGAGCACACTCCCTCTTTGTAGAATGGATGATGGGACTGCCAGAAGGTTGGGTAACCGGACACGGACTAACCAGAAGTGCAGAACTAAAAATGCTCGGCAATGGAGTAGTCGTACAACAAGGCGAACTTGCGTTAAAACTACTAGACAATTAAAACAAAGGTAACGACATGAGAATACTAATAGCATGCGAATATTCAGCGACAGTAAGAGAAGCCTTCGCCAAAAAGGGTCACGACGTAATGAGTTGCGATATTGAACCCACAGATGTTCCAGGACCACACTACCAAGGTGACATTTTCGACGTCCTATACCAAGACTGGGACATGATGATCGCACACCCACCATGCACTTACCTCAGTAACGCTGGGGCACGCTTTCTTTACCCAGGTGGAAAAGAAAATGGCATGAATATGGAACGATACGAAAAAGGAATGGAAGCAAGAGAATTCTTCATGAAACTCTATGATGCTAATCACATACCCAAAATCTGTGTAGAGAACCCAATAAGTAGCAAGGTATTTGAACTACCCACCCACACACAGACAATACAACCATACGAATATGGACACCCATTCAAAAAAGCGACACGCCTATGGCTAAAAGGGCTACCGCCACTAGAACCTACAAATATAGTAGACACATCGCAAAGCACAAAAGTTCCTGGAAACTGGTTTAACAAGGGTGGAAAAGAACGACAGAAAAACAGAAGTAAGTTTTTTGACGGATTTGCAGATGCCATGGCAGAGCAATGGGGATAACGCTCCCATCAAAGCAGTACGAAGTTGTTTATGCGGATCCCCCTTGGAAGTACAAGGAGAACTGGGGCAACGGAGCTGCTGAGTGGACATATCCTACAATGACTAACGAAGACATTATAAACATGCCAGTAAAAGAAATCCTCGCAGACCAAGCCCACCTATATTTATGGGTAACAAACCCATTTATTAAAACAGGTCTAGAAGTATGTGAAGAATGGGGATTTGAGTACAAAACACTCCTAACATGGATAAAGACATACAAAGATGGAACACCAGAGATGGGAATGGGGTACTACTTTAGAGGTTGCACCGAACATATCATCTTTGGAGTTAAAGGCAAGAAGAAAATCTTAAACAAAACAACTAAAAACATGTTTCAAGAGATCAATCCTAGAAAGCATAGCCAAAAACCTGCAAGTACACGAGATATGATTGTAGAATGCTCAGGCGATGTACCACGAATAGAACTCTTTGCTAGACAAACAGTAGACGGCTGGGACAGTTGGGGTAACGAAGTATGAAAACTCTAACCCTAGACAATGATAAACTTGCACTAAAGACTCCCTACGACAAAGACGAAGTAGAAGCACTAAAACACAGTTTCCCACAAGCACGTTGGGATCGCTTAAATAAAGTGTGGACACTCCCAATTACCAACCTACCGAAAGCAATTGAATTTGCAGAAGCGTGGGGAATAACAGTAGCTGACGACCTGATGCGTTTACAACTTCCAGATCACCCCATCGGACGAACTTCCATAAGACTCAAAAACGGAAAACTCAAAATACGGCTTCCTTACGAGCCGGTACAAGTTACCGCCCTCAAGACAATTCCCGGAATACAGTGGGATCCAAACAAAAGTGAATGGTCTGCACCCTACAAAACAGTCCACGACTTAATGCAATGGGCGGCCAACTTTGACATACCAGTCCCAGAGGGCATAAAAGAGCAGGCAGAAATAGAACTACGGCAAGCACAACACTCCCAAGACCTAGCAAACGCCGAAACAGCCAATATAACCGTACCAAACCTACAATTAGAACTTTACCCCTACCAAAAAGCAGGAGTAGCGTACGCAACAGAAAAACAACGATGCTTTATCGCTGACGAAATGGGTTTAGGTAAATCACTACAAGCCTTAGCCGTAACAGAATACACAGATCAATATCCAGCGTTAATCATCTGTCCATCAAGCCTCACCGAAGATTGGAACACAAAAATCAAAGAGGCATTGCCAAATCGCACAACTCAAACCATACAGGGACGCAAAACCCCCAATATGACTGAAACCGATTACACCATAATTGGCTACCCAAACATACATGCACAAAAACCTCACTTAAATCAACAAAACTACAATACGTTGATACTCGACGAGTCACACTACTGCAAAAACAGAACCGCCCAAAGAACGAAGGCTGCAAAAAACTTAGCCAAGAATATACCACCAACAGGAAACGTATTACTCCTAACAGGGACACCGATCACCAACAGGCCATCAGAATATGCGCCACAACTTGAAATAATTCAAAAAATAGACGAATTTGGCGGATTATGGAACTTTTACAAACGCTACTGTGATGCCTACAAAGATCAGTGGGGGCATTGGCAGATCTACGGGTCAAGTAACTTAAAAGAACTCCATAACAAGCTCAAAACCCATTGTTACATACGAAGGGAAAAGCAAGACGTCCTACCAGACCTTCCACCAATCACCTACAGCACGATAACCACTCAAATGGCACCAAAGTACCGCAAAGAGTACAATCACGCCCTACAGGACCTGCAAGATTGGTACATGCAACAACAAGAACAACTCGCAGAACAAAACGGCGGAAACCCAACAGCAGCAGGGATCAGAGCGCACTATGCAGCCCAAAACTACGAAACCTTGATCCAACTTACCGCTCTTCGACAAATTACCGCCAAAGCGAAACTCACCCACGCCATTGAATGGGTACAAAACGCAAATGATCAGGGACACAAGATAGTCATAGCAGCCCACCACCGAGACATAGTACAATCTCTCTCGGCAGAACTCAACTCCCCAATGATAATTGGAGGACAAACCCCCCAAAAGACTGAAACCGCAAAACACGAATTTATGACTAATACAAACTGCATGAATATCGTTATAAGTATAACTGCAGCAGCACACGGACACACCCTAACAGCAGCAAGCAACATGCTTATACTAGAAGCGCCTTGGACACCAGCTCAGTACCATCAAACAACGGCTAGAATCCACAGGATCGGACAAGATGACAACGTTACAATCCATAACCTCATCATACCTAATACCATAGATCAACATATCTACAACACACTAGACAAGAAAACCCAGAACACCCAACCAGCCATAACGAATAGTACAATCCAAAAGATACTGGAAAGTACAATTTGAGTCAGTTCGCTGAAAAATGTGTCACGTTACCTCCCGGTACAGAAGTTCGTCGCCGAAAAGTTCCGAACAAGTCCCGACCTTGTGAAAAATTTCACTAAGTTTCGAGCTAAGTTACCCGGCAGTAACTTAAAAATGACAAGTTACCCGGGAGTAACTTATGAAAAATGACGAAAACTTAAGTTACCAGGAAGTAACTTACGAAAACTTAAGTTACCCGGCAGTAACTTATCAAAATTTACGAAGTTACCCGGCAGTAACTTATCGAAGCTCGAACGCCCAGGGGTGATTCCTCCCCTTGCCAGTGGGGAGGAACTTTTGGTGTTACTTCTTCGGAGGGATTGCACCTCTTAAGATTATGAACCAAACTGTGCAGAACCCTATTGGTCCTACTAGTGCGAATAATGTATCCACTTTGTTTCTCTTTCTATGTGATTGTGACTTTCACAACCTCACACCTTCCAGGATAACTGCTAAAAACAGAAATACCAACCTCTAAAAAAGAAATTTCTAATATTTAAATTTCTTCTATTTGAGGTTGCAAATTAGACATTTATCAGATACTCGACCTGTTAGATTTTGAGCAGCTTTTGAGTAGCAGTAAAAAACAGAAATACCAACCTCAAAACCTAAAAAAAGAAATATCAAGATTTCTTTTTTTAGAGGTTGGTATTCGCCTGGTGAATCTGTATCCTGGTATATGTGAGGTTGAAAGTCAACTCCACAGAAAGGAATAAGTGAGACACTTATTAACGTTTACTAGAATGATCGCACAAGAGATCAGACTAGTAATCACAAAGGTGCTAGATCTTCTAGCAACTCCATATTGGAGAGTTTACAACAAACTACACAATAGGAGGTACAGAAGAGAAAACCCCGAAAGGTTTGATCGACTAACTGGCGAGATGTTAGTTTTTGATCCTAGATCAGAAACATACAAAAGACTAGAGGAACTAGTCTAATCGCAGAGGAGGCGCCCCTCGCAAGAGGGGCAACTCTTCACTACATAGAACACCTAGACAACCCTAGAGCGTTCAGAGTCCCCTAGAGGGCTAGAATACCTCTCTGAAATATAGAGGGGGGAGGGGAACCTGGGCGCTTTTATCTAACTTTGTGAAAACTTTCACAAACTTACTTTGTGAAAACTTTCACAAACTTTTGTTAAGTTTGCTTAACTTTGTTCGTGAAGTTCGCCTAACTCGATAAGTTAAGTTTGCTTAACTTTGTTAGTTAAGTTCGCCTAACTTTTTCTGTTAAGTTTGCCTAACATAAAATGTTAAGTTTGCTTAACATAAAATGTTAAGTCAGCCTAACAAAAAATGTTAGCTTAGCCTAACATCAAATGTTAGCTTAGCCTAACATCGAATGTGAGGCATGCCTAACACCCAAATTTCGCCAGTTTCGCCTAAGCGCTGGAATCCTACGGTCAAGCTTTTTAGGATTTTTTGAAAAAAAAATTGAAAAAAATTTGAAAAAAAAATTGAAAACATTTAACATTCAACACACAAAGGAACCTTATACCTAGTAAAGAACTAAAACAATTACCAAACCAAACCACATATACCCAGTGCCACAGTAGACCAACATCACTAACATGACACGTTGGAACTACGCAACAGTACCTAAACTGATACTAAATGATCACTACTCCAACTCAACTAAGTTAAAAAAACATTGAGGAACTGCACCCGAAGTAAGCAACTCGCTAGCTTTCTCCCAGAAAACTAGGGGATTACACTCATCAACCATGTACATAACTGCAATCAAACGTTCCATTATATCCATGAACATACTGTATCGCAACCCTTTCCCCAAAAATCCTCCAATTCCTGCTACAATAGTTCAACAAATACTTGACACTTCAAACGGGACTATATAAGATAGATAAACATGAACGAAAACAACGACGACCACGCTACAGAAGCTTCGCCAGTTACTGCGCCTAGACTGTCACGCTATACTTGTCATAAGTGTGATGTATCACTAGAGGCACTAACAGAGTCTGATGTTTGGTGTGGAAAAGGACATCGCATGGAGAGGATAGGCTAAAGTGGCTAGAAGAAACGCATCGTTTGGAGCAGGAACTATCAGCAAAACCCAGCGTAAACGCAAAGGGATACACGCAAAGAGTAAGCACTCCAAACTCAAAGGTTCCAAGAACTATAAGAAAAAGTACAGAGGACAGGGAAGATAGTTAGGCCCGAACAAACGTTCGCCAATGTTAAGCACGCCTAACATTTGATGTTAGCTTAACCTAACACATCGAACAAACGTTCGCCACATACCGAACAAATGTTCGCCCATGTTCGTCACATTTTTGCTCGTTTTGCGAAGCCACCCGAATCCTACGGTCAACCTACGGTCAGCATAAAACAGAAAAACCCCACACCCGAAAGAAAAAGAAAAGGTGTGGGGTTAGACTGGAAAGAAAGGTACTTTTAAGGTAGCACCAACCTCTGTCCTATTTGAAGATATGAACCTCCATTGAGTTCGCTTGCTTGATAGACTGCGTGTCCAGTATGACCTTCGCAGTGTTCATTTATTATGTCCCAGAGAGTGTCGCCACTTTCAACTGTCACTTCACCGGATTGGCACTTGTAGTCTATTGCGTCATTTGCGCCCTTGACTATCCCTATTCCCAGTCCAGCAGTGATAGCAATTGCGCCTATCCCTCCAAGAGCTTTTTTAGTTAATGTGTTCATAGGTATAACCTTAACACACTCCATGTCACATTGCAACACTTCTCAACAAAAAATAAAAAAATAATTTCTTAGGTAAAAGGTTGCGTTCATGTTGCAACTCTGCTAACATGGTATTCATGAGTTACAGATACGACATAAAACACGACTGGTACACTGATAAGTGGAACGTCGTTGATACTCGTAACAGAGACTGCACAGTCTCCACACATAGTTCTAGGGAAGAAGCACTAGCCGAAGCGCTAAAAAAGGATAGTTCTTCTTAACTAAGGGGGATGCTGAGGCTACCCCCCTAAATCTTAGCCCCACTTCTGGTTTCACTCATTTCCCAGAGGTGGGGCTTTCTTCGTGTACCCCCAACATTCACCCAAAGCTCAACACGAACATATGTTCGCATCGAGGTCAGGTCAGGCCGAGCAGGTCGAGAGGCCGATGTGTCCCGATTACATCGGGGCTTTATCAGACCTAAGCTTAGCTCGAAGCTTAGCTTGACCAGCTCGAAGCTTAGCTGGATGCAGGAAAAGTTTGCCAAAAGGTTGCATTTTGAATCGTTTTGCGCTAAACTTCAGCAAACCCTACGGTCAGCCTACGGTCAAACCTGGGAAAAATCAACAAAAGCCAACGAAAAGTTGCAATTTTGTCCAGCTTTGCAGCAGCTTAGCAGCAGCTTAACCAGCTTAGCAGCAGCTCGGATGCAGCGATTCGAGGTCAACCTCGTGAAGTCCCGACTATATCGGGACGATATGACCTCACTTATTGGCCATCTCGCACTTGCATCCATATAAGCTCGCATACCAGGAAGAAACCCCAGACTAGGGAAATGAGTAAAACCTAGTCTGGGGTTATGAACTTTAGTGTCCTAAAACATTTAGGACTGCTAAAGTTAGAAATAGGATTCCGAACATCCAATACATCGGAACCATTTCTTTTGAATACCAACTCATCTTTATCTCCCTTCGTTGATACTTCATCTTATCAAACTCACAACTAATTGCAACCTTTAATTAAAATTATTTATTATTTATTACCACTCACGCCAACTTCTGCCCCAACGTGGAGATGTTGATCGTAAGTAGGTTGCGAGTTCAGGGTACTTCTCTTCTATAGCGCTAGGCAAGTAAACGTGCACTAGCAGATCAAGCGTCCTAACGAACCTACAGGGAGAACCAAACCAAAACCTACTTCGTGGTTTCATTTCGTTCTTGATGTAGGCACGAACCCTATTGTGATCTATGTCCCAATAATCAACGCCAACTTTATCTGCGAAGATTCGTAGTCCTATGTAGTAGTTGTTCATATGTATGAGTATAGGTTGTCTACAACTATATTGCAAGTTTTATCTAAGAAATTGTTTGATATTATTAGCTCCACCTAACATGCCCGAATGTTAGGCTTGCTTAACATTGAGTGTAAGTTTAACATAACACAGGTCAGGTCAGGTCAGGTCGAGCAGCAACAGGCCAAATCGAGGTCAAGATGTCCCGAATATATCGGGACTAATCGAGAGCTTAGCAGCTTAGCAGCAGCTCGAAGCTTAGCTCGATCCCAGCTCAGCCGAAGCTGGAAAACCCTACGGTCAGCCTTTTTTTGCTAAAATGTTGCAAAACGAAAGGCTTTGTGATATAATGGAATCAACTTTTGTCCATCCTAGCACAAACTTTGGCGAAGACCATCCCAAATCCAGCTCGACGCAGCAACTTTGATCGACTCGACTCAGTGAGTCCCGACTATAACGGGGGTCTACTAGGTCGATTTGACCAGCTTTGGCCCTTATCGCCACATCCCGTATACCAGGAAGAGATCCCAAATTAGATAAGGAAATAAAACTAATTTGGGATCAACTCCGTAAATTTATTGTGTCACTCACTTCTTGAGTGTGAGGGATTTATGTTGCCACGATCCCTACTCGCCGAATCTGATTCAGATGGTTTAGTTACGCTTAAGCCTGAACTGTGTCGAGCCATGCCTGCGCTTCCTCGTGCGTCTTAAACCCCATTAGGATTTTTGACGCTTCTGGATAAAGCGCGTGGAAGGCTGATGGTTCATTGCTCTCAGGTCCCCATAGCCGAAGCCATCGAGCACTGTAGCGAACTACGCCTGTCTCTATATGATCACCCCATTTCCACTCATGTATCCAGGTTATCACGAAATTTCGCAAAACCACCCGGTTTTTTAAAAAAATTTAAATTTGCCACATTATGGGAAATGAGAATGATTCTCAAAAGTTTGTGAAATGTTTCACTAAGTGACCGAACATTTGTTCCCCCGAACACTTGTTCCCCCCGAACATATGTTCCCCGAACACTTGTTCGTGTTAAGCATGCCTAACATTGAGTGTTAGCTTAACATAACAAAATAAAAAAAATAAAAAAATTTCAAGAAAAGGTTGTTTTTTT
>TARA_R100001463_G_scaffold32244_5_pt1 | contig 10849 bp, 10 predicted proteins | sample TARA_R100001463 | Tara Oceans TARA_R100001463 (sample SAMEA2622242) | marine metagenome | biome: marine biome (ENVO:00000447); feature: deep chlorophyll maximum layer (ENVO:xxxxxxxx); material: "saline water (ENVO:00002010), including plankton (ENVO:xxxxxxxx)" | depth 40 m
TGGAAGGTACAAATGGGTTCTTACCCGTGTTCATTCCTTGGTTCACTGACCCTGAGTATAGAGAGAAAGTCACAGAGAAGTTTGAGCGCACACCAGATGAACAAGAGCTAGTCGATAAGCATAGTTTAGATGACGAACAGCTTATGTTTCGTAGGCGTAAAATAGCACAAAACGGCATCGACCTATTCAGACAAGAGTACCCGTCTTACCCAGACGAGGCATTCCTGACTACAGGCCGGCCTGTGTTTAATCCTGACCAGCTTATAGAGCTGCTGGATCAAACAAACGATGTGCAGGAAAGGCTCGCTCTTGAGGATGGCGAATGGGTCAACCACAGCAGGGGCGAGCTAACCACTTACATAAAACATGATGAAGGTGAAAGATATGTCATTGGAGCTGATGTGGCGATGGGTGTCCGAAATGGTGACTGGTCAGTGGCAACGGTTCTGGACAGTAAGAAGAAGCAGGTGGCTGTTTGGCGTGGTCAAGTACATCCAGATTACTTCGCAGATATATTATATGCTTTGGGCACGTATTATAACGAGGCGATGGTCATCGTTGAAAACAACGGTCATGGAATACTTACGTGTACGAGATTAGGCAAAGACTACAACTATCCTAACTTCTACACAGAAGTACAACACGACAAGCTAACTGACCGTGAGACTGTAAAGCTGGGGTTTAGCACCACAGCTAAGACAAAACCTCTAATCATAGACCAGCTCAGAGCCTCAATGCGTGAGGATGAGCTGCAGCTAAATAGCAAAACAACAATACGAGAAATGCTGACATATGTGGTCACTGAGAGTGGCAGTATGGAAGCAGAACCCAGCTGCTTTGATGACTGCGTAATGTCATTGGCACTTGCCAACTACATTCATGAAGGCGCGTGGGAGCCCGTGGAGACACCAGATGAGCTTTACATTGAAATGGTATAAAACATGGCTATAGAAGATTACAAACCATTAGACGATAAACAGGTTGTGTCGATTGTCGAGAACAATATATCACGGTCTGTAGGTTACTACGATAGCCAGCTATCAGTGGAACGTGAGCGTGTAACAGAATACTATAACGCAGCCCTACCTAAACCAACTCATGATGGCAACAGCAAGTATGTTAGTCAGGATGTATATGACGCAGTAAACAGTATGAAAGCTGCGCTGCTGGAAACCTTCTCAGCCGGCAGACGTATAGTTGAGTTTGCTCCACAAAATGCTAATGACGTGGAGACCGCAAAGGTCTGCTCAGAATACACAGACTACGTCATGTTCAGACAAAATGATGCTTACTCTGTGATGTCAGATGTGATTCACGATGGACTTGTAGCACGTTGCGGCATAGCCAAAGTGTACTGGGACCAGCGCACTGAGTATGAATCTAGAGAGTTTGAACGTGTCACACAGGATGAGCTCGACATGCTGCTGTCTGAGGATGGCATAGAGCTAGAGGACAGCGAGACTGATGAGATAGGTCTTATCAGCGGTATGGTGTCTGTGGAGGTAAATAAAAGCCAAGTAGTCATCGAAAGCATGGCTCCTGAGAGTTTTATAGTTGAGCCACAGGCATCTAGCTTGGATAACGTGAACTTCTGTGCACACAGAGAGCGCAAGACAATCACTGAGCTGCGTGAGATGGGTTACAGCGAAGAGCTGATAGCTGAGATAGGTGATGACCACAGTGACGTTGAGATGGAGACAGACCCTGAGGTACTCGCTCGTCATGATGAAATAGGCGCAGACCGTGGTTTCAATGCCAAGGGTTATCAGGACCAAGTACGCAGCGTTATGGTGTATGAGTGCTACATCATGCTGGACCCAGACGGAACAGGCTATGCACGGCTGCATAAAGTATGTAAGGCCGGTAATGCGCTATTGGATATGTATGAAGTTGACAGAATGCCTTTCTGCGTATTCACACCTATTCCAATTCCACACAGTTTCTACGGTGCCAACTTCGCAGATAAGTTGATACCAACACAGAATGCTCGTTCAGTACTAACACGCAGCATCTTGGACCATGCAGTTATAACTAATAACCCTCGCTATATGGTTACTAAGGGCGGCTTAACAAATCCTCGCGAGCTCAGCAATAATAAAATAGGGGGCTTGGTGAATGTCACCAGAGCTGACGCTATAGCCCCGTTGCCACAAGCATCACTAAACCCGTTTGTGTTCCAAACTCTGCAGCTTCTAGAAGATGACGCTGAAGACACCAGTGGTATTAGCTCTCTTAGTAAGGGCTTAAATAAGGATGCTATAAGCAAGCAAAATAGTTCTGCCATGATTGAGCAGCTGGCTACAATGTCACAGCAGCGGCAGAAGATTATAGCTCGTAATTTTAGCAATCAGTTCCTCAAGCCTTTGTTCCATGAAGTGTACAGGCTTGTGGTTGAGAACGAGGACCAGACAAAAGTAGTAGAGCTTGCCGGCAACTATGTAGAAATACAACCATCCAGCTGGGAAGATAAACGTGATGTCATAGTCGAGCTTAAGTTAGGCTATGGCGAACAAGAGCGTGAAGCAGCTAAGTACCTTGCAGTACACCAGCTGTTTAGTCAGGACCCTGCGCTACAACCATTCTACACACCAGAGAACAGATACAAGCTAATGAAAGCTGTACTGGAGAAGCAGGATATTGTGAATGTAGACGATTACATCACACGGCCTGACCAGCTGCCACCACCGCAGCCTGACCCTGCACAACAGATGCAGCAGCAGATGGCGATGAAGCAGCTTGAGATTAACGAGCGTCAGACAGCCGTAGCTGAAATGAAATTACAAACAGAGACAGAGATTGCTGCCATGAAGCTAGAGCTCGAACAGCTCAAAGCACAGGCACAACACGCTTTGGCGTCCGACACTATGGACCTCAAAGAAGCACAGTTTGCTCATAAGCAATTCATTGATGAGGGCGAGCTGGAAATACTCAAGACCACCGAAGATAAGCGTGGGATTGTATCACCAACAGGATAAGGAGAGACCATGTCCGACCCTAAAGAAGAGCAACTGGTACGAGAGGGCGAACAGGCTGAACAGCTCCTCAGCAATGAGATATTCGCTACAGTTACGAATAAGCTCGTTGAGCAAGCCTTTCAGTCCTTCGTCAACTCGAAGCCAGAGGAAACTAAGGAACGTGAGAAACTGTTTTACCAGTATCGCGGCCTAGTCGATATCCACCAGACACTACAACAGAGCGTGGCTGTGAAGGATAACATTATGAACCGTAACAACAACGAAGAGGAGTAGGTCTACAATGAGCGACCAAACACAACCCTCAGTACAGCAGGAACTACCATTGGATGCTTTCGGGCAGGTAGATGCTGAAGCAGCCATTCTACAGCGTTGGGAAGACCCTCAGAAAGAGGTATCTGAAAACGAGGCAGAGGCGACACCCGACCAGCTCGAAGAGACAGAGCAGGAACAGGTGATTGAAGAGGAAGAACTTGAGGATGAAGAAGCCGAAAGTGAAAGCGACCTAGAAGAAGATGAAGCTGAAGAAGAACCAGACGAGGACAATGAAGTCATTGAGCAGCAAGAGCTGTCAGATGATGCACTCGTTGAGATTGTAGTCGATGGTGAAACTCAGCAAGCTAGTATCGCTTCTCTTAAGCGTCTGCATGGTCAAGAACAGTCTCTTACTCGCAAGTCTCAAGAAACAGCTCGACTAAGAAAAGAAGCTGAATCATCTATTGAGAAAACACACACAGTACTGCAACGGATGTTAGAACAAGCTCAAGAGCGAGCTAAGCCATATCAAGAAGTCGATATGATGTTAGCTAGTAAGCAGCTAGATGATGCTGATTTTGCCCAGCTTCGTAAGGAAGCTAAAGAGGCAAATGACAACCTCAAGTTCTTAACTGAAGAGGCAGATAACTTTTATGGTGAAATGAAGAAGCAGCAGCAAGCAAACCTGCAGCAACAAGCATCTGAAGCCGTAAAAGTACTGCAGCAGGAAGTACCTAACTGGAGCAACAACCTGTACAACGATATCAGGGCGTATGCTGTAGGTCAGGGACTACCACAGGAACAAGTAGATCAGTACGTAGACCCTGTGGTCATACAGATTTTGCACAAGAGCATGATGTATGACCAAGGTAAGCAGGTGGCTACAACTAAAAAGCTTAAACCTCAGAAACGTGTACTCAAATCTAAGAAAGCACCACCCACTAAACAGGCCGTGCGTTCTCAGAAGGAAAAGGAACTTGCAGCAAAAGCTGCCAACAGTTCTGACCCAGATGATGCAGTAGCTCTAATTATGTCGCGCTGGGAACAATAACCCAACAGCCTTAATTAGGAAGGATTTATCCAATGGCTCAATTTACAACTTATGATCAAATCGGCATTAAAGAAGATGTCAGTCCGATCATCACTTCAATCAGCCCGACCGAGACACCTTTTACCACACTAATCAAACAGGAGAAGTGTGCAGCTCGCGTATTTGAATGGCAAGAAGATGCTATCAGGGCCGGTGCAGGTAATGCAAAGGTTGAAGGTGCATCTTTCTCTGCAGGTACGACATCACCAACAACAATGCGTACTAACAACACACAGATACTATCGGAAACTTTTGAAGTGACTGCGACAGCAGACTCCATAGCGCTTTACGGGCGTGCAAAAGAGACCGCATATCAGCTGTCTAAAACTTTGAAAGCCATAAAGAAAGACTTAGAGTTTGCTTATGTTGGTGTTGATAACGCAGCTGTAACTGGTGATTCATCAACAGCTCGTGAGATGGCTTCAGCCACTCAGCAGATTTCTACATCTGTAGATGCAGGAAGCAATGCAACTGACGCAATGACAGAGGCAAAACTTCTTGAGTTGCATGAGGACTGCTACGATAACGGGTCAGACCCAAGCGTACTTATGATTAAGCCAGCTGACGCAACTATCGTGTCAGGCTTTGCTGCATCATCTGGGCGTACTCGTGACTTTGATACAGGCACTGCATTGGTAAATGTAATCGACCTGTATGTGTCCAGTTTTGGTGAACTTCGCGTGACCCTTAACCGTAACCAGCTGACCACACATGCGTTCCTCATTGACCCATCAATGTGGCGTTCAATGGTCTTACGTCCGTTCACTCGTGAACTGTTGGCTAAGACTAGTGACAGCTCTGTTCATGCTGTAGTGGGTGAATAGTCACTGAAGCACATGAACTTCAGCGCAGACGGTATGCTTACCGGCTTGTCCTAAGTTCTAACTAATTGGTGGCAGTCTCAGGTTTTGCTCTCCTTACTGAGGCTGTCACCATCACTCCAAGGAAGATTAGACGATGAAGAAACTTACTAAGCGTCAGGAAGACGCACTAAAAAGGCATAGCGTCCATCATACAGCAAGGCATATGTCTGAAATGCGTAAAGCAATGCGAAACGGAAAGACATTCAATCAATCACATGCAGACGCAATGAAAAAGGTGGGGAAGTAGTATGCCAGACAAGAACCAACCAGACTTGATTGGCATTGATACCACGTTCCATGATGATGCAGACGGTATCCACCGCAAGCACACCCAACATATTCCCGATAGCTTCCTCAAGAACCTAGCTGACATGCGTCACAATAGTACGCAAACCAGAGAGGGTGAGTTTATGAAGCTGGCATCTATCCCGACTGTTGTCGTTGAAAAATGGATGCGCGAAGGCTTCGATATCCTGACTGACAGGAACATCACACCAGCCCAGATTGTTAAAAAGCTCAAAGAAGAAAACCTAGATGGGTTCTTAGCTACAGAGAAGAGATTGTAGTGCCATACACCGGCCCTAAGAAATACAGCAAGAAGGTTGGCAACAGAACAGTCAGATATGGTGCGAAGGGTTACACCATAGCCCCTAGTACTAAGAAAGGTGACAGCTATTGTGCACGGTCATATGGACAGATGAAGAAGCACCCAGCTGCTGCCAGAGACCCTAACAGCCCACTGAGGCTGTCACGTAAGAAATGGAAATGCTCAGGTAAGAAAAGCAGGAGAAGTTAATGGCGAAGAAAACAAAGAAAAAGGGTGGAAGGGGATATTGATATGGGTCAGGGACTATATGACAACATCCATAAGAAGAGAGCTAGAATTAAAGCTGGCTCAGGTGAAAAGATGCGGAGGGTAGGCACCAAGGGTGCACCTACAGCAAAAGCATTTAGAAAAGCAGCCCTGACTGCAACTAAACCAAAAGCAAAGAAGAAAACTAGAGGGGCTTAGTCATGAACTACGGTGATTTAAAAACACACTTCGAGGCTCTGTTGAATCGCAGTGATATCACCGCAGCCCTCACTACAACCTTCATTGACCAAGGCATCAAAAGGATTACAAGGCAGCTGCGTATACCCATCAACGAGAAGAAAGCTGATTATAGTCTTAGTTCTCAGACAGCTTCTGTAATCCTGCCTAATGACTTTTTAGAGATAATATCTCTGTATATGAATCAACATGAGCTCACCCGTGTAACAATGAACAGGTACAGAGAGCTCCAAGACAATGTAACAACTGGCACACCGCAAATGTTCACGAGAGAACAACAGCGGCTACTGCTTCATCCTCAGCCAACTACTGGAACACTGACCTTGTACTACTACAGTGACTTTCCTGCTTTGGTTAATGATGCTGATGAAAACGACCTAACCACAATAGCGTCTGACCTTGTAACCTATGCTGCGCTCACATATGCGGCAGATTTCTACTTGGATGAACGTGGGTCCATCTTCGAGGACAAGTACAATATGTTTCTAAGTGAGCTGCAGGAACAGTCAAACGATCAAGAACTAAATGGTGGTACCCAGTCCATCGAACCAGCATACCGCTTTGGGGAATAATAGAAATGTCTAACAGTTCATTTTACACAAGCTCAGGTACTAGCCAGACCCTAGAACGCTCTGTCTCTGACGCCGCTGCAGATGCAGAGAAACTAGCTACAAACCCAGAGGACAGCCAATTTACTCTGTCCACTGGAGCAACAGGCTTCTCTGCTCTGCATCACAATGCCAAGGCTGAGGACGAAAAGACTGAAGCGCAAACAGCCAAAACACAGGCTGAGACTGCTCGTAACACAGCGCAAAACCACAGAGACGATGCACAGAAGCTGGCAGCGCAAGCTGAAGACAGCCAGTTTACACTCACTGATGGTGTGACTACTGGCTTCTCTGCATTGCATTACAACGCTAAGGCACTAGCTGCTAAGACTGCAGCTGAATCTGCACAGTCACTTGCATCGACCTCAGAAACTAATGCAGCCTCATCCGCAGGAGACGCAGCTGATGATGCTGCTGATGCAGAGAAGCTTGCAATTACAGCACACAATACTCAGTTTACGCTCTCAGATGGGCAAACCACTGGTTATTCAGCTTTGCATTACTCAACAGAAGCAGCAAATGCCCTAGCCACGTTCACAGGTCAGTATCATGGTGCAGCTGCGTCTGACCCAACGACTGGACTAGATGTTGGTGACTTGTACTACAAGACAGGTAGTGGCATCAGAGCGTATTCAGGAAGTGCATGGGAAGACGTAAAGCCATCATCCAGTGAGCAGACAAACATCAATACGATAGCTTCAAATATCACTGGTATTAATGCGCTTGTTAACGCAATTGGTGTGAGTACCACTTTTGCAGTTACTGTTGCAAATGGGGTCTTTTATATAGATGGTGTAGCCAATCCGACACTGACCCTTGATAGGGGCAACACGTACATATTCAATGTTGCAGATTCCAGTGTCTCCGGTCATCCCTTGGCCTTTAAAGAAGGCAGCAGCAGCTACACCACAGGCGTTACCGTCTCAGGCACAGCTGGTCAGGCTGGCGCAACAGTGACAATAGATGTGGCAAGCAACGCACCTTCGTCACTGCTGTACTACTGCACAGTGCATGGCAATGGTATGGGCAACACAATATCAGTGGTGAACAGTAACCTGTCTCTGGTGGCATCCAACATCACCTCAGTCAACACAGTAGCTAACGCAACGAACCTAGCGAACATCACAGCAGTTGCTGGGGATGCGACCGATATAGGAAACGTAGCTGCAAACATCACTGGTACGGATACCATTGGAACTGTAGCTAATGCGACCAACTTGGCAAATATTACCACAGTTGCTGATAGCACTAACTTGTCAAATATTACTACTGTTGCCGATTCAACTAATATTGCAAACATAAACACACTTGCAAGCAGCAGTAATCTGTCACAGATAAACGGCTTTGCACAGCGTTATCAGGTAGGCAGCTCAGCCCCATCCAATCCAAATACTGGTGATTTGTGGTTCGACACGTCAGGTTTAGGCTTGATGCGAGTTTACAATGGAAACAACTTTGTGATTGCCACGGGTACTCTAAACGGTACTTCACAACGTCAAACGTACACAGCAACCGCAGGGCAAACTACATTTGCGGCAGAGTATGATGCTGGCTTCTTAGATGTGTATCTTAATGGTATTAAACTCATTAATGGCACCGATTTCACAGCAACAAACGGTACCTCAGTAGTTTTAGCTTCTGGTGCGTCTTTGAACGATACTGTTGATATTGTTGGCTACGGCACGTTTTCTCTTCTGTCATTCAGTGCTACGAGTATGACCTCTGGCACTATTCCAGACGCTCGTTTTCCATCAGTGTTGCCAGCTATTGATGGCTCTGCTTTGACAAATCTCACACAAGTAGACCAATTAACTAATAGTGGCTCAACTAAGCTAAGTACCTACGGCAATGGTGTTGAAGTTACTGGTGATATTCTCATATCTGGTGGCGTTTCGTTTGAAGGCGCTACAGCCGATGCCTATGAAACAACTTTGAATGTTGAAGACCCAACAGGTGATAGAACGGTCTTACTTCCTAATGCTTCTGGAACGCTTGGTTATGTAGCTTTATCAACAGTAAACATAACCTCAAATACTACTTCAATAACCTTTGATAACTTACCAGCTGAGTTTGATACGTTTGATATTGTTCTGCACTTGCATCCAAACACCGATAACGATGAGTTGCGAATTAGGTTCTTGGATACCAGCGGTAATGAGATTTCAAGCAGCCACTATCAATATACATATGCAAGGGGCAATGATAACACTTCTCCAGTTCAAGACCCTAATCATAGCTATATGAAGGTTGGCAATAGTGTCGGTCATGCCAGCCATGAGGGAATAAGGCTTGTTAGTAGGTTGGTTGGCAGAAACTACACTGACGATAGCAACCAAGTGCCACCACAAATCTTCGGACAATACGTTGAATTCAGCAGCAATGGAGGTTATGCGGAGGCTGGTTACTTCAATGCTGGCTTTGATATTTATCAGCAGGCTGCCAGTGATGCAATTAGAGGTATAAAGTTTTATTTTGGATATGGTGATATAGCGCAAGGCACAGCATATTTGTATGGAGTACGTAACGCATGAATAAACTAGTTGTTGATTTTGCTGTTTCTGCCGCTGCTCAAGAAGTAGAGCTTACTGCAGCTGAAATAGCATTTACAGAAGAAGAGCAAAACGCTAATCCAACCGTTGCAGCAAGATTGATGTTGCAGCTAAGGGAAATGCGTAACAAGAAGCTTGCAGAAACAGATTGGACACAATGTGCAGACGTTCCTGACGGAATCAAGAACGCATATGTTTCCTATCGACAGCAGCTGCGTGACATAACCAATACATACAATGACCCAACTACTGTGGTGTGGCCTGATAAACCGGAGGTATCACAATGACCAGAGCAAGAGATTTCGCTGATGTAATATCTGGTAACTTTGACCTTCCAGCAGGTGCGCTTGATAACGCAAGCGGTGAAACATTGTTCCAAAAAGCTACAGTGGCAAGTGCAGGGGCTGTATCACTCGACCTTAGTGGTGATGATAACTTCTTTGACGCTGGCACACTTACAGCAGACACGACTGTTTCATTTAGTAATGCTCCAGCCAGAAAGAAGTTCACATATAGCTTTATTCCTAGCTATGACAGTAGTGAAGCAAGTGTACATGATACAGATACATGGGTTGCTGATAATACACAAAATGGTATGAACGCTCAGTTGAGTGGGATGCACTTCTATAACAACGGTCTTGGGTTTATAGGCATTTGGTATGGGTTGGATAATATAATCAAACTTGAACTTAAGCGACCATACGACTTATCAAGCGCAAAACCCTTTAATACTTCAACTGATGTAATAAGAATAGGTGCTATGACTGGTGCTAGAGGTGGCATTGATAAAACAAGTTTTGGGATTAATACACCACGGGGACTTCTTGTAAATTCTGATGGCACTAGAATTAACTTTGTATGTTCTACTACTGACAGATATCATAGTTTAGTTTTTAGCACTGGCTATGACTTTACTTCTTACAGCACTAGAGAAACTGTTAGTGTTTCTGCTTACGAAACTACACCTGCTTATGTAGTCGCAAATCCTGATGCTACTAGGATACTTATAAGTGGTCAGACTGGCGATGATATTAACGAATTTACTACATCTTCATTCAGTGCCAGTGCTTACAGCTATCAAAGAGCTGTCGGCAGTTCAGCCAATTTCACTGGAAGTGGATTGGGTTGTATGTTGTGGGGTAAGAACGGCAACAAGCTTTTCGGTTGGCAACAAACTACCCCCGGTCAAATCATGAGTATGAACACATCAGCTAACCCATATAGTTTGGATGGTGTGTTATTTGAAAATGATAAGCCCAAATACACACACACGTTTGGTGGTGAAGGTAATTTTACAAGGGCCGCCACTTGGATACCTAATGACGTTATTATGCCAGCCTTCTACGAAGGGGTATCAAAAGGGTATCTGATAGAAACTGGCACAAGTTACACACCTACTTTCAGTGGAACTATATCTGGAAAGCTAGGTCACTTTAGCAGAAGCCATCGTCACTTCATCGA
>TARA_R100001463_G_scaffold80954_1_pt1 | contig 10845 bp, 4 predicted proteins | sample TARA_R100001463 | Tara Oceans TARA_R100001463 (sample SAMEA2622242) | marine metagenome | biome: marine biome (ENVO:00000447); feature: deep chlorophyll maximum layer (ENVO:xxxxxxxx); material: "saline water (ENVO:00002010), including plankton (ENVO:xxxxxxxx)" | depth 40 m
TGGTAGACCCACTCTGGGTGTATGTGTTTTCTGTAACTGCCATTTTAAGGTTGCGTTATTTGTTGATATTTAATAAATTATTTATTTCTAACTTCTTCTTTTCTTCTTCTACTGCTTTTGTACCTTCAAACATTAATTCTCTAGCTTTATCAATCTTACCAGCTTTAATATATTTATTAATTAATCGTTGGTATTTGATAGAAGTAAAGATGTCAGGTCTTGTTTGTAATAATTCAAGTTCAGCCTTCTCCTGACCGTTTTTAATAATAGCATCAATTTCGTCATAAAGTTTCAAGGCACTTGAATCAAATTCAAAATCAGTTCTCAAATCATCTCCTGTAACTCGGTAGGCTCTTACTTTTCCAATGATATCTTTATATTTTTCTGAATTCATTAGACGATATAATTTTTTATGAAGGTTCTGTTTGCTAATCAATTCATATATAGCTGATCTTTCTTCAGCATTATATTCGTATGTACCTGTTGAATCCTTTAATAACCTACTTTGACCTGTATAGTTAATTTGTAATAACCATTCCCTCCAATCCTCTGGACCATCACTGATTTTTAAAGGACTAAAAGCATTTAATCTAGCTAACCATGGGTTACTTAAATCGTTTACTTTTTGATGCTTCCAAATATCATATTGATAAGGAAGAGTGAATGAAGCAAATGGTAATCTTGTTTTAACATATTGAGTTATATCTCTGTCTATCTCATGTCTAGCGGTATCAATTGATTGCTGTAAGACACCTGCACCTCCTGAAAATGGAATACCACCTCTAAGTGTATTACCAGTTAATCTTTCAAATCCACTAAAATCACCAGTAGCAATAGATACTAAAGGTTCTAGACCTCCAAGTGGTGTTTCATTAAGGAAAGAAGCTGCTATAGTCCACCTTGCTTTAGCAAACCAATCTTCCATGATTGGCTGTTCTAAATCCCTTGAGTAATAAGCTATATCACCTACTATATCTAATAATGGAGATATACCTGGTAGACCTTTAGTACTAATCCATTTGTCAGTACCTGGAATACGAATTGTATTAGGTATGTACCCTAATTCTCTTCGTTCATTAATCCTTCGAGAAGCATTATAGTGTCCATTACCTCGAAGGTTACCATCTAATGCATATGACATTATACCAGTAAATAACAAACCACTAAATACTTGCCTACCTATATACTCAGTTTGTAAATTCTCAAAGATACGTCTAGCATTTGGTGTACCAGCTAATGACATCCCATGAGCTTTTAATGCAAGATCAATCTGTTCGTCAGTTTTAGCCCAGATAGTCTTACCATACTTATCCATGCCAGGAATAGCAGCAATAGGAGTATATGACAGAGACATTCGGACAAAGTTTAAACCTGAACTTGGAAACGTTATTAATGGTTTCAGCGCAGGTACAGTTGTTGTTGCATCACTAAATACCTTTGCAATAGAGTTATCTACGTTCAATGCTACTTCACCTGTCGCATTTCTAACAGCTTGATCAGTAAGCATTCCATTACTGTTAAACATAGATTTGTAATGCTTCTGTTCTGCAATTTCTAACGCTTTGTTGAATTTTGTTTTATTTGATAAAATATTTGGACCATATTCAGTTAATACTTCATCATAAGCTCTCATTCTTGCGTGAAGAGTACCCATGTATGAAGTTGTGTATGCGTCAACACCTGCCATACCAGTCATTCCATATCTAGAATATCTAGTACGAGACCAACCATCCATTGCCTTAGCTAAATCATATTGTATTAACTTTCCAATATCTCCCTCTTTTCTCCAGGTATTAGCTACTCCATCTAATATCTTCCATTCCCCTCTATTTTTAATTGTATAATCCTTTCTGAAAACATCTATCATTGCATCAGGATCATTATTCACCTTCTTAATGGTATCCCACATATACGTCAGAGCACGAGCGTTAGTCTCTTTTATTGCTCCGTAGTAATAGAACATCTTATGAAGTTTTGCTCTATCAAAAGTACCAGTTGTGATTAAACTCCCTGCAGATTGCCACCCATGACCTAAGAGAGCGTTAACTGGTTTCTGCATAAGTTCTTTACCATTACCAAGTACAGCTCTAATGGTTGATAATCCAGATAGAATATTGTTATACATGTATGACCATGTAGCACTGGCAAAGATATTCAGACTACTTCTATTACCAGTTAATCCTGTAGGACTAACAATCATTCCTGATGGATTGACTTGCCTTGCAGCCCACTCAAGTAAGCCAGCTTGAGTAACAACATTACCCTTAGACATTTCAAATGCTCTTGAAAGAGGCTCCATTAGCTCAGGGTGAGTCTTCTCTAATTCTTCTAATGTCTTAGTAAACTTCCTAGCTTGTGCATGGAATGAGCTTTCAGCAGTCTTAAGTTCATTAGTGATTGCTAGTAACTCATCTGGAGATTTAGTCATCAAGTTATTGATGTTGTTTTTCAGATCATTACCTTGAACACCCCATACATATTGAGTTAAACGATACTCAGGCCAAAGAATTTCCATCTTCTCTCTGAGTGTTCTCATCAATTTAGGATTATCAGCTATACCTTTAAACTTTTCAGCAGTTTCAGCAATGTTTGATACCTCAGCACCTAACGTATTCATCACACGAGTGGCTGTTTCTACAACATCTCTACCTAAATACCTATCATTAAGTATTTGGTATGCAGCCAAAGCAGCCTTCTGTTGATCTGCATTTAATGTCTTAACTACCATGCCATTGAAATCAGCTTGGTTAGTTTTGTTGATGAACATCTTTCTAAGTTCATCTGCACTACCAGCGTTTAAATAATCACTGAGTAGATTGAAAGCAGACTTACTCATCTGATTTCTGTTGATTCTGATACCCAATACTGTGGATTCAAAATCACCAGCTTTTAAACCTTTATTAGCTACATCAAGAGTAATATCTCTAGATGTACCACCTACTTTTAATACCTTCCTGATAACTGAATCAGGTATAATACTAACTGGTAATCCTTTAGTAAGTCCTAATTGATTAGTAGTTACATCAACCATATTTCTAGCAACACTACCAGGACTTACTGACCGTCTAGCATTAACAGAATCAGATACTATTCCAGAATTGACATCAGGATCAAAATCAATGTTAGTTGGATTAGTTCTAACCTTATCTACACCTGATTTTATTTGTTCATTTTTAATAGTTTTAGTAGTTACATCATTGAAATGTTCTACACTTTCCCATCGATCTAACTCTTTGAGTAGCTGTTCTTTTTTTGCAAGTAGTGCTGGCATTTCTGATTGATTAATCATGCCTGAAGCAATAGCTTCTTCAATCCGTTGTAAAGCTATAATCTTTTGAGGCTCAGCAAACTTAGATATTTCATCTGATTTGAATATCTCCGCTATCTCATCTTTTGGTTCAAACCATCCCAAAATCCTCTTTTCAGTAGTAACATAATTTTCAGCACCTTTCTGTGCAAATTTTTTAACCTTTAGCCATGGTTTAGCTATATTCATAGCTGCACCTAGTACATTACCAATAATCGGTAGACCAGCTTCTTCAAGCATGGCTCTGTATGTTGTTACCTCTGGGCTATCACTATCTTTATTTAGTAAAACCTCTGGTGCTGGTATAAAACCTTTTGGACCTACAATATTAGGAAAATAGTCAACAGCCATTTTAGTAAGAGTTTCATCCCTTTCACTAACGTCTGCTAAACCTACAATAGCAACATCAGTACTTATCAATGCTCCAGCTTTTAATAGAAAAGGAGCACCTTTTAAAGTACCAGTAACCAAACTACCACCGTATAATGAAGGTACAACAATGCTAGATATATCTTGGACAGCTTCAATAATTGGATCTTTAGTATCTGTATGTTCATCCCACCAATTATCAACTGCTGCACCTCCTGGTATATGTCCAATCACATCAAATCCAAAATCAATAACTCCATCTGTGATAGTACCAGGTAGATCTAAAAGCTTTCCTCCCCAACCTCGATTTCCTTTATTTAGTCGATTATGCAAAATCATGCTTCGTTCCAGCTGATTCTTAGCTTTCATTTCTTCATAAGACAATCCAAGATATTTCTGGTGCCAAGCCTCTCTAGCTATAACTCGTTCTTCGCCTTCTGGTAGTGCTTTCCAACGCTCCAATTCAGGTCTCCAATCACGTCCACCACCAGTTTGTAGTGATGCTTGTTCTTTAATAGTGATAGGATGTAGATCACCTTGTTTATTTATTTCAGACCCAGGAGTTGATGTATAAAGTTCAGTATCTACTCTTACATTATTATTATCCTGTTTAACTTCTGAAGATGTATCCTCTTTAATAGTGTTATAAAGATCTACTTCATTAGAATTAGTATCATTATAATTTGGTACATATGGTGTAGAATTTGGATTGTATTGAAATTGTTGAGTGTTTCCTTGTTCGTTATCTTTGGTGATAATATTGAATAAATCGTCGCTCATGTTAATCTTTCTCCAAAATTAATTCATTTGTGTATGCGTTGCAATAAACGCCTGGAATTAAACCTTCAGCAACATATCTAAGTAGATATTTTTCAGTATCGGATCCAGCTTTTAATTTATACCGATTGTTTTTTAGGTCGGTTTGAGAAAAATCAATATCGTGTATATTACATTCTTGACAGACCTTTTTTATCTCAGTCCATTTAAGAATGGTATCTTTATCAAGTATTATTTCTTCCTTACCAGATCTTTCTTTTGCTTCTTTAATTTTTAATTCTATATATTTATCGACATACTCAGGTCCAGATGCTATGACGGCTTTCATTATCTCTTGTTCTATATATTGCTCATCAGAAATCTCATGTACAGTGGCTTGATTTACTAAAGGATCTCTATTATTAATATTAGCATTACCACTAGTCTCAACAAATGCAGTTAGCCTTTGTATTTCAAATAAACCATTAGCATGTGCTATACGATCTTTAACATTTAAATAACCAGGATAAATACTTACACCTTGTAGAGCTATATCTCTAGGACCAGGCTTCATTAATGCACCAAAGGAACCTTGCTTACCTTTATACTTTCTGGTCTGTCCAAGTTGAGCATTGATTAATATATCTACTGGTATACCTGTTCTAATTGATTCTTTAAGAACTATACCAGGTACAACTATTGCTCTTCCTTCTTTTAGCTCTGCAGCTATATCATAAAGATATTCAGTTGTTAATATTTCTTCTTGTTCCCAAGCTCCTAACGTCTTAATTGAACCATCCTTATCAATTATAATAGGATTATTTGTTATTAATTTTTGAAACTTCTCATCATCTCTAATAGCTTTGTTATCAACTAATGGTTGGTATTTTGTAAAGTAAGAAATATCACTCTCTGCTGCGTCTATACCTTCAGTTATTTGAGCAAAACCTTCTTTACCCTCATTAATCATTTTCTTGGTATCACTCCAAGCAAGCTCTAATGCTTTTCTATAACCCTCTTCAGTATCAGGTTGTAAAAGATCATGGTGTTTGAATCTCTCCATAAGGTAGGTTTTACCACCTCCTATAGCTCCCTCCAAACTAGGTATATTTGTCTTCCCTTCAGAACCAACATATGTACCACCAATTCTTGTAAGTAAAAGACTTTCTAATGTATCCTCAATTTTTTCTTCACTTGTACCAGCTGTAGCTAAATGTTGTAAGACTGGTAGATATTGAATTTTAGCTTTATTACGGTCTTCAGTTGTAAGTAATGGGCTATTTTCGATTAGCTCTAATGCTTGCTGCCAATCACCTGAATCTACTAATTGACCTATGTACTCAAGTTGTAATCCCTTTCTATAATTAGTTTCATCAAATGGAGCATAACTTTCTAGAAAGGTTGCTGTGTCAGGGAGATTGTTTTGTTTAGCCCAGTTGTACATATCGAGACGTGCTTTTGAAGTACCATCCCAACCTTGACCTTCAAGTTTTCCTCCTGGTGCATAATCACCAGTATGATCTAACCAGGATTTCAATCTTTTCGTTTCACGTAAATCCTTAAACTCCTCTTCATTTTTAGCTAGATTAACTGCCTCTTGGCTTACTTCAGCTCTTGCTTTTCTGACTAATGCTCTTAAATTTGCATTACGTTTATTATATGTAGGGTATTTTTCTTGACGACCTTTTTCAGGAGTAAGAAAATCTAAAGCCGCATAAATATCTTCTATTGGAACAGAGAGATCTTTAGCTAAATCTTCTACAAATACTAATTGTATAGCTTCACCCATGTTAGGTAATTTTCCTTCATTGAGTACTAGCATTTTCCTTTGTATTAAACTACTAATACCATGTTCACTAAGATTAGTAGATGTTACATTTTCGTAAGCAAACTTATACTGTCTACTACCTTCTATTTCATTTTCAGAGTTAACACTATTTCTAATCTTACTAGTTTTTAACTGAGTAATTGCTTCATTTAACTCTTGAACACCTTGAGACTTTGTATTTTCCCATCCATTTATTTTTAATATTAAGGCTCTAAAATTATCAACATGTTTCCCTATATTTGTAGAATCAACAACTACACCATCTCTTTGTAATGAATTTTGATATGACTGCCAATATGCTGGAAGATTACTTGTTTCTCGTCTAGCATGAACATCATGTCTACCAACTGATAACCAAGGTGAGCCACCTGTAATCCATAAACCTTCTCCTAAATTACCATTCTTTGCTAGGGCAATATTAGCATCAGCTAAGGCATCAATTTCTGAAAATTTTAAAGCTTCATTATTGATTGTAGCGAAGAGTTTAGATGTTTCAGTTTGATCTTCATGAGCTTGATTAATTCTATTATTTTCAGCTTGTTCGTAATAACTGTCTGCTAAACCTTTGAAAGAACTAGCCAAGGTTGGGGTTAATTTTTCCCAAGTTTTAGCTTCTCTACCAGCTTCATTTGATCTTTGCATTAAAGCTTGGTATTCTCTATCACGATTTCTTGATATAGCTTCTCTACGAAGTTGATAACTTTTATCTTCAATAGTTGCTTTAATATCTTCTCTATTTTGAATTTGAGCCTGATTGACTCTTCTCATCGCTGCTATCTGAGTGGTACCAATTTCTTCTGTTTGGTTCCTCAGATTTTCCATCCCTTGTACTACTTGTGCATCTCTTTGACGTATCTGGGAGAGACCACCATCCCCTTGATTTCGTGTTTTAAAAGTAGACCTGTCCTTAGACGAAGGTCTATATCCTATAGCCATTGTTATTTAAATTGTAAAGTTAGACTTCATTAGGTTTAAAAGAAACCTGATGCAATCGTTGTAGCTGCGTTAGATATACCACCAGTAGCAGATCCCCAGAATGCAGCACTACCAGCAGAACTGACAGAAGCTTTTGCTCCCATAACTGGAGTAGGACCAAAGTCATACTCTTCCAATGCTCTAGGCATTTGCCAATCAGAAGTAGGTGTTGGTAATGGTTTAGGAGGTTTAGGTAGGATTCCAGGTTTAAGCATTTTTTGAGCAAATGCTGTGAGATTTGCAGATGACTTATCAAGTGCAATCTCTTTTAAATCTTGTATATAATTCTTAGATCCACTTAATACTGTTTGAGTAAGTTTAGCTTGTGAATAACCCCTAATTGCTCTTTGATTCTGAGTGAAATCACGACGACTTAAACCACTGTTATTTGAAACAGCGTGCATATTTAATATATGTTCGATCTGCTGATCCTGATTATCAAATGATACTTGACGTTGTAATTCCTCAAATTTTGTCCTAGCACCTTCTCTAGCTGCTTGAGCAGATTGTTCGTTTTGACTTACTCGGCTATCAAATACTTCTTCAGATTTAGCAAACTGAGATTGTAAAGATTTATTTTGGTAATTCCAAATAGCTAAGTTGTGATTATATTTTGTATCAGCAACTTTATCAGTATATAAAGCTAATTTCTTTTCGTTTGCTTCTTTAATTTTTATCCCTTCTTTCAGAAAAGAGGTATCAGCTTTAAGCTTATCCTTACTCATCTGCCAGAGTTGGGTATCATACTCGTACTGTCTCTCTATTGCTTCATTCTGAAGTTCTGCTTGTTTTTTAGCAGCACTGGAAGACTTACTTGCACCAATTATAGATGCACCAGCACCAATAAGTGATGGTACTAGTACATTAGCTCCTACAGTCATAATTTATTCTCCAAGATTCTTTTTAAAAGTTGTACGTATCATCTCTGATACTTTTTTCATTTGATTATGACCTTGCGTTAGCATTGCCACTATAGGAAATAATTCGTGTATAGTATCTCTCCAGACATGTGCATAGATACGTTCTATCTCATCTCCCTTTTCCCACTTATTAGCAGCTATCCAAGCATTAAACATAGATAAATGTTGAGACAATAAAATGTCTTGATTAGTTGCATAGAAACTATTTGTAGGCAAAGTGATGAATAGATATTCAATAATTTCTAAATGAGTTTCTCTACTAACTTCTCTGTCAGCATCAAAAATATCATCTAAAACTCTTGTTATTCTTGCAATCATGAATAGATAATCAAAAGCTTCAGAGTTATCCCCTGCACACTCTTTTATAATTTCTATACTATGATTATGGTTACGAATTCTTTCCTGTGTGGTGGTCATTAGGTTCTTCTATAGAATCGGGGTGAATAATTTCCTTCCCACATCATTGAGTTTAATGAAACGGGAAATGGTGAATCAGTAAATACTCTTAAGTTAAAGTTTTCACTACGTTGATGTACTGGTATCGTAAACACTGTTGATTCCTCTAGAGGCACATCATCAGCTAGATATGTGTTAGCTGAACTAACAGGTTGTAGTTCATACCACTCATCTAAATAGATAAGTATGGTTGATCCATCAGCAGGTGCTGAACTAAATTGTATCTCGGTATCACTTTGAAAAGTAAAAGCTGTATTAGTTACATTATTTACTTTTACTTTTACTTGATTTCTATCTATATAATCAATATCATCTACTGTCCAATTAAAGTTAGTAGTTGATCCATCACCTGTGTAACTCTTACTACCAGCTAATCTTCCTGTAGTTTTAAGTTTAAAGCCCATAACACCTGATAAACCTACGTCAAACTTACATCTAGATATAGTTAAGTTTGCAGTAAAGTCGGTATTCTTACCATCTTCAGTTAGGTTGAAATATAATTTAGGTAATTCAACATCAAAGTCATACGCATAACCTACATAGACATTGCTTGCAATACTTGTAAGGTTTTGTCCAGGTACTTTGAAATATGTACCAGTACCATCTGTACCTGTTTCTGGAGTAATAGTAAACCCTGAATTATTAAAAGTACCAGCTGCAGTAGTACCACCTACTACTAGTACATTCTTATGATCTGTTAAATTAGCAAATGGTATATAACACTTAGAGAAATCATTAGCTGAATCATATGCTACAGAACTAGCTTGTGCATATAAATCCATACATGGGTTTATCTTTTGACCATCAGCATTAGTAATAATTGCTGCTTCTGGACTCATGGTTAAGTTAGCCCTTTGAAGTGTATATTGATTACCTTGTTTGGTAATTGAATACATATCATCTTGATCTATAGCTATTGTTTGTACTAATCCAGGCAGCTTCCATTTAAACCAAGACTCCATTAATAGCTCTTTACCATCTGTATATGTCTTGTAGAAAAACACTTCATCACTTGACTGACTAGACATAGCTAGAAAGTCATTCTGTATACTTGCTATAAGATGATCTACATCAATAGTTATCCATTCATTAACAACTCTACCTATATCAAGGATGTTAGGACTTTCACCTAAACCACGAGTCTGCATAGCAAATACTCGTGTGTAGTTAGGAGTCTTACTGATGAAGTTCATATGAGTTCCTACATCAATAGGATCTACATCTGAATCCATCTCCATATTTGATATAGGTCTAATCTTTGTACTCTCTGGTGTTAATGGACCTTGATCTGCATAAAGTAAGAACTGCTGACTTTTACTAAATAAGACTAAACCCTGTGTTGTAGGTACAACAGCATGTAATAGAGCTGGTCTAATAGATGTAGCGGTAACACCAATTCTATCTCCAGTAGCTAAAGCTCTAACTGAAGCTCTATAGAAATTAAATACATCCTGACTTTTACTTAGACTTATTGTATCTTCACTTAGAAACCCAAGTCTATCTGAATAAAAGAAAGCTTGTTGAATCTTCTTTCCTACAAACTGAGGATCTAAGTTAGTAATAGTATCACCTACAATCCTATTTGAATATGGTATTGGTCCAAATGTAAATGTATTAGTAGCTGTACATAGTAACCTATGAGGCATTGTTGATGCATTAAATCCAGGTGAAGCTGTTGGTCCTACAGTTTCCTTCCAATAACCATCACCTGATGTACCATTATGAGCTACAAATTCTGCATAATAATTATCGTTATCATTATGAAATTCACCTAATACTTCAACTTTATGTCCATGAAGGCTTTGTTTTGGTAGGTAAGAAGCATCTACAGCAAAATCCAGAAAAGTAACAATACCTTTATTATCCTTACCACCTTTTGCTTCAAGAGTGAAAGATGTTGCTCTATCTATAACAAGAGCAGTACCAAATTTATAAACTGTAAGGCCTAAAGAATTACTTGTGCTAACACTTTCAATTTGAGTTTTTAAACCAGCTAATACTTCCTCATATCCATCAGCAGCTTGAGATGTATATGTCGCTGTATTACCCTGTATGGTTACTGTAAAGGTTTCACTAGCTAGTTGAGTATCAGCACCCGTAAGTATAACCATACCTCTCTTATTAGCTACAAACGTAGGAGTAGCTTGTGCTGTTACTGTTACTGTATTATTTGTAAGTATTGTACTATCATGAACAGTTAGAACGTCATAGTTTAACTTCGTTCCTGTTAGATA
>TARA_R100001463_G_scaffold2889_2_pt1 | contig 10839 bp, 13 predicted proteins | sample TARA_R100001463 | Tara Oceans TARA_R100001463 (sample SAMEA2622242) | marine metagenome | biome: marine biome (ENVO:00000447); feature: deep chlorophyll maximum layer (ENVO:xxxxxxxx); material: "saline water (ENVO:00002010), including plankton (ENVO:xxxxxxxx)" | depth 40 m
TTTACGTCTCATTTCACGTACAGCCATATGCAATTGTTGTGTAGGTGTACGGAATTGTGATTTCTTTTTGAATTGACTATAGCGTGCTTCGTTTATAGTGAATTTTTTATATGCTTCAGGATAATTTTTTCTGATGTGAGTGCGATATCTATTAAATTCAGATTTAATTTTAGCAGCTATATCATCTACTACTTCATCATCTGTTTTTTGATCTAATTTAGCAATTACTTTACGTAAATCGTCAAATTCTTTATAAACAGAATCAAATGCTGGAACATAATCTATATCCCAAGATATTTTACCTGTTTGAGGATCAATATCGGTTACAGTATATTTTACACCTTTAGATGTTTTGGTATCTCCTACTTCTACTTCTAATACAGATGCTGCATCTTGAGTATCCATATCATATCCTGTATTCAAACCAGCATCTGCTTGACTACTAGATAAATCTGTTACAGGGTTGAATTGTTTTTTTTCAGAAAGCTCTTCAATCGCATCTTCGAATAGTTGTTTGTAGTCAATAAATTTCGACTTTCTATTAGGAATAGAAGGATTAGGAATTTCGAAAGGTTCACCAATTTCATCAGTTTTCTTTTTAAAAGCTTTAGGAGAAGAATACTGTGCACCTGTACCAGGTGTAGAGGAAGCACCAGTTCCAGTGGTGCTCATTTCCTTCTTTAATCCTGTTACCTTTAGCTTCATACTGTCACTATTTCTTTAGAAAGTTCAAGATACTGTAGTAGCGCAACTAAGTGATCATCTTTCATCTTTCTAGTCTCTAAAATAGGGTCAATTAAATTTATAACTTCTTGGATTTTTATTTTTAGTGCCGGCTCCTCTATTTTATCTACGTTCTCTTTCAGCGTAATAGATATACTCTTAAACTTAGAATTCAAAAATTCTTTAAGTTTTGGAGCATCCGTAGCACTATTTATGTATTCTTTTAATACTTCTTTTTGATCTTGAGATAACCCATCAAACTTTTCATTATACTTTTCAAGCATAATTTTATAAGTAAGCGCACGTGTACCTTTATCTAATGACATTAGTTCTTCTACTAATGGAGATAAAGACATTTTAGTATCTGGGTTAGAAGTAATATGTTCTAGAATAGTGATTTTAGATGTAATAATAGATTCGGGATTAGCGAATTTTTTATTAGTATGTGATTCTAATAGAACATATGTTGAAGCTAATAGCTTATAATTTTTTATTTTAGCCCCAAAAAAATCATTCATATCGAAATTTTCTTTAATTTCGCGAATTAGATTGTATTTTTCTTTTGATAGGGCTTCCTTATCTAATTTTCTAGATAAATCTAGTACTGTAGATAGTACAGATTCAGCTTTACCTTCTGATAAGGATATAGATTGGTTTATTGTTTGGTAGAGTTTATTCTCATTGGCAAGTTCACTTTTAGTAAAGTATTTTTTTACTAACGTGGCTGCCTTAGAATTACCACTGGAGAGTGTATCTGCAGTAATTTTACGTACTAGCAGTTCGAACAAGATACCAGTGTTCTTGTATTTATTATGTTTTATTTTCATAAGTAGTGCGCTACTAGTTATAAATATTAAAATTACTTAATTTCCTCGCGGATTTGATCCTCGTCTAATAACTTTTCACCTTCAAAAAGTGATACCTTTTGTTTAGGAAACATTCCCTCTAACATTTTATGATTTTTAGCATAAACTGCTTTGGTACTTAAATTTTCTACTGTAATACCTGTATTAGATAATCCGGGTCTGTCTTCTTCTCCAGATTGAGCTTTCATCCTATCTTTACCTAATGTATCTCTTCCTAAGTTACTATCTTGTGTACCATAATCTGAGGCTTTTTCATTTGGTCTACCAAGGGCTCCTTCTGGGTATTCTGGATCATTTACACTATATCCTGATGGAACACCCTTACTTCCTGGGTATCTACCTGCTCCATATAATGAAGCCAATGCATGTGGTGTACCATACGCTTCGCCAGATTCAGCAGGATCATTTCCTTCTTCAGCAATTTGTGCTTGGCGGAAATTACGTTTCTGATCTTCAATAATTAAATCTCTATATTCTTGATATTGATCTTCACTAAAGTGGAAAATATTATCATATATCCAATCAGTTGGCATTAATTTAGTTTCCTGCATTTGTTGGGCAAGATCTACTTTTTCTTTCAATAATGCTATTCTTTCTTGATCATAAATGATAGAAGGAGTAGTTAATGATAATTCAAAATTTGTTAATGCAGCACCATCATATCCTTGTGAATATAAGTGTACAAGGGCAATTTTTGTTAATTCAGAGATCAATATTCTTTGAATACGTTCTACTGTTCTAGCAAAACGAATATCTTCAGCTGCTAATGTTGCTTTACCTTCTAGATCACCTTCATATCCTAAATATGCTTTTGGTACTTTAAGTGCTGAGAATAACTTATCTCTTAAATAAGTTACATCTTCAATAGCAGCGTAATCTAGACCTTTAGTTGTTTCAATTCTAGTAGTTGCATCTCCACCTCTTACAGGAATATAGAAATCCTCTAAGATGTTTTGCATATTGAATTTTAAGTTGTAATCACCTGTTTGTGGATCAACATAAGGTGTTTTCTTCATTTTGTTGATCATCCTTTGCATGTAGGTTTCTACCTCATTTGGTGGAATATTTCCAACATTCACGAAGAAAGTACGTTTTTCAGGCGCTCTCACAATTCTATGGATAAGCATTGCGTCTTCCATCAATGTCATTTGTTTCCATATTTTACGAGCTGGTTCTAGATATGATCTTCCGTAAGGAAGATAGTTAAAATCTGATAATAGGCGGAAGTGTGCCATTTCATAATTATCAAATATAACTTCGTTACCAGTATTTACACCTACTGATGGGTTTATTTGTTGAAATCCTAATGCATTTTCAGATACCGAATAACTTGGATCGTATTTGAATTTTACATCAGCAGGATTTTGGGGATCTGTACCTTCTAATCTTAAAATAGTATAAGATGAAAATGGTACAACATTATATACACCAAATTTTTCAGATATTTCTAATTTTAAATAAAAATCACCATACTTAATCATGTTACGTGTCCAACTCCATAAGTTGAATTCGATATTTAAAACATCATAAAATAGGTTATATAATATTTTTTGTACTGTTTCGTCTGATGAACGAATTTGTAGTACTTCGCTCATATCATTACGTAAAGTAGCTTCATCAGCTACAATATCTAGAGCAGAAGCTACAATAGCATCTGTATCCATCGCTTCGTAATCAGTATATAACTGAATTCTTGTAGATGGAAAATTAGTTTGTTGTTGAGTAACATAATTTACACCACCTACTGTGCTGTATAATTTGTTAAATCTATCAAATAATGAATTGGTTTGTAGTTGGCCTAGTGATTGAATTTGATCTGAATCCGTCACTTTAAGTTGATTACCTCCAACGTTTCTAATTACAACGTCTGTAGAGAATAATCGTCTTAATCTACCGAATAATGAAGTATCTGCCATGTTTAGTATATATAATAAATATTAATTACCCTAATAACCAGGAAATATCTTCCTTATCACCATATGGGTTTTCCATTTCGTATGGATTTTTCAATTGATTGCCACCTTGATAAATGTTAGGTGCTTTATAATTAGTAGAGTGTATCCCTCCTAATGAAGCACGTGCCATATCTACACCTTGTTGTCTAAAGTGTAATGCTGTATCTCTTAAAAACATAGATATACCAAATGCCATAGTTAAATCATCGTTATATCCTGATAGTGCTTGCGCCTTACCATTTTTCCATATAAACGTTCTAAATTCTTCTAATAAACGTTTTGAACGGAATATTACGGATTTTTCGTGAAGATACGAAACTAATTTGGAGACAACAAGTGGTCTCGTCTTCATTGATGTAGTAAATCCAGGAACCATACCTTGACCATTTTCATATCTGCTAAGATATTGATCTGCGTTGGTCATTGATACATCCATTTTAGGTGAATAGTATAAATTTCTATAACCTCTATCAATTAGTTGTTGTATTACAGCCCACCCAATATTAGCGTTTTCTACTACTAGTAGAGCATCGTTGTATTCTGTAGCTACAGCATATAGTAAATTACCATAATCTTTTGTTTGTACTTGCGCCTTATATTCAGCAACTTGTGTTGCTTCTTCTATATCAAATACATGAAATGCAGAATAGTCATTTCCATCTCCACGAGCAACATCAGCTACTACCATATAATCCCTAGAATAATCTGGGATTTGCCATACCCATAGATTACCATCCATTCCTCTACGTTCAACAGGTTCTTGTATATGGGTTTTTTCGTAAAAATTTAATATGTCGGGTTCAATTACTGTATCCCCTGAAGTACTAAAATCACAGTCACATTCCTGTGCTGCCATTCTAGGTCCTAATATAACGTCTTGTTCATCTCTCCATTCTTGACCACGCTCTGGATGTACAGTCCATGGTAGTCTAATTGGTAAAAATGTATTTTCTCTTGCTTCTGCCTTAACCCATGTTGAGTGGAACCAGTTACCTGTACCATAAGGTGTAGATAAAGCAATACACCCACCACCAGTAGCTAGTGTTTGTTGAGCTGAGGCAAATATCTCATCAATCCCATCAATAAAAGCTGCCTCATCAATCAGTAGCAAAGATACTGCTTCTGATCGTCCAGCATCTGAACTTGCTGCTGTGGCTTTAATTTGTGATCCGTTTGCTAGGCGTAGTGATAATTTGTTGTGTTCTACTGTTTTTATCCTTAACCATGATGGTAACTGATCATAAGCAAATCGTACTTTAGTTACCATGTTTTTGGCTGTTTCTTGCTTGGTTGCAATACACAGTACGTTTCTATCTTTTTGAAACAACATCATCCACAAAGCATATGCAGAACATAATGTTGATATACCTAACTGACGAGATTTATTGATAACAATATAGTCCTCTTTATACATGTGCATAAGGACTTTTTCTTGGAAAGGATATAAGTTAAATTTAATTCTACCCCTTTGAGGATGCTGAATGGTATAATATTTTTTCATAAAATACACTGGATCTTTGGCGCATTTTATAAATTCACTTTTTATTATATTTTTTAAATTTTCAGCCATTTGCAATAGTAGTTATATCAACAGCTAGTCTTTTTTTATCACAAAAAATTTCAGAAGCTGCATGGGGTACTTTAGGGTCAAAAATTAAAAATTCATTTACTTGTAAAGAAGTAATTTGGTTATCCCATATAAATCCTCCTCCCCAACTAGAATCCCAGTTGGTATTAAGAAGCCCTAAAATTCTAAGTGTATTATCATGTTCTACATAATCTGTATGGATATTATCTTTTCTAAATTTATCTTTAATAGAAATACCACAACCTATCATTTCAGGTTGAAAATAATTTTTTCCTCCTTCTTCATATACTTGAAAAAATATAGAACTAATTAAACCTCTTATGTAAGATGATGAGGGTGAATTTAAATTAGTAATATCTAACTTAGGAATTTTTTCTTCTATAGTATTCCCCCCATATAAAAAATGCCATTCTAAAGAAGTTTCAGCTTTAAACTTTAAATAATCTAAAAGTATTAAAGGTATATTAGTTTTTATTTTAACAACTTCTTTTAAAAGAGGAGTATGATTTTCCATTTAATTTTGTATCAGTAACAAAAGTAATGCTCCACCTCCAATTGCGGAACCTATTTGATATAATTTCTTTTGACGCTTTTCTTTTTTTAAAGATTTTTGAACTGATTGAGTAGCGTATTTTTGGTTTTTTAATTGGTGACTTGTTTTATCAAGTTGGGTTTGATAATTCAATACTTGAGTTTTTAAATTAGCAACTAATTCACCCTGTGTATTTAACTTTTCATTTGTTTCAGTTAAAATATTTTGCATTGTCTGCATTTCAGCAGATAACCCATCAAACTGAATTAAATCCTTAATTACTAGTTTCGCTATTGGTTTGTTTAATTGAATCGTAGAGCTGACGGTATCGTTCTGCGAAAAAGAGTTCCAACTCGTCATCACCAAACCTATCAACAGAATCAAGTTTAGCTTTTGTTTCACGTTTAATAACATTTATTTGGCCTTTTAAATTTTTTATTGCAACATCATATGAAGCAATTTTTTCTTCTAATTGTTTCTCTACAGTAGTTAAACTATCATTAACTGCTTGTAATTCATTTAATTGAATTTGTAACAGATTAATTTGAGTTTCGTATTGTGAGATATCAACATCGGGTTTATTCTCTTGTTTTAATATATAGAATATAACCAATGCAGTAATGCATATTATAATCGTATTTATTCGATTCAAAGCTTAACGCCTTTTAGTTTTTCATATGCTTTTTTAGCCGCCTGGAATTCAGGGGTTAGTTTTTTAAGCATGTTTTTTGCAGTTTCTTTATTAGCAGGTGATTCAGATGTTTTATAAAGTTCAAGATGTGTTTTCATTTGATCTTGAAGTCTTTTAAAATCTTGAATTACTTTATCTTGTTTAGATGCTTTAGCTTGAACTGTTTTATCTACAGTAGGTGTTTCACCTGGGATTTCTAATTCAATATCATCTGCTTCTAAATCGTCTTGTTCAGATACATCTGCAGGATTAACTACAACATTAGCAATTCTATCAATATGACCAGGAATATATGCTTTAACTTCGTCTTCTAATTCGAGATTTCTTGCTTGCATATATATTTCATTCTCTAGTCTTTGAGCTTGATCTAAATATGATTTATCTACTTCACCATATCCTAGAGCTTTTTTCTCCATATTAAAAAGAGCATCATGTAACTTAGCCATTGCTATAACTGATGCTTCTTCTTTAGCTGAAGGTACACCATCTGTATAGTCTCCGGCCATTATATTTTTAAATAAAGTTACAGCACCCGGACACATATCAAAATGTTGGGTTTGATATCCGTATACATTTATTTCACCAGTACCTTCATTAAAGGCATCCTCGTGTAAGACTGTATTTTTCCAATTACGAATGCTAAAATTATCTTGCATGATAGTATATTTTATTATAAATATTTAAAATTGAATTATTCCCAACATCTGCTCAATGCGCTCATCAGTTGTACCTTTTAACATATGTACATTTTCACATCTATGACCATAAGTGTTCATTGCTTTAATAATAGCTTTATCAATAAGATCTCTATACTCTAAATCAGTTTCTCTAACACCATTATCTTCCATCTTAGTACCTTCAGGAGAAATATAAAAAATATAATCATATTGACCTACGAATACCCTAGCATAATCTTCAAAATATTCTTTATCTTTTAAATCAATAGACTTAGCTAAATTAGTAAATGCTATAACATCTAATATAGTTCTATCAGTTATAACATTTTCTTTCATTAATTCAGCAACACGCTCTGCTAAAAATATAGTTTGACCATTTAATGTAGAATCAGTATTCAATGGAATACCTAGATTCATTAGATATTCACTACGTTCAGTAGCAAACTCATAGCCTTTAAATTGACCTAATTCTTTTAATCTATTAACTAATGTAGTTTTACCTACACTCATTGTACCACATAAACCTATTTTCATAATTTATTATTTTATTTTTAATATGTTAATATACTAAAGGGATTTGACAAATCATCTATAATTGTTTTTTCTTTAAAAATATTCAAAGCAATATTTTTTAATATTTCATAAATTGTTCCTAATCCCATTTGTTTATTATCATGGGGTATAAAATCAAAACTTTTACAAATTATTATTTTTTCAAAATTTATATCAGATATAGAATTTAAATAAGGATCCATTTTAAAAGATTTAATTTGTCTAATAGGATGTAAATTATCTAACTCTACCATAGAATCAATATTATGTATCCACATGTAATGGTTTAATCTTTGTTGATTTATTAAATAATTAACCCAATTTCCCATATGTAACTCATGGGGAGTTTCTTCAAGTTGAATTATATCATGGTGATGATCTATATTAATAATATAGTTATCTTTTTCATCTAAATATTTTATTATATTGTGATGTTGTTCAATAAAAATAATTTTACTACTAATTTTAAATTTTTTAATAGAAAAATCAATTAATTCTAAAAATTGATTGTAATTATTTACCCAATCAACATCTATAGATAAAACAGGTTGAGGATTTTTCATTATTTTAATAACCAACTACTACTTTGAACCTTATCTCCTAAACCATCAATTAAAGATATTCCCAATTCTTGACATATCCCAGCTTCTGGTATGGAGTTATTATCTTGATCCCCACCATTTGCAAAAGCAAGTCCATATTCATATGAATGAAAAGTTCCTAGTGCTTTTAGTGTAAGACATTGTGTGCTATCTTCATCTATAGATAAAAACGCTTTATCTACCATTTTTAAAGATCTAACAATTTGTAAACGTTCATTTTCATCCATAAATTCTTTAGAACCTTTTAAAGACCTTTGATGATCATTATTTACAATAACCCAAAGTTCAGTACCTTGGGTTTTTGCTTTTTCAAATAATTCTAAATGCCCTTTATGTAAGGGGTTAAAATAACCACTAACTATTACTGCGTGCATATATTAAAATCTTGATTGTACTTGTGGATTTTTGTCCGGTGGAACTCCATTACGATCTCGTCTAAATTCCATCCATTCATCTCTGGTTCTCTGTATACCATATAGATAGTATTCGGCTTTTCTTCTACTACCATCATTGTATTTTATGGCAGGACCATTCCAATTGTGGAGTTTGTTGTTGAAAAAAGTAATTGTAATTCCTTCGGGGGTTGTAATTGATCTTGTTGACCAATCTTCTTTTACTTTAGGCATATATATAACATTTAAAAATTAGACATAAATATACGAACATTATTCTGACCATCCAACTCTATCTAATAGAGATGTTAAGTTAGCTAACATTTCGTTTGGTAATTTTGTTTCTAGTAAACTATCTTCTAATTCACCATACCAATATCCATCAAATAAACCATATAACATATTTACTTGATTTGGAAATTCTATTTTACTTAGTTGAGTAATCATATCTAATACTAATGAACGATCTTCAGCATTAAACACTTCGTGACGATTGAATCTTTGAACTTGTGACATAACCTTTATTTTTAATTACCCGTAAATATACGAAAGGTTTCCTGTATATCCAATTATTTTCGCGATTTTTTTCCCTTAAGGTACGCATTTTCTTCTTCAAGGTAATCTATTTTAACCTTTAAAGCAGATACCTCTGAAGATAGTCCTGTAATAATATCACGCATTTCATCTTTTTCTTCAGATGATTCAATTAGTAATGTTTCTAATTTAGCAACACGTGCTTGTAAGTCCGCTATAAAATTCTCGTTTGCTTTTTGAGGATTTTGATATTTAGCGTTCTTTGTTTTTAACTTTGTCTCATAAAACCTCCACGCTCCAACACTTCCGAATGCTGATATTGCGGCTATTACTACATGAATTAAATTTTCTTCCATAATGGGGTTTTATGTATATATAAATATTACGCCTGTGGCGTGCTCTTATACTTACTTAAAACCTCACTACGCAAATCTAAAAATAATTTAATTTCGTCTTGTGTGCCTTTCTCATAGAAAGACATTACATCATAATTCATTAGAAAATATAAATCAATAGCCTCTAACAAATCTCCAAGTTCCTTATTTGATAAGGTCTTCGGCAACGTAGATTCCTTGTGCTCCAGAGACAGTAATTCCTCGAGCTGAGAGAGCGTCTCCGACGAAGTGGACATTTTCATACTTTGTTAGGCTTAAATTATTATAATTAACTAATGGTTCTGGTGATAAATATTTGACTTCCGGTATATAAATACCCCAGTCATGAGACAAAGTCGGGAATACCTTCTTCATATCAGCAATAAAATCATCTATATACTGGAAATATCCATCAAATTGTTCTCTTACTTTATCTAATTCTATATTATTAATTTGTATAGCAGACACGTTTACACCTTCAGATGTAGTTGATGGTCTACGAGATGGGCTATAATATAAACCAGTACCTTCTTTATTTACAGATTGTACTACATTTCTTGACCAAGTAAATGGCTCGTCTATACCTTGTATTTCCATTAATATACCAAAGTTGGTCATATCGTTTCTAAATGCCTCGTCTTTTTTAGCGTGACCATTATAGCTATGATCTCCATATGTTTCTTCTACAGCAACATAAGCAGCATTATTATTAGTACAGAACGAACGTAATGATACACCTTTATCTTCAAATTTTCTATATAATTTGAAATCGTATGATACATCTATTAGGCGCTGAAAGTGTTTTTGTGGTGCTTCAAATCGTACACCAATTTGTACTGATTTTGGTTCAGTAGGTAGCTCGTATTTTTCAGCTAATTGTTTACCAAAGTCGATACCTGATTTTCCTACACCAAATATAAGTTCATCATATTTAATATTAATTTCTTCTCCACCATCTAATAATGAAGCACGAACAATATTTGTATCAAAATCAATATCTGATACTTTTGTTTCCCATATAAATTCTACACCATTTTCCGTTAGAAAATCGAACCAATTTTTACCTATTTCATGTAGATAATCTGTACCAACGTGCCACACAGGGAATAAACGTAAACCGAAGTATGGTTTAATAAAATCAGGTTCAGCTATAGGATTAGAACATTGTACTTCTTCAGGTTTAGGGTGAAAACGTTTAAAGTTTTCAATTACCTGATCCATAAGTTCCATTGCCTTATCATCACCAGTATATTTTGTGAGTTGACCACCAATTGCTGTGTGGTAAGTTAATTTACCATCAGACCAACCACCTGCTCCTAAGAACCCGGTCATTACATCTTCGTATGGTCTTTC
>TARA_R100001463_G_scaffold9112_1_pt1 | contig 10834 bp, 11 predicted proteins | sample TARA_R100001463 | Tara Oceans TARA_R100001463 (sample SAMEA2622242) | marine metagenome | biome: marine biome (ENVO:00000447); feature: deep chlorophyll maximum layer (ENVO:xxxxxxxx); material: "saline water (ENVO:00002010), including plankton (ENVO:xxxxxxxx)" | depth 40 m
AAAGAAAAATTTAGGTGAGATGTACACCTTCAACACATCAAATGAATATATGACTGTCCCAGACCGTTCTTTATTCTTATTACAACAAGCAGGAATTCAACTTACAACAAATGAATACATTGCTATAAAAACACACGATGGTTTATATGATGATGCAAATCAACCATATCTTAAAGGTTTTATGCCCGAGACTAAACCTCGTACTTCATTACCATTTATCTTACATCAGGCTGACCTAATGGCAGCTCGTATTGAATTTGAAAGAGAATGGTTAGATACCTTCGGGGGTCAAGAAAAAACTAAAGTTAAGACTACAAAACAAGACCGAGTTAACTCTAACTTAGGTAAAATAGGTTCTAAAGATGGAAGTTTAATGGATTTAGTGAAAAATCTCTAGAATGACTACACAAACTATTATTTTAATTAACGTTGGTATTTTTATTTTTGGTATTATTTTCTATATTATATGGAATTTAATGCGTAAAAATGAAAGATTAGAAGATGCCCTTAATCAAAGGGATCAATATATAGACACTATGTCTACTATAATGTCAGAATCAGATCGTAAAATTAAAGAAATTGATTCAAAACAAATATTTGAATCAGACGATGAAATAGGGTGGTTTTTTAAGGGTATAAAAGAGATTCAATCACTTATAAACGAATACAATCTCAATAAATAAATGAGCCTACCCCTAGACGATGATTTGCAGGCCAAAGTTCTAACTGTACCACAGAAAGACGAAGGCCCCCAATATACTAAAAAAGGTACTTTAAGAAAAAGAAGACCTAAGACCAAAAACCAATATTTTACTGCTGATACTGAAGAAGCTATTATTGAGTATTTGAATACTACTGATGAACGTAAACGTAATCAAATATATAATGAGCGTATATGGTATGGTTTCCATAAATTAACAGAAAATATTATTCATACTTTTAAATTCTATTATACAGAAGTAGATACTATAGCCGAGTTACAACACGAGGTAACTGCTTTTCTTTTAGAGAAACTCCATTTATATAAACAGGACAAAGGCAAAGCCTTTTCATACTTTGGTACTATTGCTAAACGTTATTTAATCTTATATAATAATAACAACTATAAGAAACTAAAACAACGAGCCGAAGTGGACGCTATAGATAACGACCAGTCAATTACTATTGATATAATTAATAACCATTCAGATTTAGATAAACCTAAAGATGAGGCAACTGAATTTATAGAATATCTTTTAAAATATTTTGATTTACATTTATTTACTCATTTTACAAAATCTGAAGATGCTAGAACAGCAGATGCTATTTTAGAATTGTTCCGTAAAAGAGAAAATATAGAATTGTTTAATAAAAAAGCAATATATATCTATATACGTGAAATGACAGATCAATCTACTCCTCAAATTACTAAGGTTATTAAAAAAATGAAAAAAATACAAAAAGGTTTAATGACACAATATATTGAAACGGGAGCTGTTAGTATGAGGTTCTAAGTCCTTAGTATATCTATATTTATATCCAAAGTACCACTTATGGATTTTTCACAAGTAAATTTATTTGGAAAGAAAAGTTTCTCTGATTTGTTAAAAGAGATACATACTAATCAAAAGGATAAAGAAGTCCAATTACGTTCGTTAATTGAAGGTCTAAAACCATTAATCACTGATCCAGGTGAAGCAACAATGATTGTTCCATTAATTAAAGAATATATGGAATTAGCCATTAAAAACGATGATGCATTAATTAAAATGGCAGGTATCGTTCAACGTGCTATGAATAGTAAAATGGCTGATACAGATGAGATTCTTTCAGATGAAGATAAAGAGATGTTATTTACATCACTACAAGAATTAGATCAAAAAGTAGAAGAAATAAAAGTAGAAGATGAGTAAAAATTTCCCCACATTAGGGAATTCTGCTATTGCATCTAAAACCCCTTCACTATCTAAAACCGATAGTAATAAAGTATTTTTTGCTAGGGTAATTGATGTTAATATTGAACCATCAGGTGATGGTCAATCTATCTTTCAAACATCTGGAGGATGGTCTTCTATTGGTTGTATTAAATTTGAAACACTAAATCGTTCATCTAATCAACCCGGAAATACTTTTCCACAAGGTAACATAGCTATACCTTTAGATAATAATATTAAAAAAATACCTGCTTTAAACGAAATTGTTCTTATACACCCCGGTCCTTCACCTAAAGAACTACAAGCAGGAGATAACGATACAGTTCAATATTTTTACTCTACTACTACAGTATGGAATAGAAGTCATTTAAACATGCTTCCTTCTATGAATAGTACAGCAACTCAAACTAAAGATAATATTGATGTTGAAGCTGTACTTGATGGAATTGAAAATACAGAACAACAAGAAGTAGTAGAACCATCCCCAGGTAAAACACTTGTAGAACAGTCTACAATTCGTAATTTATACCCTGTAGAAGGTGATGTTTTAATAGAAGGACGTTTTGGAAATTCATTACGTTTTTCTTCTACAGCAAAAATATCAGGAAGTGATACTCAAAGTCCTTGGAGCACAGAAGGTTCAGATGGTAAACCAATAACAATATTAAGAAATGGGCAAGGTTCAGAAGATGCGTTTAATAACTGGTTTCCTGTATATGAAGACATCCAAACCGATGATTCTTCAATCTATCTCACTTCAGGTCAAACAATTCCAATTGCACTAGCTTCAACAAATTTTGCATCATTTGGTGCAGATGCTACACCTGTTGCTAGTACTACGAAACTAATTCAAGAAGTACCATTAAATGGTCCGAATATCGCAGCTAAAGATGCTGATGCTACAGGTAGTGTTTCCGATATTGTAAACGTAGAACCTGATTTAACAACAGAAAATACTGGATCTAATGGCTGAAGAAAAGAAAATTAAATATCAACCTGAATTTCCTTATAGAGGTAACCAAATCGTTATAGATTCTGGTAGAGTTTTACTTAATTCTAAAGAAGATTCAACATTTATTATAGGTAAAAAAGCAGTCGGTATATCCTCGGGTGGAACTATAAATTTAGATAGTGATGAAAAATGTATTGTTAACTCACCTGAAATCAGATTGGGGTTAGATGCCTCACATCCTCTAGTATACGGTGATGAATTAGCAAATATATTAAACGAATTTTGTGTTATTATGACAGAAACTGTAGTACCTGATATGAAAGAAGCTCAAGATAGCCAAGGTGCTAAAGTATCTGGAGTAGCCACAGCAGGTGTAGGTATGGAAAAAGCACTAAAAGGTTTAAATGATGGTTTAGCAAGAATATTATCAACTACAAATTTTACTAGATAATGTCTAACGGGTTAAAAAATTCCATATTATCCTCTGATACAGCCGCTACTAAATTTTTAGAAGGGTTAAAACGTCAAACTTTAGATATTATCTATGGTAAAGGTAAAACTTCACAAGATTTTGTAAATTTTAATGATAATGCACAAAGACAACAATTTGTAGCTGGAATTAAAAACATTAGACAAAACCCAGGTATTGTCCCAATAACAAATACAATAGAGGTATTTAATACCTACGATATATGTTCACCACTTCAATTTATAGCAACCCAGGCATTCCCTCCTGGTAGTGCTGTAGCTGAAGCTATATCTGGGTTTGAAGGCAAAGCAAACGATTTACTTAACGTATTTAAGAAATTTCAATTTATAGAAGGAAATCAATTAACAGAAGGTGTTTATGGTTATCCTAACGTTTTAGAAGAAGGTAATCCTTTAGTACCTTTTGATATAGGAAAAATAACTTTAGTTGTTCCAAATGACCAACCTGGAGGAGAAATTCAAGCCCCAATACATAAAAGTTCTCAAGTAATACTTAGACAAGTAGATGATCCCAGTATAGGATCTAAAATGATAGGAACTGTAGATAAATCATTTCCTGTTACAGGTGAAGATGTAGGAATGTTTACTGATGCTGTTGTAGGAGTAGGATATATTATGAATATAACAAGTATATCCCCACCAACTCCACCTTATGCTAAGGATAAAAACGGAAATACCCTTAAAGATGAAGAAGGAGAACCTTTAGTAAGAGGTTTTGAAAACTTTACTATGGAATTTGAAGCTGACCCTGCTACTACAGATGTAAGAGAATTAGCTACTGAATTAGATGGGTTAACTACAGCATTAAGAGAATTAGGAATAGAAGGAATCAAAACCGATCTAGCTGCTATACCACCAACTGTACCTGGAATATCTAAATTAAAAGAACCTTTTGAAAAATTTATTAGTATAATAGAAGGAGTAGAAGGAGATGTATCTAATGTAGCTACAGAGGCGGGTACAGTTCAAACTACTTTAGAAGGGGGTCTTAATGCTCAACAAGTAATAGAAAGAGTAAGAATTTTAAAAGATATACAAGATAAAATTTTACCTTTTACAAATGTTACTTCTTTTATAGAAGAAAAATTCAAAAAACAAATTGAAGATGTAAATAGATTTTTAGTAGATGCTATACCATATGATCAATTATCTTCATTTGTTACTATAATAGTTAATTTTACTAAATTTGTAAACGGTGTTATTAGCTTTATTTTAGCTTTACTTCGTACTATAAACATGATGTTAAAAATCATTACTATAGTGATTAAAGTATTTAAAGTAGTTCTTAAAGTTGTTAAAGCTGTAATAAAAGCACTACCAGCTGCTTTTGTGCCTGTTGGAGCTATACAGTTAGTAACAGAAAAATTAGCTTATATTGATGCTGCTTTAGATACTGCTTTAGTTTTTGTTAAAAGATTATCTAAAAATATAGAAGGTGTAATTAGAAGTTTATCTATAGTTCAAAAGTTTGTAACTAAATTAACTATTGAATTAGCTAAATTTGCTAGAAAATTAGATGAGTGTAATAATCTACCCGGAAAGGATAAATTTACAGGTTTACTTGAAAATGCTTTAAGAAATAGTTTTGTAGCTTTAAATAACTTAAGAAATAGTGTTCCTCAAGCAGGAGGGTTAAATGGTACTGCTAATGATGTAACAAACGCTATTAATGCTACTGATGGAGATGCAACTGTAATAGCCCGACCAGATGGTACTTTATTAGTACTCCCAGGTTCTGTATATGGTTTTGATGCTGAAGGGAATATTTTGTTTATAGGTGAATTAGTTTCTTTAGCTACAGGTGTTTCATTTGAAGATTCAAGAGGAGAAGCACTTAGAGATAAACTTACATATTATACATTTAATAAATTCGATGCTGCAAATAGAGGTTTACTTGAAGCAGCTGATCAAGCATATTTAGATACTTTAAAAGAAGTTGATCCTGAAGATGTATTTGGAAATTTTGTTGAAATATATTTAGGTTATACTCTTAAAGTTCAAGAAGAAAAACCTATAAATGCGAGTGATAGTACTTTAACTAGAAGAAGAGGTGTTGCTTTAGATTCAAATGAATTTATTGTAGCGGGTACTGAATTAACTTTTTCTACTGATCTTGGAACTATAATCCAAGAATTAAAATTTAAACTAAAACGTGATGTTGAAAGTGGAGTTTTAGGAGTTAATACTACAGATAAAGATCCAAATGAAATAGATGATGATACATCTATAGAAATGGTTAGAACAACAGGTGGCAATGCACTTGCTATTTCTAATTTAAAAGCAGAACAAGCAAATAGAGCAGCTGCTTTACCTGAATTAAAAGATAATCCCGATCAAACTCCTACAGAAGCGAGAGTAGGAAATACTGCTTTCCGTTCTATAGACGATTCTAAACCTGCTCAATCAACCCCAAACCCTTCAGTTAAAAATAAACCTTTAGATACACAAACTATTGTTAAAAATGATCTAAATGAATTTATTAGTTCTAATCCTTCATTATCTAAAATTGCAAATAATTTTAATATATTAAGTGGAGCATCTTCATCTCAATTAAACCAAGTTTTATCTCAACCCGGGGTAGAAGAATTATCTGAAGACGAATTAATAGCTAATTTAAAAGAATCTATATTAAGTAATATGGATCCTAATCCAGATAAAATAGAGGAAATTAAAAATAAAACTGAACAATGGTATGAAGGATTAAAATCTAAAGCACAAGCCGATTATGATAGATTAGTATCTAGAACACCAATGGCAAGAAAAATTCTTCCTCCATTTGAAGAATATTTTAATAAAATAGAAGAACAAGAATTACCAAAATGGATTAAATTACTTCTAAGACAAAGGTATACCGAAACCGAAGTAAATTATGGTATTCAATTAGATGACATTAGAGAAGAATATAGAATTAAAATAAACGGAACTAAAGTCAAAGTTAAACGTAAACGCGGAAGAAAAAAATAATATATAAATATTTATAATCATGAAAATAGAAGCTTTTAGAAAAATTATTCGAGAAGAGGTAAGAGATGTAATTAAGGAAGAACTTTCTTTAATTATGAGTACTCCTATTACTGAAACTAAAGTAGTTCAGAAGCCGGTTGTAGAACAAAAAACAAAAAAACCATCATTATCTGAATTAACAGAGACAGTACAACAGACTACTCCACAACAACCTCAACAACCCTCTCAACCTTTATTTGAAGGAGCAGGGGCTATATCTGCTATCTTAAACCAAACACATGCTGAAGGTGGATGGAGAGATATGAATGGAGGAACTATGACAGCACAAAATGCTGTTGGTTTTCAAGGTGGAATGCCTGGAGCCGAAACTAAAGTAGTAAGCTCTGTAGATGAAATGATGGCCTCACAACCTAAAACCTCAGATATAAATCAAATATCAATTGATGCTGTTCCTGATTTTTCTGGATTGATGGGTAAAATGAAAGAATCAGGTAAAATTTAATGTCTTATATATTTAAAAATATTGATGTTTTAGATCTAAACCCTTCAACTGGGGTAGGTATAAATGTCCCTTTTAATGGCCCCACAGGTGTTAATACAACTTATACTACTGAAGATGCTATTAAAGCTAATTTATTAAATTTTATTTTAACAGGTAAAAGAGAAAGAGTGATGAATCCTGGCTTTGGAGCCGGATTATTAGGTTTAGCTCCCTCTTTAGAAAATCCTGAAGGTGATTCTGGAGTATTATTTAACCAAATTACAGAAGAAAGAGTAGATCAAATTGAAAATTTAATTGTAGGGGGAGTTGATTTATACTTTCCAACAGTTAGAATAGAAGATTTAAAAGTAGAATTAGAACCTGATTCTAAAACAATTATGATATATTTAAAATATACTGTAATCAATACAAATATTGAAGACGAATTACAAATAAACCTCAATAATGGCAGAGTCTAAACAAATACAATATTTAAATAAAGACTTTGACGGGTTCAAGCAAAAATTACTTGAATTTGCTCAAGTTTATTATCCTGAAACCTACAACGATTTTTCAGAGACATCTGCAGGGATGATGTTAATTGAAATGGCATCATATGTTGGTGACGTTTTATCCTATTATGGTGATAACCAAGTTCAAGAAAACTTTTTAGAATTTGCTAAACAAAGAGATAACTTATTAGCATTAGCCTATAATCATGGTTACTTTCCTCAAGTAACAAATGCTGCAACTACAGATGTAGACATTTACCAAACACTACCTTCAACTACAGAAGGAGGGTTAGTACAACCCGACTTTAATTATGCAATGATATTATCTGAGGGGTCACAAATTCAATCTTCAAATAATACAAGTGTTTTCTTTTATATAGAAGATAAAGTAGATTTTACAATTTCTGGAAGTGCAGATCCAACTGATGTATCTGTTTACTCTATTGATTCTAATAATCAACCTAATTTTTATCTACTAAAGAAAAAAGCTAAAGCAACAGCAGGTACTCTTAAAACTAAAACCTTTACATTTACAAATCCTCAAAGATTTTCTACTGTTGAAATAGAAGATACTAATATAATTGAGATTGTAAAAATAACTGATAGTGATGAGAATAGATGGTATGAAGTACCTTATTTAGCTCAAGAAACTATATTTGATACTCAAACTAATATAGCTGCTAATGATCCATTACTATACCAATATGATGAAACTACACCTTATCTTTTAAAAATTAAAAAGGTACCTCGTAGATTTATAAAACGATTTAAATCAAATAATAAACTTGAAATTCAATTTGGACCAGGTGTTTCATCAAACCCAGATGAAATTATTACTCCAAATTCAGATAATATAGGATTAGGGTTACCTTATGGTACTGATAAACTAACTACAGCTTGGGATCCCGCTAATTTCTTATATACAAAAACTTATGGTCTTGCTCCATCAAATACTACTTTAACAGTAGAATATCTTGTAGGAGGAGGAGCTACTTCAAACGTTACAGCCCAATCATTAACTATTCTATCTTCAGGCGATGTAACATTTTTTGGATCTAATTTAGATTCTACATTACAATCAACAATTAGAAACTCTTTAGCATTTACTAATGATAAACCTGCTATTGGAGGAGGAAATGGAGATACAAATGAAGATATTAGAAGAAAATCTATTGCACAGTATCCAACTCAATTACGTACTGTAACATTAGATGACTATTCTATTAGATCTTTATCTTTACCTTCAAAATATGGTAAAATATCTAAAGTATATGTTTCACAAGAAGATGGTAGAAGAAATAAAACACAAGAAGAAAGATATGATACAAATGCTTTAGCATTATATCTTTTATCTAGTAATTCTCAAGGTAATTTAACAGTTGCAGATCCTGCTTTAAAAGAAAACTTAAAAACATTCTTAGGTGAGTATAGAATGTTAACGGATGCTGTTAGAATTAAAGATGCATTTGTAATTAACATTGGAGTTGAGTTTGATATTATAGTCCAACCTAATTTTAATAATAGATTAATTATTAATAATTGTATTGATGCTCTTAAATCTTACTTTGATATTGACAAATGGCAAATTAATCAACCTATTTTAATCAATAATGTTCGTAACGTAATTGATAATGTAGAAGGTGTTCAAACAGTTAAAAAATTACAAATTATAAATAGAGTAGGTGAATCAAATGGATATTCAAAATATGCTTATGATGTACCTGGATCTACTATAAACGAGATATTATACCCCTCTTTAGATCCTTCTATATTTGAGTTAAGATACCCTGATACTGATATAAAAGGTAGAATTGTAACAAACTAAGAACATGGCAGTATATAAAATATTTCCCGAAAAAGATGCCTTTATTCAATCTAAATACCCTGCTCAAAATACAGGTTTAGATGAAATTTTAGACATTTCTAATTATAATGGAATCAATGAACAATCCTCTGCTCAAGGTGATCTACCTGCCGTTACACGTGCATTAGTTCAGTTCAAATCAGCGGATATAAGCAATATTGTAGATAATACAATAGGCGACGCGGCATTTCAAAGTAACTTAAAATTATACCTAGCAAACGCTGAAAATGCACCATTAGACTATACCTTAGAAGCATACCCTATATCAGGAGCTTGGGATATGGGAACTGGTAGAGTAAGCGATGTACCTAAAACAACTGATGGATGTTCATGGGGTTGGAGAGGAGAATCAGGCTCAAATGCTTGGACATCAGCAGGTGGAGACTGGTATACAGATAAATCAGGTTCATCACAAACCTTTTTATATACAAGTGATAAAGACATTTCAATGGATGTTACTGACATGGTTAAACTATGGAACAGTAGTTCAATTGAAAATAATGGGTTTATTGTTAAACACAGTGCGAGTATTGAATTTTCATCCTCATATGTGCAAACGCAGTATTTTTCCATGGATACCCACACTATATACCCTCCTGAATTAGAATTTAAGTGGGATGATTCATCATATGCTACACCAACAACTGCTGTAACTTCAAGTGATTTTATTTTAGCTTTTACAAACTTAAAAAGCGAATTTGAAGACAGTGGAGTATATGATTTTAGATTAAAAGTAAGAGATACTTACCCTGCTAGGGCATTCCAAACTAGTTCCGTATATTTAAATGCCAAAGTACTACCAACATCTTCATATTGGGGTCTAAAAGATTCTAAAACAAACGAGATGGTAGTTGATTTTGATACTTCATATACAAAAATAAGTGCTGACAGTGGTAGTAACTACTTTAGGGTTTATATGGATGGGTTAGAGCCTGAAAGATACTATCAATTAATGGTTAAAACTGTAGTTGGAAATGAAACTGTGGTAATTGAAGATAAAGGCAACTATTTTAAAGTAGTTAGATAATGGATAATCAAGAGGTAAAACTTAATAAACAGGTATTTGGAAAAGTATCCTACCCTAATGTTGTAGATACTGAATTCAAACAATTAGTTCAACCAGAACAAGCTGTAGAAATAGAAGCACCTATGACTGTAGCCGAATTCTTTGCTGAATACGATCGTTTATTTTATGAAATACCTCAAAGAGGTAGTTTTGGTTCTCATGATGAAATAGTAAAAAGAAGTGCAGGATATATAGGTGTAGTAGGACAATCAGAAGAAATTCAAGCTTTACTTGATGAAATTAATGATTTAAGAACACAGTTAATAACAGCACAACAAGAAATTGTAAACTTGAGCACAACGATATAGTATGGAAAAAACGAGTGTTGTATTTAACCCACTAGATCCTTATATAGGACAAGACTATACTGTACAAGATGTTAACTTATTAAACGAGTTTACTCTTAATCGTGAGTTTGGTGCGGAACAAGATACAGTAGAATATCAAGTATATTCTGCTACAAACCAATTATTGGCTGTTAATTATAACTTTAAAAATTATACAGTCCAAAATACAGTAGACAATTCTAGTCTATATGATACTTTATATTTTAATCCTACTCAAGATGTAAAAGATGCTGGGTTTGATATAGG
>TARA_R100001463_G_scaffold29690_3_pt1 | contig 10822 bp, 17 predicted proteins | sample TARA_R100001463 | Tara Oceans TARA_R100001463 (sample SAMEA2622242) | marine metagenome | biome: marine biome (ENVO:00000447); feature: deep chlorophyll maximum layer (ENVO:xxxxxxxx); material: "saline water (ENVO:00002010), including plankton (ENVO:xxxxxxxx)" | depth 40 m
TTTTATAGGATCACCTTTTTTATATTGTGTTGCAATAGGTTGTACTTCTTCAATACCGTTTTTAATAACTGCACATTTTTCTCTTGGTAAATCAAATCTTTTTGTAAACTGTTCAAAGTTCCAATGTGAATTAAATACATACCAGTCATATTTATCATGATTTAATTTATCACTAAACCAGGGTTGTAAATTAGGTTGATCCCAAGAATTTTTTTGCCAAAGAATATTTAGCTTAGTTGGATGCAGTGGTATTTTACCTGGAACTGATGTACAAATTTCTACTTGATTAAGTAAGCTAGGTTCTACATGCTTTCTTAAATATTCAAATTGTAACTCTGTCCCGCCTCTAGGGTTTTGGTTTGCCATTATTTTGATTCATAACTTTCTGTAAAACGTTTAGTCCTTTCGGTGATACCTGTACTGTTAAGTCTTGAGCAATATGTTCTGCTGCTGTTTCAGTATTGGGGTCTGCAATATCAGCTTCTTTCTCTGCTTCATCTTTATATATTTTATTTGTTCTAGTGTTTCTTAATACTACTGTTGTAGTGCAATCTATTTTTAATAAATCTTCGTGTGACATTATCCGTTCTCCTGTGATCTATCTATCAAAAGATAACTAATTTGTCCAGTGATTTCATTCGCTGCATTTGCTTGTATTTTTAATACGTCTCCACCTTCTAAATTAATTACATTCTTAGCTAAGTTTTCAGAAGATTTATTTAATTGAACATGTGATATTTCGACATCAGAGCCACCTGATTTTTTTAAATATAAATCTACATCAACATTACTAGCTGTTGCATGACTCGCTTGTACAGCTTTAACAATTGCAATAGCAGATGTAGAGATAGTTAAAGCTGTTGTTAAATTAGCTGTTGTTAAATTAAATGTTGTGCTTTTAAAAAAATTAGCCACCTAAAAACCACTCCTTTGCATCTTCTTCATTTTTTAAATCTTGTTGAAAAGAAAAATTAAGTTGATTTTTTAAAGTGTCAAGAGCTTCTAAAATTTGTCTTTGATTAGATACATCATATTCTTGTTGAGGTTCTGGTATACTAACTACTACTTTTGCCATTATCTTCTCCCATCTGGTTGAGCATCAAGTCTTAAAGTTCCATATCTCCAAGTCTCTCCAGTGCTATCATTTTCTATTTTCAATGCTACAAGTCTTCCTCTTGCTCTAGTGTCTATTTTATCAGTAGAAGACGTAATTGTAAATGGACCTAAAGGTGAGCTAGATGCAGTATTATTCGGATAGTTATTTAATAATAGGGTAATTTTTGAATTACCTGTAAGAACTTTAAAGTCAGGTATAAATCTTTTTACTGACATAAAGAACTCTCCGTCTCCTCTATAGTTAACAGCACCTGTTGCTTGACCTTGTCTGGTTCTAACTTGTGTAATATCAAAATCTCCAGATTGAATAAATGCAGGAATAGCTGTTGTACCTGAGCTATTAACTTGATCTGTTCCAACTTCATGAGCATAGTATATAGTTGCACCATAAGTTGCTGTAATACCTTGAATTGGAAAATTAGGTAAAGAAGTCGAATCGTATTCTGTTGCATAAGGTGCATCAAAAACTCCAGTGTCAACATATGTAGTTCTAGCTAGTGATGAAGTTGTCCAAACATTTTCCCCATAATTATATGTAACACATCTATCAATTTGTTGTGATCCAGATTTTGGATAAAACCAGTTTACTTCACTATAGAGTGTATTGTGTTCTGCATAAATTGTTTCTGTTGCACCAAAATTTATACCTAAATTATCACCATTTGTATTAAATACAAAGTCTTCAACTAAACAAGGTAAAGATTTTACTGTACCATCATATACAAAGAAACCACCTTCTCCTGACATCCAAAATACTTTACCATCAGAATAAGTTAATGCGTGTTGTGAAATTAATCCACAGTTAGAACCAACCTGTCTAATACTAAATGTAAAAGGTGGGCCAACAAATTGAATTACATAAGCAGCGCTATCTGTTAAAACTAAAGTATAATCTTTACCTGATACCGCTCCAACTATTTTATTGCCTTTATCTAATCTAAATGTACCTGCAGTATTAACAGCGGTAGGTGTATAATCATTTAAATCTTCTTGATTAGAAAATCTTATAAACATTGGATCTTGAGTTAATGCATTACCAATTGTTGTTTCGGTTCCAAAATGAAATAAATGTCTATCTTTGTCAGAGACTTGAGTTAGTCTTGACGCTGTTGGATTATTTGAAGTTGAAGCACCAGATGTACTTGTAGATGCTCTAACAGTTCTTGGGTTTGCTGCACCTGCATTCCAAGTAAATGTTTTACCATCTCTAATTGTTGCAACAAGAACTTGACCATAGTTATCAAGACTCCAGTTTCCTGGATCCAGAACTACGTCACTGGTCGCACTAGCAGTTCCCCACGTACTTGAACCCCACGTATTTGTACCCCAACCTAAACCTGGAGTTTGAAAGGTTGGACCTACTATTTCATATGGATTAATTTGTGCTGAACCGGTGCCGGATGTAGATCCATCTGAATTAGATGGCATAATAATTTCAAAACTATTTACTCCTAAATTAGCTGATTGTACTTCAAATGTATTATTTGTAAAATCAGTTATTGAATAACCTGAACCTGTTGGAACAGTAACAGATGAAAATGTTACGTATCTTCCAGCTAATAAACCATGACCATTTTTGTTAACAGTGACTGTAGAAGAACCTGTCGTTGCATCAAAGGTAGCTCCAGTAATAACATCATCATCTAAAGGAGAGATATCAAAAAATTCTTCATTGTAATATAAAAACAAACCTTGTGAAGTTCCTATTGCTACATATTTTTCACCTGCAATACTTATAAAAGCATGTTGTGCTCTTGCTACTCCAGGTAAAGTATTATTAGAATTTGTAAGTTGACTCCAACCACCTATTTTTTCAGGTAGTCCATATCTAAATCTAACAAAATCACCATCAACCCACTGAGATTCTCCTCCTGAATCTGTGACCATCTTGTTAAAACCAGGCTTGAAATTTAATTTTTGCAGCATATAATGGTTTATATCTTATAAATATAGAAAATGAAAGTACGATAATGATAAAGGTAATAAAAAACGTAATAACGTTAGAAGATTCTTTTGAGTTATATCAAGGTCTTATTAGTCAAAGTATATGGGCTCTCAATAGAATTTCCACAAAAGAAAAACTAGGAGGTTCTTTTCCAGGTGTAACTTTTTTAGAAAATGGTGAAATAAAATATGATCACCCTTATTGGATAGGGTATTTTAATTGTTTATTTGATAGAATAAATCAAAAACTAAAAGAACAACATAATTTTATTTTACCTAAAAAAATTAAAAGAATAGCTTTAAATGCTCAAAATGATAATCACTACACGGAGTTTCATAATGACACTAAAAATTCTTATAGTATTGTCGGTTTTTTAACACCTCAATGGGCAGAAGAATGGGGAGGAGAATTAAATATTGAAGGTAAAATTTTTAAATACTCACCTGGAGATTTCATATTATTTGATTCAAATAAAAGACATAAATCGCAAGAAATAAAAAAGATACCTTATTGGAGAACATCCATAAGTTATGTAATAGGATATAACGCTGAATGATAAAAATAATTGATAACTTTTTTGAAGAAAAAAAACTAAATAAAATTGTTAATCATATTAAAAAAAATTTAGTTTTTACTCCACAATATTTTAAAGGTACTACAGAAAAAACAAAAGAAACTTTTTATGGAAATAGGTTTATATTAAACGAAGATAAAAAACTTCTTAATATCTTCATTAAACAAGCTGAAAAAAAATTCAGTTTTAAAATTAAAAAAATATATCCGTTTTGTGGTATTGATTTAAGAAATATGGAAATATTTCAACCGCATGTAGATAATATTGAGGGTATAAAATTTAATGTTTTAGTTATGTTGGATGGTCCAATTGGTGTTACAACAGGTACTTGTTTTTTTACAGAAAACGAGTTAGATATTCATGTGGGGTTTAGACCAAATAGAGCAGTTTTATTCCCTTCTGATCATATGCATTGTGCACACAAAAGTGATTTACAAATTTTAAAAAGATACACTGCAACTTTGTTTATACAAGAATATGAGTTTTAAAATGAAAGATCATTTAGAAGCAGTTGTTGAATTAAAAAACATTATAAATAAAGAATTTATAGATAGATTGACAACTTTTATAAAACATAAAGCTAAAAAAAATATGGATACAAAAGGTGGATTAAATAAACAAATAAGAAACGTAAAAGGTTATCATTTAAATATTAAAAAATATCCTACAGACCTTTTTTATTGGAATTTTATAAAACAAGAAATAGAAAGACTCTATAGTTTTTACAAAATTAAATTTCCAAAAATTCATAGTTATAAATTAAATCAAATAGATTTATTGAAGTATGGCGCTGGTGGAAAGTATAATTTCCACACAGATAGTTCTACAGGTTTGCATAGAAATTTAAGTATTATAATTAACTTAAATAATGATTATGAAGGGGGAGATTTAATTTTTGCAGATCAAAAAGAAAAAGAAATTAAAAGATTAAAACTCGATAAAGGTTCTATTGTATTTTTTCCAAGTAATTTTATGTATCCACATTGTATAGAACCCATTACAAAAGGAACAAGGTATAGTATAGTTGCATGGCTAGAATAATTAAAAAATTTTTTAATAAAGAAGAATTAAGTATTCTTCAAAAATATTGTCTTAATAAATTAGATTTAAATAAAGACTATCAATTAGATGGTCAATCTTTTTCTCCCGCATGGTATGAAGATCCATTAATGACTTCTTTTTTGGATATTAAATTACCTCTAGTAGAAAAAAAATCTAACTTAAATCTAATTCCAACTTATGCATATTGGAGATATTATATATTTGGCGCAAATTTAAAACAACATCTAGACAGACCTTCGTGTGAAATATCTATTACTGCATGTATTAAAAAATATGATAACTGGCCTATTGTTGTTGAAAATAAAGAATTTGAATTAAATGAAGGAGATGCTATTTTGTATAACGGAGTTTTTGAAAAACATTGGAGACCAGGTGTATATAATGGTGGTGGTATGGCTCAAGTTTTTTTTCATTACGTAGATAAAAACGGACATTTTTCACATCATGGATATGACAATTATTTTAAAATAACAAAAAACACAAAATCGGAAGGAGATTTACAGTGGATCAAAAAACAGTTAATATAGATAATTTTATAGGTGTATATGATAATTACATACCTGAACAAGAATGCAATAAAGCTATTAAACTTTATGAAGAACAAGATAAATTTAATCAGACCGTAAATAGAATAGCTTTTGAAAAAGCGTCTATATTAAAGAAACAAGATCAACAATTTTTTGCAGGAAAAAATAATGTAGATTTATGGTGGGACTCATTTAAACCAATGCTGGTAAATTTTGATTTAGCTTGGAATCATTATGTTAATAACACAGGAGCTGACCATGCTTATTCAGATAAACCTTTTCATTTTACTTGTATAAAAATTCAAAAAACTTTACCTACAGAAGGCTATCATGTTTGGCATATTGAACATGGTCAAGGTTTTGATATGGAACCAAGAGCTTTTGTATTTTCTATATATTTAAATGATGTTGAAGAAGGTGGTGAAACAGAATTTCTACATTTTTCAAAAAGAGTAAAACCCAAAAAAGGTAGAATAGTTATTTGGCCTGCAGGGTTTCCATACTTACACAGAGGTAATCCACCGCTATCGGGTGAAAAATATATTTTAACTTCTTGGATGTTGTTGAGATAATTTAATGAATAAATATTTAAAATGTATAAATTATCTAATAAGTAAAAAAACTTTAAAATTTCAACATTTACTAAATGTATATAATCTTTTAAGAAAATGGAATTGTGATGAAGACACATGTTTTGCAGGTTTATTTCATAGTATTTACTTAGATAAAATTGAAACCGATAGAAATATAATTAAAAAATTAATAGGTGAAAAAGCAGAGAAATTAATATTATCTCAACAAGAAAATGTAATTTATATGGCTGTTATAATGTCTAATGATTATATTAATGTGATTGATAATATTTTTGATAGAAAAGACGTATTAGAAAGTTATTTCTATTTTAGAGACATTGTAAAATGGAGTTTTATAGGTTCTGGCAGTAATGATGAAAAATGGAGAAAATTTAATTATAAATTAAATTTCTCTAATAAAATAGAAAAAAAATATAAATTACAAACAAATAATATATTAAAAAATTTAAATCTAAATAAATTTTTAAAACTTTCTAGGGTCTATGCTAGCGCTAATCCTTATGGTACTGTGCATGAATCTCATACTGACACCGATCAAGGAATTACTGTTATGTATTATTTAAATGAATCTTGGAATATAGAAAATGCAGGAGAAACAGTCTTTCATAAAGACGGAGATATTATTCGTAGTGTCATACCAAAACCAGGACGTGTCGTTGTTTTTGACGGAAGTATAGAACATTGCGCTAGAGATGTTAGAAGAGATTATAATGATCTTAGAATGGTATTAACTTTTAAATATGAAATTACTAAGTTTTAATAATATACATAATAGTTAAATAAGGTTGTATAACTGACGTTGCATCTCCACTAAAGTTCGCACTCATATTGTGAGAATGACCATTACCTGAACCTGCATTACCCATGTTACCGGGAGATGCTCCACTTCTAATATAGCTACCGTAGTTATCATTTGAATATACTCCTGGATCACCACCTTTAGCTCCACTATGAGTATGAGAAGCAAGTTGTGGGGTTGATAAAGTTGCATTAGCTGTTGAACCTGAAACGTTTCCAGTTGCAGCCACAGTATTAGCACCGCCTGTTGATCCTACAGCTTTATTATTAGATTTACCAACAGGTATATTGTCAGCTAAATTTGGTATGTTAAAAGTAGAAGAACCATCTCCTGCTCCATAAGTTGTACCTACGACTGCGAATAAAGCTGAGTAAGTTGATCTTGATACAGCTGCACCATCACATTCTAAATATCCTGTTGGTATAGAAGAATCTGACCAAGGTATAATAGTTGCTGTAGGGATACCTTCAATATCAGTTAAATTAGCTCCATCGAAATCATATTTTGTTGCTTCGTAATTTGACATAATTTATCCTAAGTTTTTATAATATATATTACAGTTAAGTATGGTTGTAAAACTGAAGTTGCATCACCACTAAAATTTGCACTCATGTTATGAGAGTGTGCATTACCACTACCAGTATTACCTGAATTTGTTGACTGATCACCAGCAGGTGCATTAAAGTATGGATTATTCGCCTGATTGTGTTGTCTCGATGCATAATTGTAATTTACACCTCCAGGGTGACTATGAGAAGCAAGTTGTGGAGTTGATAAAGATGCATTAGCTGTTGAACCTGCAACGTTTCCAGTTTTAGCTACAGTATTAGCACCACCTGTTGATCCTACAGCTTTATTATTAGAGTGACCCATTGCAACATTGTCAGCTAAATTTGGTACATTAAAAGTAGATGAACCATCTCCTACTCCATAAGTTGTACCTACGACTGCAAATAAAGCTGAGTAAGTACTTCTTGAAACTGCAGAACCATCACACTCTAAAAACCCTGTTGGCACTGAAGAAGAAGACCATGGCACTATAGTTGCTGTAGGAATTCCTTCCACACCTGTAAGGTTTGCTCCATCGAAATCATATTTTGTTGCTTCGTAATTTGACATAATTTATCCTAAGTTTTTATAATATACATAATAGTTAAATAAGGTTGTACAACTGATGTTGCATCACCTACAAAATTAGCGCTCATGTTATGAGAGTGACCATCACCTGAACCTGCACTACCACTGTTTGAATTACCTGAAGCACCAGCTTGTAAATTCCACGCTGCTGATGGACCATTGAAGTGTCTACCAGGACCAGAAGCAATTGCATCCGGGTGACTATGGGAAGCAAGTTGTGAGGTTGATAAAGTTGCATTGGCTGTTGATCCACCAACATTTCCTGTTGATTCGACTGTTTCTGCACCACCTGTTGATGCTAAAGCTTTATTGTTAGATTTACTTACACAACATTTATCAGCTAAATCAGGAAGAGCAAAAGTAGAAGAACCATCTCCGGCTCCATAAGTTGTTCCTACAATTGCAAATAAAGCTGAATAAGTTGATCTTGAAACTGTTGCACCATTACATTCTAAAAATCCTGATGGGACAGAAGCAGTAGTCCATGGAACTATAGTTGCTGTAGGAATACCTTCAATACCAGCAAGGCTTGCACCTGAATAATCATATTTAGTCGCTTCGTAATTTGCCATTTTTTTCTCCTACGAAGAATATGATGTAGGTCTTGCGCCTAGTCTAGCAATTTTCTCCGCTTCTGTTTCATCTCTAAAAATTTCTGATCCTTCTGCATCAGTTCCATCTTGAATTTGTAAAGTATCATTATCCCATTCTAATTGTAATTGAGCTAAGTGAGCTGCATCCCATCTATTACTAAATTGACTAACGTCCCCTAGGTTTGCATCTGCATAACTACAATGAGGAGTTTCGTCTCTATGTTCTACTTCATCAGAAGTGTTAGAAGTACCATATTGAATAGCCCAAACATTTGCAAATTTAGAATCACTCCAAAAAGCATCATCATCAATTTTGTAGCCGATGCCTTCTTCAGCACCTTCTGCATAATTTTTAACTACTAATTTATCATCAAATATTACTGTCCAGTTTGCGTTAGTTGCCATATTATTTCTCCGTGTAAGTCCATCCTGTTGTAGCATCTCCAGAATATACTAATCCAAAAGCTGCACCCTGTGTGTTAATTACAAGATCAGATGCTGCGTTAGCTATATTAGAAGAGTTTCTACCAACAGTTAGTGCGTTAGTTTGAAAATCATATCCTTGATCTACAAAATTTACTTGATCACCTAAAGCTGGTGACGCTGGTAGAGTTATTGTAAACGCTCCACCATTTGTGTTAGCTAAAATTTGAGCACCCGCTTGAACTGTTTCAGCTGCAGTAATTGCTCTCCATTTTTTAAGTTCACCTGCTTTTACAACATTAGTTCCATCAGAATATAATGTGTAAGAATGTCCTTCACATAAAAGTACACCTGTTCCAGATGAAGTTTTAAAAGTTAAAGTATAACCAGCGTGATTACATGTATTATGAACAGTATAAGTTTTTTCTACTGAATCAGGAATAGTAACATTTACGTTTGCTTCAAGTGTTCCTGTTAATTTAATTACTTGATCTTTACCGTTTGATACAGCACCATTGGTAAATGTTAAAGATCTAGATGCATCAGTTACATTGAATGCACCATAACCACCAATTGCTTGCTCAAGAATTAATAAATTAGTATTAGTAATTTGTCCCCAAGTTCCTGAGTTTTCACCTGTTGTTTGAACAGTTAGTTTTAAATTTGCCGAAGTTGAGTTTGCCATATTTTAAATTCCTTATTTGTGTTTACTTTACTAAAAATTTGAGTTTGTGTCAAACTCATTATGCAGCTACTTCTACCCATCCTGGAGGATTTACTGGAGCTGTTCCAGTATCTATTGGATTCCAAATTATATTTTTATTAGTTCCTAAAGCCATTGTCAAGTCTAAGCCTGTTAATATAGCCAATGAATCTGGTGCTGTTGCAGTTCCTTCCTGCATAGTTAAATCAAAACCAGTTAAATTTACTAAAGTATTAGCATCTAAAACAGCTGTACCAAGAGCAGTTGTCATAGGTAAGGCTGTTGCAGTAACGTTAGCATCTCCAGTAACTGTCGGAGCATTTTCTTGCATAGTCATTGCTTGACCAGTTATAGATGCATCTGCATTAGCAGTTACATCAACACTACCTTCGACTATCGACAATAATTCACCGGTAACATCTACTAAAGTATTTGCGTCTAAAGTTGCAGTTCCTAATGTTGAAGTTAAAGCTTGACCTGTAATATTAACATTTGCGTTTGCAGTTACAGTAACAGAACCTAAATTAGAAGATAAAGCTTGACCAGTTACATTAAAGTTAACATCGCCATTAACTGAAACGCTATTTAATGATAGCGGTAAATTAGTTCCTACAAGAATTCCACCTGTTGTAGCTTCTATTTCAACAGGAATATTAAATGTAGCTGGACTTAATGTTGAAAAAGGTGCTTCACCAAAAGCTGTTAATGTATCATTAGTAGGATTACTCTCTTGTAAAGTTAATTCAAAACCTGTTACATCAATCTCTTGATTTGATGATTGTGTAAGGGTTCCCTCTGCTAAAGTTAAAGCTTGACCAGTTATATTAACGTCTACTAATGAAGAACCATCTGTTGTTCCTAAAGCAGAAACTAAAGATGTTCCTGTTACAGGAACATTAGCATCTCCAGCGTTAACCGGAGAATTTTCTTGAGTTGTTAACTCAATACCTAATGGATATACAATTACACTAGATTCTTCTGCACCAAAAGGTGTCTCTGAATATGCACTAATTCCTAGGGCCATGAATTAGGCTCCTGTTTTTTGTTCTTCTTTTTCTTCTTTAGGTAATTCTGATTGTAATAAATCAGAATAATGTTTTTGTAGAACTTCTAAATCATTAAATTCTAAACTTACATTTTGTTTTTTAGCAACTATATTTTGAAGCTTTGATAAATACACCTTACCTTGACCAGATAATTTTTCACTATCATATTCTTTTTTGTTAAAGTTAAAAATCATTAAATTCCCCAGCCACCTGTAACATAACCAGCGTCGTTATTAAAACCAGAGTTATTAATATTTCCTTTAGTTAATTTTTTTTGATTATTAGAAGCATCAACTACAACAAA
>TARA_R100001463_G_scaffold135809_1_pt1 | contig 10819 bp, 24 predicted proteins | sample TARA_R100001463 | Tara Oceans TARA_R100001463 (sample SAMEA2622242) | marine metagenome | biome: marine biome (ENVO:00000447); feature: deep chlorophyll maximum layer (ENVO:xxxxxxxx); material: "saline water (ENVO:00002010), including plankton (ENVO:xxxxxxxx)" | depth 40 m
GTTGAACGCCTTATTAAAGGACGTACTACACCGCAGAAGCAAATGGTCAAGATGCCATTACTTTCTATGGTCACGATACCCAACCTATCTATATCAGATGTTAAAATACATTTTGATATGGAGGTTAAAAGCCATTCGGAACACAAAGATTCACACGACGACAAGCAGGAAAATCATTCAGAAACTGAAGGTCACGCTGAAGTTAGCGGCCATTTTTGGGGGGTTGGGGTTACAGCTGGAGGCAGTCACTCATCATCTCACACTGGAACAGTTACATCACACTCTGAAAATACCCGCTCGACAGATTTTTCAGCTCGTTATTCAATAGATGTTGAAGCCACTCAAAACCCGCCAGCTGAAGGTTTGGCGCGATTTACACAGATGCTAGCATCTACGCTTGAGCCAGTTGACACCCAAGCAAAATAATTTATGGCCTCAGAACAAGAGACAAAACAACAGGAAACCATTTTAATTAATGGGGAAGAACACAATATTAGCGATCTAACACCGCAACAGACCGCTTTTATTACACATATAACTGATCTTGATGCAAAAGCGCGTCAGGTTAATTATAACTTAGAGCAAACTTTAGCTGCTCGCGCTCATTTTATGTCGTTATTAAATGCGTCAATAGAAGAAAAGCCCGCAGCTGAAGCTGAAAAGCCAGCTGAAGAGGAGTCTTCCAGCTGAGAAAAATAAAATGTTTAACTTAGACGATATAAAAGTGGGATTAGCTACAGCAGCTGGTATAACTAACTGGATGGCAAATATAGATTTGATCCTTCAGATAGCCATATCTGTAGCTAGTCTCGTTTATATTGTTCTTAAAGTAAAAGAACAGCTAAAAAAGAATGGCAGCTAAAAAGAAAAGCCCAAAATCTTCAATGAAATGCGGAGAAGTGCGTAAAAGCACTCGTTCTGATAAAAAGATAATGAAGCTTTACTGCATAGACGGTGGTAAAAAACTTGTTCACGCAGGTGCGAAAGGTTACGGAAACAATTATTCCGACGCTGCTCGTAAGTCTTTTAATGCTAGACATAAATGTTCTACAGCTAAAGCTGGTACAGCTAAACACTTAGCTTGCACTGAGCTTTGGAAAAAAGGCGGCAGGAAAACTAGCAATCCTAGTAGCCGGAAAGGTAAATACTAATGGCAGCTAAACAAAAACAATTAACGAATAGGCAAAAAGAAACTTTAAAAAAACACTCAGTTCATCATACAGCAAAACATATGTCAGAAATGCGTAAAATGATGAAAAACGGCAAAACTTTTACGGCAGCTCATAAAGCAGCTATGAAAAAAGTAGGTAAATAATGGCAGCTAAAAAGAAAGATGCTTGTTATAATAAGGTTAAAAGCCGCTATAAAGTTTGGCCTTCTGCTTATGCAAGTGGAGCTTTAGCTAAATGCAGGAAGGTTGGAGCTGCTAATTGGGGCAATAAATCTAAGAAAAAGTAATGCCAAAAGTTCGCAAATCAAAAGAAGGTGCAGCTTTAAAGCGTTGGTTTAAGGAAGGTTGGGTAAATGTAAAAACTGGAAAAGCTTGTGGGGATGCTGATGGCGGTTATTGTAGACCTACTAAACGAGTAAGTTCAAAAACACCTAAAACATTAGGAGAAATGTCTAAATCAGAAAGAAAAAGAAAAGTTTCTGAAAAAAAACGAACAGGCAGAGCAACTCCAGCTAGACGAAAAAAGTAATTTATGCCATACGGAAAAAGTACAAGTGGAAGTAAAGCGGGTAAACCGCCGAAAAAAAATAAATTAAAATCTAGCAGTAAAAAATCTTCTGCTAAGAAAATGAAACGAGGTAAGTATTAATATGTTAAAATCAAAAACTGTTTGGACAGCTGTGACAGCTGTCGTAGGTGCAGCTTCCGGTTATTTTACTGGCGAACTTGAAATGGCAGCTGCCTTGCAGCTGGTTGTTACAAGTGTTTTAGCTGTGTTTGTTAGACACGGTGTTAAAAAATCCGAAGACGCAGCTAGGGGAAATTAGTTAGTTATGTGGATGCTTAAACTTCTGGGAATGCTAGGCGTTTTACGCGACCTAGTTTCCCAGTTGTTTAAAGTTTTCAAAAAAACAACAGCTAATGTCAGAAGAAAAAGCAAAGATAAAGCAGTGGATGATGCCATTGCTGCTGCTCTTGGTCACGATGACCAGCTGTGCGACAGTCGATCTGAAGAACGCAGAAAGACTGATTGAAAGACATCCAGCTGGCTTTCAAGATGCTGTTCGTGCCTCCACTAATTCAGTGGAATTTGTTCGTGACGCTTTAAAAACAATCAATCGCCTAGAGGCGGTGATTGAGCGAGAACTTTAATTTCAATAAGGGCCGACTCTAATATCGGCAAAGTTGGTTTACCATTACCCCGAAAGGGGCCACGCCCTGCACCCTCTGCATAGTAAGCCTTTTTTGATTGGTGTAAGTGTCGGCCTTTACACTTGCTTACATATATTATTATATTTATTTTTAATTTTTTATTGACAATTAAAATAAAATATATATTCTCCTTCTCTAGTGGGAGCAACATCAACAGGAAAACTTAAAGTAGTAGCGGTGAGCGAGAAGGTTCATAAGCTTTTAAAAGATCATTGCATTAAAAAAGGCTTAAAGATCGGCATTGCTACTGAAAACATAATAAGAAAATACTTTGAAAAATGACTGATCCAGAAATAAGGGATATATCGTTGCAACAATTCACATCCTTTGCTCTGCCTAAATTTAATAAAGGTATAGAAGAGCATAACCCAAAAGGCGATAAGGGGTTGTGGAAAATGAATGAACTTCAACTTGTTAAGGCTTTAAAGGAAGAGGCCGCAGACACTTGGTTTTACTTGAATGCTTTAGAGCAAAAGTTTTTAAAAAACAGATGCGACGAAATTAATAAGGAATTTCAAATGAAATCCCGTAAGGATAAACAATTTCTCTCGGCGAGTGCCGAAACAGAAAACCCAGAAATCATAGAAGACGAATAAAAATAATATGTTCTTAAATGCAACTGAAAGCTCTGTGAAAACAGACTTCGAGATTCACCCTAAAGGGGTGGCAAATGGTGTTTGTGTAGAAGTAGTTACACATAACAAAAAAACAGGTGAGCCGTTTACTAAAAAGACGGCTGAAGGCGAGACTAAAAACCGGATTATTCTGGTTTTTCAAACTGATAAGACAGCAACCAAAGAGGATGGCTCTGAGGTAAACTGTGTTTATTGGGATTGGCACAATGTGCCTCAATCAATCGCTAACGAAAACGGATCGCTGCATAAGCGTCTTCGTGATTGGGAGGTTGAGATTAAAGACTTCAAAACAAAAGAAGACTTTGAAACTGCGGTTGTTGGCAGACCAGCAACTTTAGTGTTCACTCATAATGTGAGTGAGAAGAACGGTAAAACCTACAGCAATATGACAAGCTGCACTCCTCTTGATGAAGGTGCAACTGCTTTTGTTGCTAAAGATTATCAAATCTATAACGAAGGCGCACCGTTCTAATGTTTCTGTCAGCTCAACCGAATAAGCGTGAGCTGAATGGGGATGGCGGTCATTGGTATTATCCCGATGGCCGCTCTCTTCATACAGTCCCAAAGAAAGATGGAACTGGTGAAAGAAACACCACTAAGGCTGACGCTAGAAAACTGGGTTTGTTTCCCAGTGTTACGGCAATAACAAAAATAGTTGCCAACCCAAGTCTTGATCGCTGGAAGCAAAACCAGATGCTTGAGGCTTGTGTAAATAATCCAATTGTAGGTGGAGAAGACACGGAAGAATACGGTGACAAGATGCGCCAGTTTGCTCAAAAGAAGATGGTGGATGCCAGAGCTTTTGGTTCTCTGTATCACAACGCAATTGACGAACTAAATAAAACTGGATTTCTCGACAGTAAGTACGATGAGATAAAACCTTTTGTTAAACATTACATTCAATGGACTAGAGATCATTCTGTTTCCTTTGTTGACACCGAGTTTGTGTGTGTAAACAACAAACTTGGATACGCTGGCCAAGTAGACGGTTTAGCTGTCGTAGACGGTAAACTAACACTACTTGATTATAAGACTCAGGACGTTAAAGAAGACGCTAAAGGAAACCTTAAACCTAATTACTATGATAGTTGGGTTTGGCAGTTGGCAGCATATAAAAATGCAGATTGGGAAAACAAGCCGCCCCGAATCCAGCAAGTGATGAGTGTGGTTTTGTGTTCGCAATCACCTTGCTATCCGATTATGAAGGTTTGGACTTCACAAGAATTATCAAATGCTTGGAAGATATTCAAAGCCAGCTGCGCTATATGGCAGCTTACAAACAAATTCAACCCCGCTGAAAATGCTAAGTTGATAAAAGAAAATGGGGAAGCAACAAAGAGATAAAGGAAAACGTGGGGAAAGAGCTTGGCGGGACGAACTTCGTGCCGCTGGGTTCGATCCCGAAACGACCTACCGAACAAACCAATTTAGCGGCAAGTGTCCTGACGGTTCTCCTGACGTTCATTGCGGAGAGCTGCCAGACTTACACTTTGAAGTTAAAAACGTCGAGAAGCTTAACGTGTGGGCCGCTATGGACAGAGCTTTGGACGATACCCCCTTCGGGAAACTGGCTGTGGTAGCCCATACAAAAAATAACCAAGGATTTTTAGTGACAATGACCAGCGAAGCTTTCTTTGACATCGTGAGAGAAAGCACCTTCGTAAAACCTATGAAAAAAAATAAAGAAAATGACCATTGAAATGCCGGATGAAATATTAAAATCTAAATTATCACTGTCAGCCAAGCTGATCTGTTCAGTGATTTACAGTTACCCTAGAGCGCAGCAAAAAGAGATCGCAAAGATTCTCGGAGTGACTAGACAAAGCATCTCTTCGGCCACTAGAGATGCCAAAAAACACAACCTCGACAGCTTTACCTTATGTAAAGAATCCTTTACCTTATGTAAAGAATCCTTTACCCCAGACCCAGTAGTAAGTAAGTTAGTAGAAGAGGAGAAAGAAACCAAAACCCTAAAAGCAAAAACTCCGACGAAGGAGGAGGTTGAAGAGTACGGGGCCAAGCAGGGCGCGGCGGCAATCGTAGATGATTTTTTCCAGACCTATTCGGACAGAGGTTGGATGTCCAACGGTGAACCAATCAAAAACTGGAAGGCAATGTTTCGCTGGTGGAAAAACAACAAGCTTAACAATCAGCCAGCTGGAAATACTAAACCAAAAAAGAAAATGTCCACAGAGGATGTCTTTTACGAGATGGACGCTGAAATCTACGGATGAAAATAATCCTCACAATTTTAATCATTACTATGAAACCAATACAAAAAATACCAAACGACCGTGATGCCGAGCTGGGCTTAATAGGCGCAGCAATCCAAGGCAAATTTGACGATATTCGCTCCGCTGGGGTGGATGAAACTTTCTTCCACGACCTAAAGTGCCGTGGAATGTGGAAGAGAATAGAGGAACTGGAAAGTAACGGCGCGGTCATAACACTGGACACGCTGGCTCACCAAGCCAAAGGTGAAGGGTCTTCTTTGACTTTGCCCGATGTACTGGAAGCAGAGTCAGCGTGTCCTTCTCCGCTCAACTGGAGTTATTGGGCTGAGATATGTGACGAAAAACGAAAGGCAAGAATAGTCCAAGAAACTGGATTAAGATTAGCAGAAGAAGCTTCAGCTGTTGAAGACGTTGAACAATTGGTTAGCACAGCTGAGTCATTGGTCTTCTCCTTAACAGACCAAGTTACAACAAAAACAGACAACAGGAGTGATTCTTTTAAGCGTATTGTAGACACGCTTGAAGAAGCACACAATGGTGGAAGGGTTGGTATAACCACTGGTTATAATTCCATCGACAAAATCCTCGGCGGGTTGCGTGGCGGTCAGCTGGTTACTATTGCTGCGCGACCCGCTGTAGGTAAATCTGCGCTGGCTGGTAACATCGCCGAAAAGCTGGTTATGAACGGGACTCCGGTTGCTTTCTTCAGCTATGAAATGACTCAGGATGAGTTGAACCTTAGAATGCTTTGCTCGTTATCTGATACAAACCTAATTGGAGACGTTATAAACGGAGGAGTTGAGGAGTCCGGTAATCGTATGCGGATAATGAAACAAGCCGCAAGCTATGTTCCAAAATTAAACTCAGCACCAATTCACATTGTTGATAACGGAAACCTGACAGTATCACAAATTAGGAGTAATGCACGAAGGCTGGTTAAGGACGAAGGAGTAAAGCTGATAATTGTTGATTACATCCAGCTGATTAAACCAGCCGCCGAAGATCGACGCGCTCAAAGGCACGTTCAAGTTGGAAACATAACAGCTGAACTTAAACAGATGGCAATGGAGCTTAAAGTTCCTGTGATTGGGCTAGCTCAGTTAAACCGTGGAGTCGAGGGAGAAGCTAGGCGACCTAGATTATCTGACCTCCGTGAATCGGGTTCAATTGAACAGGATTCAGATGTAGTTGCTTTCCTTTATATTGACGACCCAGCTATGAGAGATGGCCCCAATATGTTACTCAAGCTAGCTATCGGAAAGAACAGAGCGGGAAGACAAGGAGAGGTTGATCTTGTGTTTGTGAGAAACAAGATTCGGTTTGAAGACGCTTACCAAAAGAAACACGAAACGTGGCTGAACGAGAAAAAGAAACAACTAGCAGACAGCTGACCGAAGACGAGCTTGTTGAGTATGCTCGCAAGCTTTTTGACGGAAAGATTTTGTCCTATTGGCAAATGAAATCCCCGCCAAGCACGAAAGAAATGGAAATAGGATTTTCAATCAATACAGAAAACTTTTGCGAGCAAAGAAGAGAAGCCTATAAAAGGCGATCCTACTGGAAGGAGAGAGCGTTGAAACTTTTAAAAGATCCCAGATCAAAGCGGAACGATTTAGAAGCAGCTGAGATAGGAACGAGGTGGAACAATAAGCTAAACACCGAAGTGAAGGATCGAATAAAGCAGACGAAAAAATAGTTTACACAGCTGGGCATAGAGTCGGCGGATGTCGCCGGACGGCGGTGGTTTTGTGGTTATTACCACCACATAGTGAACACCAGCTGCGTTTTTAGGAGGTGTGTGACAAATGACATTACAGCATTTAGTGAGCTGGTTAGCGCGGTCATTGTGCAAGCGTCAATTGACTTCGTGGACGCGCACAGATTTGGACTCATTAGCCAGAACTTATCCGTCAACTCGGAAAGAGTTAATGAGGTGCTGCGAGAATCGTATCCAACAAGATGCCCCCTTCCGAAATGGATGGAACCATCAGACGTTTACAGCTGTGTCAGTTTTTTATTCGAGTCAACAGCCCTTGAGGATGTCATCCCTACCAGCTGGGAAGTCAAGCCAGACGCAGTCAGGAGAGCCGTCGCCGAAGCAGCTTTTGAAGGTAAAGCTATGAATCACTTTTTCAACTTTGAAGGGATGCACAATGAATGAAAGGAAAGAGAAGGCTAAAGCATATGAGGCTGACGTTGTTCAACTTGTAAAAAGAAAGCACCCTCATTGGGCCGTAGCAGAGCCTACAAACGATTACGCAACAGTTGACGGCATCGCATACCATAACACAAACCAACAGCTTATAGCGGTCTATGAGATCAAATGTCGCAATCAATCATTTTCAGATTTAATATCCAAATATAATTCAGAGATGCTTGTTGACGCATCCAAGCTGGAATCAATGCGGATTATTAGCAGGATGTTACGCATCCCCAGCTACCTGTTCAGCTACCTGCTCAAAGATGGTGTCGTTCTTAAAACAAAAATAACGAACGACAACGGTCAATTTATTTGCGATAAAGTTGACGCACAACAAATTGCTCCAGCTGGGCTGGACAAAGAAAACATCAGTAAGAAAATGTCGAAAGTAAAAATTGATGGCACAGAAATTCTCTCGACATCCGAAGCTACCGGAGCAATCTAAGCAAACCGAAAAACCTTTCCTCCTTGACTCCATAAAAGGATCAACTGCAAATTTAGGATCGCTAGGCGAGATGATGGCAGCCCTAGAGCTAATGCTTAACGGCTGGGAGGTTTACACTCAATCAATCTGCAACCCTTCAAATGCTTTCGATATGATCGCAGTGAAAGGCGAGGCAATTAAGCGTATACAAGTTAAATCTACATCTAAAAAATACAACAATGGCAACAGGAAGAATAAAAAACACATTGTAAAAGTCTGTAAAAGAGATAAAGGAGAAAAGTCTCAATACAGCAAAAGCGACTGTGATTTTATTGTTATTGTGGTTATGGATGAAAGCTGGTTTTTTGTTATCCCAACGGAAAAGTTCAAATCTCAAACTGTTAGCATTTACACTAACAACGAAAACCAAGTTTCTGGCTGGGTATCTGAGTATAAAGACGCTTGGGATTTGCTTGATGATTAATTACAACTGGTGATAGTAATGTTGCTATTGGCAACAAGGCAACTACTGGCAACAATAATACAGCTATAGGCCAGCTACCAAAACCAAACTGTGTAATCATCTTCTGAAGCGTCTTCTGGTAAAATATCGTAATTACTACTGGTGATCATAATACAGCTATTGGTAACACCATCACAGCAGGAAACAATAACATAGCTATAGGCAAAAAAAATCCCCCGCCAGCTGTTAAGCTAACGGGGGTGTTTTAGTCTTCTTTATCACAACCAGAACATTCTTTAGGAGGTTTGCCACATTCCTCGCAATATTCTAGCTCCGAGTAATCAAACTCTCTTTCGTAATCGTCCATTTCATTTTTTCAGTATTGTCATTTTAATTTTAAGCAATCCAGCTTCACAGCTGGCCAAGCGAGAGAAGGCTTCTTTGGAAAGATCCAACTCTCTGCCTTTTATAAATGGGCCTCTGTCGTTTATCGTCACAATAACGAAACGAGATTTTCCCAGCTGGCAACGAACCTTAGTACCGAAGGGCAACGTTCTATGCGCTGCCGTCAGCTTGTCGGGATTATAAATCTCTCCCGAAGCGGTCGGCCTACCTCTGAATCTCTCGCCATACCAGCTGACAATAACTTCCTTCCCAGCTGGCTCTTGTTTTCCGGTTGCGAAAAGGGCGGCGGCTATTGCCGCCAACCCGATTGATAATTTAAGTTTCATAATTTATTATTCAAAGCACCCTACTCTTTTAAGCTCTTCCCATTTGAGTGACCATTGCTCGAACTGTTTTAGCTGCTCTAGCACCTCGTTATGTTCGTACGGGGCTTGTTCTTTAGTGAGGCGGTGTCTCGCATTATCGCCAAAGGCGATTTCGTATACTTCGTCTATGAATTTTTGATCTGTCATTTTAAGCTTCATAACTCAATATTCTTTCCGTCCTTTTTCAACAAGACAGGAGTCACTTCTATATTTGAACCCTCCCAAGGCCGTCGATGGCTAGGCTTATGATTGCGACTAATATTAGGAAACAATCTCTTTTTAGTTGCAGAGGTATGTTTCCGTTTTCTGTTTTTAGGTTTCTGTTTTTTCATCGTCTCATATAGTCCTTTAATGTTTTAGCTGACCTGTGGGCTTTAATATTTTTGATGGCTTGGTTTTTCATATCGGCCTCAAGCATATCCATAAACTCAGCTGACACTCTGGTGAAGCCGGACTTTGGCCTGTGCATTTTGCACATATCCAAAATCCAGAGCTTCAACAAAGATCGAACCAATAAACTTTTAATTATTCTACTCATCAGTCGAATACTAAAAATTCAAAAGTAGGGTTCTTGTGGCTGTCGCTTACTTGATCGTCAGCTACCCAGCTGACAGCGTTTTCCAGCTCCTCAAAACTCAGCTTAACGTCAATTGACTCGCCGTTACTCCGATCAGTTCCTAATACTAAACACTTACCGCATAGAGGATTTGGATTAGATGTTTTAACCACTGAGTTCTTAAATTTGAACCAGTGTTTTTCGCCGTCGTTTAGTAGACCTTCGTCATCAACGTAAGCGGTGTCTTCGTTTGACAAGTAGCTACCGACGCAAAAATATCTTGCTCCGATAAGCTCTGAAATAGCTTGCCATTCCTCTGCTACATCTACAGATGTGATGCGGCGTTGCTCTGGGTCAATTAAATAACCTTTCATAGTTTTGTCTTTCATAGTTCTGTTTCTTTTGTGAATAGTTTTGTAAAACACCTTACTAAGGGGTTTGATTTTGTTGTCTTTTTATTTTTCATAAATGCGCTTGGATCTCTGGCTTCTGTTAAGCATACGATTTGCGCTCCTTCAACTGCTCCTATAGCTGAATATAACTTATTCAGCTGGCAATCTTTAACTGTTATCCCGATGAATTTTTTATTGCTTTCCATTTTATTAGTTCCTTGAAAAAGCAATTGGTGAAATTGCTTCGGGATTATCTTCTAATGTCTTCTTTGCAACTTCTTTGGCTATAAGATCCGTAAACCTGCAAAGGAAACAACTCGCTTTGACAAGTAGACGAACATTTTCATTTTCGTCTAAAGCTTTATCCCAAGCTTCCTCGAACTCTTCCGGCCCTTCACTCTCCTGCATTACTTCAATAGTTTGCCTTAGTACCGAGTGAATAGCTTCAGCCAGCACGTCGCTCAAACCTTGTGAAACACACCCAGCTGACATTGCCAGCTCTGCCTTACTTGATTTGTCGAACAGCTCATCACTGTTTGTAATAGCAGTTTCAAGTGCTGCTCTTCTTAATTTATCTAAGTCTTTCATTATTTTATTTTATGAGGCACACGACCTCCATCAACCAATCCAAATTGGATTGGCTGAAAGTGGGAGTGTATCTATTACTCGAAAACTAAAACAAAATGTTCAGCACCTCCTCACCGAAGCAGTAAAATAAAACTGCTCCGGCTAAGAGTATTGCCGCCGAAAAGAAGTCAATGA
>TARA_R100001463_G_scaffold114973_1_pt1 | contig 10813 bp, 3 predicted proteins | sample TARA_R100001463 | Tara Oceans TARA_R100001463 (sample SAMEA2622242) | marine metagenome | biome: marine biome (ENVO:00000447); feature: deep chlorophyll maximum layer (ENVO:xxxxxxxx); material: "saline water (ENVO:00002010), including plankton (ENVO:xxxxxxxx)" | depth 40 m
TCTGGGTCACCCTCTTTATAGGCTTTCCCGTTATACATTATCTTACCACTTTTTCTAGCATACTTATTATCATTATAATAAACAAACTTTTTATCATAATTTAGTTTGCCAGACTTCATATCTATCTGATGCTGTTGTTCGTGAATCATAGTAAGCTTTCTTTCTTTAGGTGAAAGATCCGGTGCTATTTCTATAGTACCATCTTTATGCGCAACACCTGCTACACCTTTTTTAAGTTTCTTAAAAGGTTTAGGTTTAAAAGGTTTAAATTTAAAGCTATTTTTACCTTTTGTTTTAGGAGGTTTTGTATCTACCATTCCTAATTGCCAATCAGGCCAACCAAGAGCTAGTGCAATTCTTTGCCAGGTTTCATTTTGATCATCTAATGCATCTTTTATATTGCGCATTTTTTGAACTAATCTATCAGCTGGTAAATTAAATGCCGCACTTAAAGTTTGGCCCGCAACCTGATAATAAGGATTATCAATATCATACCCTAACTCACGCATTTCTTTTTTAGTTTGTCTATACGTAAATACTCTACCAATGTTCACCATTTTTTTAATCCTACTGCTAATCGGCGGAGATAGGTTAATAGCTTCTAATCCTACTTTTGTATAATCTGGTCTTTTAGAATTTTGTTCTTCAATATATTTTAATATACCATTTTTAACAACTGATATTACAGCACCTCCAACACCTGTCCCTCTTAGTATAGTGTCAGCCATACCGTTTAATGTTCTTATATATTTTTCTTTATCTTTTTTAGAAGTATCGTCGTCATCATCAAAAGCCATAGCAAATAATGCTTGCTGCAAAGAAGTAAATATAAGATTTTGCATTGCACTATACCAAATAATTTTTCCCATATTTTCTTTCCAATCACCACGTCCATTAACTAAATCTAAAGAGCTTTTTTTGATGATTCTAGCATATTGCATAGGTGTATTAGCAAAAGCTAATATAAGACGCCCTAAGTTGCTTGCTTGCTGCATTGAAATCTTATCTGGTCTAGCAGATTGTTGAGATTCTTCACTTGTTTCTTGAAATTCAAGAAATGCTTGTTTTTGTGCTTCTTTTTCTGACAGACCTTCTTTTATAAGTGAATTAACTTTATTTCTATAAAATGATGCTCCACCAAAAGCAATAGCAAAATTATCTGCATATTGTGTAGGTAAATATCCTTTTTTAAGAATATAAGAAAGTGCAGCCCTAACTTTATTTTTAGACATAGCAGCAGCATTTGCAATTTCATCTGCATCAATATCTGTTTTTAATCCTTTTCTTCTTGATTGCATATAATCCGAATTAAAAAGAAAAGCAAAATCTTTCCAAAACTGCGGCTGATTAGCAAAAGCTTTTCCAACAGCTAAAGGATTGTTAAATGTAAAGTTTACATAGTTTAAAGAAGATATAGTTTGTAATAAAGCAGATCTTGAATTAAAAAACATTATAGTACCAACAGCTCCACTACCAATATAGTTAAGCCATGCTGATTCTAACCTATTCCCCGATATTCTATTTCTACCTGATTTCATTCTATTTATAACATTAACTAAAGCCTCTACATACTTATCACCATATAAAGCCCTAAGCTTATTTAAATTATCTTTGCTATACACAATATCTACATTATCACTCCATTCTTTCAAATGTTTAGCTCTAGACACTGTGTTTACATGGCCCACTAAATCTGTTGTTAATGTTCCAGACAACCAATCAGGTGTAGGGTTTGGATAACCATCAACTCCTAATAAAGATTGTATTTGCTGTGCAAAATCTAATAATTGTTTATTACCTTCTACATATTTAGTTAAAGCTGATATATCTTTTTTAGCTAAAGTTTCAGGTGCTACGCCTTGTTTATTCCATAAATAAACTCTTATTGCTTCTTCATTTGAAAAACCTCTTACAGCATCTTTCTTTAAATTACTAGGTGTATTTTTAATTTGCTTTTTAAGTGCTTCCCATTTATTTAAAGTATTGGTTTTATCTGCTTCATAATCTCTATATCCTCTAGCATAAGGTTGCATAATATTATCTTTATACCATTGTTGTGCTTCCTCACCTTTTTTACCTTTTGCAAGTGTTGGATATGTTAATCCTATAAAATCTTCTGCACTATACGGTATAAAAAATTGAAACTTACCTGCTTTACCTGCTAATTTTCTAGCTCTATCTTCAGAGTATATAGCTTCAGCTTTAACACCACTTTGATCCTCAAGTATTTTATTAAACTCTTTACTTAAATTTACTCTAGAAGCTAAACCAATATTTGGTATATTAAAGCCATTTGTATTAACATTATATACTTCAGCAAATGTTTTACCAGTTATATGAATTAAGCTATTAGGATCGATACCTCCATGCATAGCTACCATATCATTAAAATATCTTTCAAGCCAGCTGCTGCTAAATACTTCCCAACCCACAGGCATATCATGCATATATCCTGCATTTTTTAATTTAAGATTATCAGCTTGGTCTAAAGCTATTAATTTAAAGTTATTTAGTACAGCCTCTAAATCTATATGAAAATTTCTATCAGGGCTAAGCATACTTAAAATTAAAGTTCGGCCTACATGTACTTGTTGCATAGCATGCTCATATTCAAGAAGCTTAAATTTTCCTTCAGGATTTCGTTTTGTTGGCTTACTTCTTGCACCTTTAGGATTTAATGAAAAGCCTACAACTTCTGCTAAATGTCTAATAGGATGCTCAGTATTGTTTGTTGCTAATTGAAAAAATTGTGCAATAGCAATAGCAGCGTTAGGATCATCAATAACCGCTTCGTTAAATCTATTAAACATTTGCTTACCAATACGATTATTACGGCTATTAAATCCTCCAATTCCTTGTTCAGCTTTTTCATTATGTGTTTCTTCTTCAAAACCTTTTGTTATTTGATCACCAAATTTTTGAATAGAACTTTGATAAGGTTGATTTTTAAACTTAGTAATTATTTGCCCATTTTGATCAAGCATAGGTGGTCCCCAATTTTTAAAATCTGCTATTTCTTTTAAAACATATTTTTTTAATTTATCTTTATCTTTAGCTAGTTTTTCATTAACTTGTCTAAAATTTTGATTAGCGTATATGTTAGAAGTAGGTGATAAACTAAATTGTATAAACTCTTTAGGAACTCTAGACCAAATATGCTTTTTTTGTAATTGTATATGTTCTTCGAACTCCTCAAATGTTTCAAAATTTTGAAGTTTAATTGTACCAGGGTCCAACCCTCTCGCAATGAGTTCTTTTTCTAACTGTTTAATAAAGTTTTTGCCGTTATATAAAAATAATTCTTCAGAAACTGGACTTCTTGAAGCTAACCCAATACCTGCAGTACTTTTAAACTTTTCTCCAATTTCTGTTTTTGCTAATTTAACTCTAGATTCGTTAGAAATACCTCTAGATATAGCGTTAATTAAAGATTTTTTTCTATCGCTTTTAACACTAGCAGGTTTATCTGATGCAATATCTTTACCTTCATAATAATCTATAAATTCTTCTTTTGATGGGGGGTTATCAAGACTCCAATTAGATGATATACCTGATCCCATTTGAAAATCTATATAAGTTAACGCGGTATTAAGTAAAGGCTCAAAGTTTTTATCTAAATATTGAGAAAAAGCATCAGATGTTTTTGTATTTTTACCAAGTTCTGTTGCAATATCTTTAAATAATCTATCAACAAATATTTCTGCAAAAGCTTTATTTCTTTCTTTAAGTTTTTTAACATCTGTAAAGTCTTTGCCTACTAAAGCTTTTTCAGCTTTTAAAATAGCTTTTTCTTCAAGATCTAATACTTTTGTTTTAAACTCTTCAGATAAATTTAATAAATCTGTTATAGACTCATTTGCAGTATCAGTTTGTTCGGATGCTATATTAAAAGCTTCTGTTATATCTGTAGCTATACCTCCACCACCTTTTTCTATTGTAGATTGTATACCTAAAGTTTTAGCAGTACGATTAGATCTTTGAAAAGCTCTAATAGTAACGTATTTATCTAAATTTTGTTCACCAGGTTTATAGTTATTACTTACATCAGCAATTATTTCATTGAGTAATACTTCTTTCCACTGCTTACGTGCATTACTTCTGTTTTCATCTACAACTCTAGTTGCATCTTCTGGAATAGGGTCAAATCGTTTTTTAGCTAAATTTTCTAATACAGGCGCAACTTCTTGCCCAAATTTAGAATCTAACATACTAATTGGAAATTCACCCTTTGAATCTTGCAATGTTTTTGCTATAAATGCAGCTTTATTTTCTTCCGCAGATAATAAATCTTGTAGATTAGATCTTGAAGCTAAATCATTTGCTTCTTTATCTTCTTGTGCAGATTTAATTTTTATATTTTGTTGTGAATTAAACCTAATACCTTTTTGAAAATTAGTTAAAAAACGTTTAGCGCCATCTATAGTGTTTAAGTTAACACCATCAGCCACATCTTTTCCTGCTATTCTATTAACTATATTTTTTAATCTAAAACCAAGAACTTGAAAAAGATCTGCATTTTTTCTTTCATTTAATACATCTTTTCTTATAAGTTCGCCAATAGCTACAAGTAATTCATTACCTTTATCAGCCTCCGAATAGTCTTTATATATTTTTTTAATATTTTTTAAAACTAATTTATCTTTTGATGATAGATTTGGGTTATTATCTATTTCTTTGTCTAAACTGTTAAATATTTTTTTAAATTCTTTTTTGCTAATACCCATTTTAGCTAACATAGCATGAGTATACTCATGAAGAGGTTTGTCAGCAGCGTTATTATCAAGTGCAATTCTATCTACAAAATAAGTAATAGATTCATTATCCGGAGAATGCATAGCAGCACTCCACGATACAATATTACCATTTTTATCTTTTGTAATATCATTCATTTGTGCTAATATTAATGTAGCCTCTTCTTTATTAATTTCCTGTCCACTTAATAATGTATAAGTTTTTTTACTTTCATCATCTATAAATGCTGCTAATCCTTCATTTTCTAATCCTGTATCAACTTCATATTCTTTTTTATAAAGCTTTCTTTCCTTATTATCAATACCAATCCTTATTTTTTCTAATTTATAATCTGAAATATTTCTAAGCCCTTGTTCATCAAATCTATTAAATCTATCGTTAGCAGCGGTATCAGGATCGGAAATTTTATCTGATTTAATTTGTTTTTTAGAATTTATTAATGCTCTTTTTCTATTTTGTATTTCTTCATATTCTTTAGCTCTTTTTTCTGCAATAATATCTTTTTCTTCATCTGTTCTTTCAGTATCAAGCATATCAGCTTTATAAGAATTTCTAACTTTTCTAGCTTTTCTTGCTAATTCAAAAACTTCTTTTTGATCTTCAAAAGGTAAATCCATCAATGATAAAATTGAAGAATCTATTACTTTAACTACTTCTAGTTGTAAATCTTTAATATCTTCTTCTAATTTTTTAGCATACTCCCTTTGTCCTTTTCTTCTTTTATCTATTTTTGAATATGCTTTTTTAAGTGTGTTTATTCTTTTTAATGATTCATTTACTATATTTTTTTCTTTTGCAGTAGCAATTTCATTTAAAATTGCACCTTTTGCAACAGAAGCTGTGTTAACAAGTTTAAATCCTGATCCAAACAGTAAAGCTTGTGCAGTCGTTTCTTTTGCATTTTCAAATATACTAATATCTTTACCGTTAGCTATATCAACTAAATTTTGAATTACACCGGTTGTATTTTCTTGTGCAACCTCTATCCCAGCCCCAGAAGGAATAGAATATACAGATTTTTTAAGTGCTTTACTAAAAAGCTTATCAATATCTGGTACATCGTCTAATGCTTTAAAAACTTTCTTTATATTACCACCCCCTAAAAGAAATTTATCAGTAAGAGCATCTATACCTTCTGCTGCGCCATATATACCTGCAGATAAAAGCTTTACGCCAAGGTTTACATTAACCATAGTGTTTTGTTGTTCAATAAAATCTAAAATTTTTTGCCTTTGCTTTGCATTTTCAGCAGTTTTAGGTAAATTTTCTAAATCTTCATGAGCTTGCTCTATTCTTTTTTCCGCTTCAATTTCTTCTCTTTTATAATCTGCTAATTTACCTGTAGCACCTGTAGTAATATAAAAAGGCATAGCATAAGGTGTAGCAAGAGCAGCTGCATATGGCGTAAATTTTACAGTAGCATCTGCGGCCCACATTAAAAAAGTATCAGTATCATAAACATCGTCTATTCCAATAGCCGTAGGTAAGTACTCTTCATTATATTTTTTTATAGATTTATCAACTTCAATAAGATGTTTAGTTAAATCAGAGTCGTAATCCGCATCGCCTTTAAACATGTCAGCTAATTCAGATGTTCCTAATAAAAAACTTGATCCTAATTCAGCAACTGTACCTGCTAATTTATATCCTGTACCATAGCTTCTTTTAAAAGCATCTATCATTAAATCAGCATCTTTTCTTTCTGCTGCTAAATCAATAAGATTTGAAGACTGTTTTTTAAGTTCATTTAGTTTAGCGTTAAAAGCATTTCTGTCTTCTGCAGTTGGTTCAATTCCTTGATTTCTTGAATTTTGAATATTATTATATGTTTGTCCTAAATCTTCTAAATTTGTTTGATATTGGGATGCTTCTGCTTCATATTCAATATCTGAAAAAACTTTATTTTCTCTTTGATTTTCAAGAACTTTTTTACGTATATTACCAGGTAAATCATCAACAAGTTTTCTTGTTTGTAATTTTTTTTGTTTTGTAATTTTTTCTTGACTAAAATTTGAAAAAGTTTGATATTCAGGGGTTACTACATTATTTTCATCTACTTCGGAAGTAAATAAATTACCTGTTTTTTTCCAATTTTTATATAATGTAAATTCTTCTTCAGTTAAATCCTCTTTTATATCTTCTTCAGTAGGAGTATACATGGTACTAACATTATAACCCCCTATAGATTTATCTTCTTCAGCTATTTCAAATTTTTTTATTAGCTGTTCTGTTAATTCTTTATCAAAAGCAGCTTTATCAACCTTTATTGCTTCTTGATATTCTTTAGAATTTTGAAATTTTTTTGCTTCTACTTCATCTTGATCAAGAAGATAACCCGAAGAAATATTCCCTTCTAAATCAAATCCTTCTGGTGTATTTTCTAATTGAGTTTCAAAATCAGTTTCTTGTTCTGGTTGATTAAAAATTGTTCCTTCAAGATTACTAGGCACTTTTTCTTCTGGCATTTCTTCTTCTTCCCTAACTTCTATATTGTATTTCTCAATATACGCGTCAATGTCTAACCCACTTTTCGCAGCGGCACTTGTAATTTCATCAAGTGTATACTCTTCGTTATTTAAAAAATATTTTGCCATTTATTTATTTTTTTATTGGTAATGCTTTTTTATTTGATTTTTTTAACTTATCAAATTGTGATTGTATAATTTTTGCAGATTCTTTACTAGATGGATAATCTTTTAAAAGATCTTGTACAACACCAATTTTAGCTTTAAAATCTAATCCAGCATATAAAGGTGATTCGTCAAGCATTGTTTTAAATAGTAAAGGTAAATTATCTGTACCTACAACTTTATCCCCAATAAAAACACCTGCTTTACGGCCTTTTGGAATAGGTATCTTACCTTTATTTTCTCCTTCTTCTTGTATCACTTCTCCAGGCTCATATCCTACAGCTTGCTCACCAGTTATACTAGTTAAAACATTAGCTAATGCAGTTATTCTACCTTTTTCAGAGCTACCTTTATTATTTTCTGGATTCATGCCTCTTATTGCTGCATATAAATCATCTCTTTTACCAAATAAATTTGCATTTTGTTGGTTTGTTTGAGCTTGTATTATTTGTTTTGCTTTTGCAATTCTTTCATTACTAGCTAAAGTATCTCTTGTTTTATCTCTTTGGCGCTCGTCTGTCAGATAAGAGCCTATTCTAGCGGTACCTTCTCTAGTTGTACCATCAACTTGATTAGTAGCTACATTCCATTTAGCCCTTAAAGGCTCCATTAATTTTTTATAAATTACTTGTTTTGGAGATGGATTGTTTTCAGGGTCTTTAATATTTGCTTTTAGCAAACTATTATACATTTCAAAGTTGATACCCATAGAACTAGCTAAAGCGCGAGCGTCGTCATCGCTTTTTAATTCTTCTTTCATTCTATGAAAAAACACTTCTTGTAATGCTTTGTCTTCAAAATTACGAGGAGTTGTATTTTTAAATCCATTTTCATCTTCCGTTACAGTAGATAAATAATTTTTATAAGTTCCATTTGAAGGATTAAAATCTTTCATAATTTCATCTACAGTGGTCATGTAAGATTTTTTCTTAATTATTTTAGGTCTACCTGTTCCTTGTAATAAACCTTGTATGTCTTGGCTAAAAGGCATTTTATTATGGCTAGAACCCATAAGTTTTATTCCTTTATCAGTATTTACTAATCCAATATTACCACCTTGTATAATTGTATTTAAATAATCTGTTGCATAAGGTCCCATAGCATCAAAGTCAACTTCCCCACTTTCAATAGCTTTTTTTACTGTATCATGTTCTGCTTTTGCTGCTTCTCTGAAGTTCATAACTTGATTAGGTACTGCTTTTAAATTTTGCATTTTAATGCTCCATTCAGTACCTCTACCTTCATCAAACCATTTTTGTCTTTGATTTATATGATTGGCTAATTCTTTTTTTTGCCCTAACATTAAATCCTGTATGCTTTGATCAATTAAATTATTACCTGTTCTTTCTACATTTAAACCATCAAAAGAATCTTGTAAATATGCAGCCATATCTGCTTTGACTTGCTTAGCATAATTTCTTTCTTGAACACCTATATTATGCATTTCAACAGCAGCAGCACTACCTTGTAAATAAGATGGTATGCCTAGTTTAGCTTCTTTTTCAACAAATATTTTATTTTTTGGATCATTTGGTGTATATTGTGAATCAGCACTAGATCCTTCAATATAAGGACTAGATCCTAAATTATATAAATCATTATTTAAAAATGCATAATTACCTGATCTTCTAAAGCTTTGTCTTCTTTGCCCTCTAGGGTTAACACCTATAACTCTTTCAAAAGGAGTTTCTTTTGATCTTTGTAATGGTGGTGTCCCACCCCCACTTTTTAAAAATTGTGCAAACAATGCGTTTTGTTCGGTTCTTGAAGGTTTTGTTGAGTTTGAAGTGCCTTGATAGTATGAATTAGAATTTGTTTTTTCATCTACGTAATTAGCTGTAAAAGAATTTGATGTGGGACTTTGCGTTTGATAGTTTTTTGCGTTATCTGCCATTGCTGCTGCAATTAAAGCTTTACTTGCAACTTTAAGGCCTTCAAGATCAGATTCTTTTCCGGGTTGGCTTAAGTACCATTTTTTAAAATCTTCTTCTAATTTTCCATAAAGATATATACTTGGATTGTTAGCTTGGTTAAGATCACTCTCAGGGGTATACTTTGACCAATCAAGTATTGTTAGTTTTGAAGTGTCTTTTAGGTTTGCTCCAACTTTAGTAGTAGTGATATCAACCTCTGCCTCAGGATCTACATCAAGAATATCTGCGTTTTGTTTAAAAGCTTTTTTAAACTCAGCACCTAGTTTAATTCCTAAACCTCCTATTTGTTTGCCAATTTCTTCTGTTACAATATCTCTTCCGGCTTGTGATACGTATTCAACTTCATCTAAACTAAGTCTTCCCGTTATTTGTCTTCTTGCCATAATTAAAATTTTATAAATTGTTTAGTGCTAGTTTGAAAATTTTCATTCATCTTTTTTACCAAATATACTTTTTAAACCTTTACCTATACTAGGGGCTAACCCTATTAAGCCTTCTGATGCTGTACCTATGCCACCAAATAATTGTTTTGTAGCTTGTACCTGTGCTATATCAGATTGTCTTTTTCTACCTGATGCTAAAGTAAACAATTCTTGATTTTGTGTATATTGTTGTGTTTGAAGATCTAAATCACCAGTTCCTTGTAATTCTTGTAATCTAGCTTCTCTATTTACAGCAGCCATTTTATTAGCTTGTTCTTGTCTAGCAATATCCGCAGACACAGCTTGTTTGGATTGTAATGCAGCATTAATTATTGCTTGTGCATTACCACCACCGGTACCTCCAGATTGTGTTAAAGCACTTAATGCATTTGCTAATGCTTGATCTGTTTGTTGTGCTTGAAATTGAGCCGCTTCTTGATTTATAGTTAAATCTTCAGCTACATTTTCCATACCTTCGAAAGGATTAGTAAATGTAAAATTTTGCATATTAGCTCTTGTGGTTTCATATTCTGCTCGAGCTTTTCTAGCTTCAGCTTTTCTTTGATCGCTGCCTCTCATTGCTCCTGCAATTTGAATTCCACCGGATATTAAAGTTCCTAGTGGGCCTGCTGCGGCCCCTAATCCTGCTCCCATATTAATATTTTTTTAATAATTCGTAACAAGGTTTACCAAATTTAGTAAATCCATTTTTTTCATATTTTTTTAAAAGCATATTCTCATTGGCAACAACCCAAGAATATTTGAACCCTAAATCTTCTGCAAACTTTACAGTAAAATCTAAAAGTAATTGTAATGCTTCATCTCTATCGTTATCTCTATAATCTTTATCTGAAACAGTTACTCCTGGAATAGCTGTTTTAGAATTAGTTGTATAAAGAAACATACATCCAATAGGGTCTGATTCTTTACAAACCATAAATCCCCCTAACCCATTTTCCGGTAAAAAAGCACGTGGTATGGGTTTATCATTGTATTTTTTCCACCAAGAAGGTAAAAAATTCCAATCTGATTCAATAATTTTTCTAATCTGTAATTTCATTTAATATAATTATGC
>TARA_R100001463_G_scaffold105895_1_pt1 | contig 10801 bp, 18 predicted proteins | sample TARA_R100001463 | Tara Oceans TARA_R100001463 (sample SAMEA2622242) | marine metagenome | biome: marine biome (ENVO:00000447); feature: deep chlorophyll maximum layer (ENVO:xxxxxxxx); material: "saline water (ENVO:00002010), including plankton (ENVO:xxxxxxxx)" | depth 40 m
CCACGAACTTGAAGTTTTCTACCTAACTTAGTTCCAAGTGAAATACCTTGAGTCAACCACTCAGGTGATTCTTCAAAGTAGTAACCACCACTTCTAACCAAGTAAGGAAAAAGATTTTGGTCAATCATTGATTGAGTAAGTTTCTTAACATAGATAACTTCACAACCATTCTTAGTGTATTTGTACTCACCTGATTCATAATCATAAGAACCACGAGTTTCAATATCAGAACCAGCAGTTACTTTATCAACTCCAGCATCTTCCATTGTTTGAACCATAGCAGAATCTTTCTTTGATAACTTACCAGTCTTAACAGGATTTCCATCATTAAATTTTCTTTGTTTATCTAAAGCATTTTGTAATTGTTTGATTTGTTTCTCAGTCAACTCAACATCTGTACTTGGTGGATTACCACTTGGGTCAGAATGTTCAGGAAGAAAATCTGATGGTTCTGGTAAATCAATACCAGCATCTTCAGGAGATAAAGGTTCTAAACCATTTCTCTCTCTGTGATAATTCTCAGTATCTAAATCATTAAGAGCCTGAGCAAGTGAACCTTCCATCTCTTGATTTTGTAATTGATTCTCATCAGTAACTTTTGGTAGAGTAGCAACATTATCAAGGATGTATCCATAAACTTCAAGAGCCACATTGAAAGCCTCTTCAGTAGAAGTTAAGGTTTTTACTTTACCATTTTTGAAAATAGAATTATAAATTTTATCAAGGTCAGGAAGAACATCTAATCTACGATTCTCATTAGTTAGATTTAAGATTCTGAAAATATATGAATCCCAATCTAAATCAGTATACTCATTAGATTTGATACCCTTATCAATAATTTTAGAATGGAAGTACTTGTTGTACATTGATTGATAATAACCTTTATAACCAGGTGAAGAAGAGAACACATACCAATCGATTCTTCTATCTTCAACATAGTTTAATAAATTCTTTACATGACCAATAACATCATATCTTGAATAACCAATCTTTTCAGCATCCAAGTAAATCTCTTCAGTAATAGAAGTCTCAAGATTCTTTAAGAAATCAAAGTTAGATAACTTAATGTGAGAACCCTCATGAAGAGCCAACCCAACAACAGGGTCAAAGTTATTCTCATTAATTTTAGAACCAATCATAACAGCCTTACCATCTGTGTAAGAACTATCATTAGATTGGAACCTAACTGGTATATCAGAACGACCAGTTACAATATTTACAAAGTTTGAAATAGCCCTACGATATGAAGCCAACTGAATGTGGTCAACACCTTTCTTAATAGGAGCTTCATCTACATCATCAATGAACTCAGTCCTACGAGAAGACCAATCATTATCAGACCAGAACGAAGAAAATGGATTAGTTCTTTTTTCAGAACCAATACTATATTTCTCACGAAGAGCCATAGGGTTAAAATGTTTAAGTTTTGAATCCATTCTTTTTTCCTTATTTATCATATACTAAATATAGTGAATTTTTCATATATAAGTCAAGTCTTTTTTTGTCTTTATTTAAATTAATTGGATTCGTTAATCCAACAAAAATCATAAAACCTAAATAAACTATCCTTATCATATACCTAATGCTACGAAAAAAAACCTATATAAGTCAAGTCTTTTTTTACTTTTTTGATATATATTAAAGGTAGGTAGGTACTCGAAAGGCGGAAATTCTATATAGTTTTCAAAGTTTAAAGTATAGGATATTCAAACCTTTCAAAATCCTTTTCGAACAATCTCCTCACAATATCCTTTTCCTTTTCACCATAATACACCGCAAAGTTTAGATGATTTGAAGTGTTATACTTTGGAAGCGTATATCTTGGTATGTTGATATTATCACATACGAGATTAAAATCTTCTTGCAACGATTCGTATCTCATAATATGATTTACATCAATATCCAAGTAATCACTTTGTGTCTTTCTTAAATTCCTATCTAATCCCTTACTTAACCATTCTTGGAAATTATACTTCTGTGCTGTAGATGAATATCTATAATTTGATGATAAGTGAAAGTGATAGTATGATACCATTCTATCATATGGATTTCTTACGACTGAAAATGTATAGAAGTTATTCCATGTAGTATCCCCACAATATTCTTTAATTTCACTACAACTATAATGTGGATATTTTCTCCTAACTACTTTCTTATCATAACCATTTATATCAAAAGAGTTTCGAATACTTGTACCAGCATTCTTAGGTACATGAACAAAGATAAACTTATGTTTGTGATTTATAAACATTAGTTTTGTACTGGTCGTATATCATCGTAATCCATTACTTTAAATGTAAGTATGGTTGTATCTTCCTCCCAAGGCTCATAACCCTCAAACACACAATTAGTATTAGGCCCAGTCATATTCTTAATAACCTTTGTTGCTTGTTCATCACTATAAACAATACACTTGATTAAATTACCAACTACACTTACATGAACGAAATCATCAGCCATCAATATTACTCAATACTATCTTTTTAAATTCTTTAATACCATCTGCAAGATTAGCTTCCCAATCTTCATGTGCCTGTTCATCAGCACCATCGGTGATATATTTAAATGATACGAATGGTATATCTCTTAGATGACAAACTTTTGCTAAAGCATAAGCTTCCATATCTACAACCTCACCATAGTATTGTGTTCTATCTTCTACGAAGTTATCACCACTACCACATACAGCTCTTCTCTTAATATTGTTATACTTAGTTATTCCAAAGTCTAACATCAATGGTGGTTCATCTTCGAATGGTGTTTCACCTCTCATGAATCCAAGACCTGTAACATCCATATCTCTTTGTACGAACTTAGTACAATCAACTAAGGTTTTCTTTTTAATCTTTCGTGAACCAGCAGTTCCATAATTGATTACTAAATCATATGGTATATGTGAACCATACTTTCCAAAGTGTGTTGTTAATGTATAAGTTGCATTTACTTTTCCTACACCAGTATATAATACATCATAGTCTTCAAGTTGATTTTGTGTTTCAACTTCAAGAGCACACACGATTAATATTTTCTTATCTAAATTAGAATCTTTCATAATAGTTCCCTATGCTAAACCAATCCTTTTGTCGAACTGGTACTTTCTTTGAAGTCATTAATTCTTCAGTTAGTTCTTCTTCATCGTAATCTTCTAAACTACATCCTCTGAAATCTAAACTAACTCTTGTTGTTTTTGATTTGTTTTCATTGATAGTTCCATGAACTTTACTTTGTCCATCGAACTGCATGAACTCTCCCACTTCCATTAATTGTGGTCTAATTATTTTCTCTCCTTCATCAACATGAAGTGTATTCCATCTATCTAATGTGGTTAGTGGTAACCAAAAATTTGTTTCAAATGGTGGGTGCCAATACTTACCACCATCAGTATGAAAGTTATTATCTCTATCTTTGAAGTTACCTTTATATATAGGTGGATGTACTTTAATACTTGGTAACTTCTGTAATACTATATCATCACTCTTAAGTGCTGGTTTCACACACTCTTCTATAAAACCTTTCCACATCTCACCAAACTCATCACTCCTAATCCAACTATATAGTTTATCATATATAGGATTATCTGTATGATGTTTTGCATCATCTTCATATTCAAATTCATAGTGGTCATGAAAATTCTCTAATGAGAACTTTAACCTCTCTTCAAAGAACATCTTGAAATTAAACTTCACCTTATCGTAATCGTGTATCTTTATATGTTCCATTAACTTAGTATTACCTTTTGTATGTTTAGGTTCGTATGGACACATCAAACATCCGTGTCCACAACAAAAACCTCTATCTATTAAGTATTCTCTTGATAACATTTATCCCATTTATTCCCATTACCATAAGCACCCCATTCGGATGTTTTATAATATATTGGTTTCTTTAAATCTAAGTAATCAATAATACCTTGTGGGGATAAATCATATTCATTACTGATATCCCATTCACCAAGTGAAGTTTGAATGATAGCTTGAATTGGTTCTTTCATTCCAATACCATAACTCAACTGAACAAACACTTCATCTATATCTCCGATACCACCTTTCATTAATTGGTCTACCGCAATATGTCTTGCCATGTATGCCGCACTTCTATCAACCTTACTTGGGTCTTTACCACTATAGGCTCCACCACCAATTGGTACACGAGGCCCATAATTATCAACTACCAACTTCCTACCAGTCAATCCTGCATCTGCATCGAATCCACCTTGTTCCCAATCTCCTGCTGGATTAATAAATACTTTTACATCATTGAATTCGTGGGTGGTATCATCATAGAGATGTACCATATCAATCTTTTCCAACCATGTTGTAATTAAATATCTTAATTGACCAGAATCTGCATTCTGAAAACTACAAACGATTGCAATTATATTATGGTCTTCATCTATAGTAACTTGTGTTTTACCATCATAACTAAAGAAGTGGTAAATATGTTTACACAAACTTCTTGCCAAGTAGTATTCTTGTGGTACAAATTCTTCATTGTGATTACAAGCATAACCAATCATAATACCTTGGTCTCCCGCTCCACCACTATCAACACCTCTACCAATCTCTGGTGATTGTTTCACCAAGTTAACTGATGTGGTATGTGTTTCATCAAAAATCTCTGGTTCACCTAATACCTCATCTACCAAATGTGGTACAGGAATTTCTTTATCTGATTTAATTGTAACTTCACCTGTAACATAGACATGCCCGTGTCCACCCATTGTTTCTACGGCCACACGAGCATCTCTATCTTGTTCAAGACAGTAATCTAATATCCTATCAGATATTCTATCACATATCTTATCAGGATGTTTCGGTGTTACAAACTCTGCTGTTCTATACACCTACCATTCCTTACCCTCTCGTGTCTTTATATACCAAAAACGCTACACCAAAAAATGTAAGGTAAGGTACTAAACTTATAATAAAGTCCATTCTATCTCCTTCTGTTGTTATTTACAAGCTGATACTGATTCTTTACGATATTCAGTAACCAACTTCTTAATCTCTCCAATTGACTTACGGGCTCTTCCAGCAGCTGCCTTGTTTCCCTTTTCCACATATGTTAAGTGGTTAGCCTCAAACTCTGTATAGAGTTCTTGGATTGTATTAAATAGTTCATTTACATTTGCCATCATTTATCTCCTTTATATGTTATAACTGATTTAACTTTATCTTTGTTGAGGAAACTAAGATTGATTAGATAGACTTCATCTATCACATCATACCCAGCTTCTTCACATAATTCTCTTGTGGCCTTTGCAGTACCACCTGTGGCATATACATCATCCACAATAATTACTTTACCCTTGCCAGGTTTAATCTCTAATGTATCAAACCCATATTCTAATGAATATGCTTTACTAATTACTGGTGGGGGAAGTTTACCTTTTTTTCTTACAGGTATAAAACCTAATCCCATTCTCTTTGCAAGATGGGCTCCAAATATAAAACCTCTAGCCTCACAACCAACTATGTAACTGATGGTAGTTTGATTTTCTATCAACCCTCTCATCAATAGTGTGGCATGACTAAATGCATTTGCATCTTTTAATAATGGTGTGATATCTTTAAACACCACATCTTTAACTGGCCAATCTGGCACATCTATTATATAATCTTCTAACCTCATATTATTCTCCAATGACATTTGTTACCTGAATTAATATAATTGATAATGCTAACAGAAGACATATTGCTGTTTTCAATGTAGGAATCTCTCGTAGAAATAAATAGGACATGATTCCGAAAATCACCGTACCAACTCCGAAACCAATCATTCGGATATTCCATGTGAATCCAAAGTGTTCATAACTTAATCTTGATGAATGAAAGAATAACCATCCAATCGGTATACCAAACAAAGCCATATACTCTGGTGAAGACCAGAACCAATGTCCTTTTAGTTTAGTAGTGAATTGTGCATTCAACTGCCACCAAGCCATTATATTACTTATAACCAATATGGCCATAGCCATTACTAATTTACTCAATTAATATTCTTCTCCATAGAGTGAGTACTTCTTAATAGTAGGTGGTTTCTCTTTACCATCCTCTACATGAACTTCACCCTTTTGTGCATCAATATAAAAATCAGTCATCTGAGTTTCCATAAAGATAGCATTTAAAACTTCAGTAAGTGATGCATATATCTGGTCATCACCATCTGTAATTGCCCACCTATCACCAGGTGGTACTCTTGTTGCTTTTAGTTCTTTCATCTACTTGCCTCTAATTTTAATTCACATTCTAAATGATTGGTTCCTACCATATAATCATAATCAATCTCATGAGTATGTTTACCACAATGGTCACAAGTCCAATGTTCTAAATATGTTGCATCCAACTTTTCTTCTTCTTGTTGTTTCCAATATAGTTCGCGAATCTTCTTACCTAACTTCATATCATTAGGATTATCTTTTACCAAATCCATTACACTCTTATCCATTGAGTAACTCTTTGGTTCCCTTTCCATCATATTCGTTTGGAAAGTATTTACTCAACACTCCTAATAAATCATGGTACTTAGCAATCTCTTCTAACTCTTTTTCAATCGTATCCATAATATCAGGATGTTCACCAACACCTACACTATTCTGTAATAGGTTCTCAACATTGATTCTGTGCTTTTCAATGTGAGCCTCAAAGTGAATCTTACTCGCCTTTATCAATTCGTTTCTAAAGTTTACTCCCATTTCTTAATCTCCTTGTACTTCATTTTACTATATTCTAATCTTTTGGTTTTGGCCCTAATGCCTGATTCCATTTTTGTTTTCTTCTTATGACATCTTTTACATAATGTCTGAAGATTCTTGAGTGAATAATATCTCATATCTAAGTCTTCACCCTTTACACCTTTCTGTTCCCACAAAGGTTTGATGTGGTCTACATCCCATCTTCCAGCCTGTATACCACAATGATTACATTGTCCATTATCTCTCTTACGAACATGAGCTCGTTGTTCTTTCGAATGGTATATAATCATATACTCTGTTGCACAATCTTCGTGCCAACTTCTTCTCTCATTGATAGTACCATCTTCTTTTACTATCATGTTACCACACCATCTACACATTCCTTTTACTTTAGTGTAGTAACTATCAGGTTTAGGTGGTTGTCTAAAGTTACCATCCCATTCCTCTTTCTTCTTACCAAATGTTCTCTCGTGTCTTTTACCAAATCTACTTAATGGCATTTTCTCCTCAAAGGTTTATTTAGTGTAGAGAGTGCCAACGGGTTTTCACCGTTTGGCAACTCTCTCATTTATAAGTGGAGCTGACAGGGTTCGAACCTGCGACCCCCACAGTGCAAGTGTGGTGCTCTCCCAACTGAGCTACAGCCCCGGCCCTCGGTCTGATTACTCAATCTATTTTCCACAATGTAACACATTTAAATATCAATGTCAAGTCTTTTTTATTATTTTCCAAAAGTTTTTTGAAGTATCTGTTAAATACATAATGAATATAACCATCGTAATAATAGCACTAACTACAAACCCCATACCAATACATAGTATTAATATTACCAAGAAGAAGAAGAACTCTATAGTATCCTTTACAAGTTTACAACCTGCTACAAAAGAATCACCCATATCGTTTTCTCTTTCCATTACTTCCTTATATATCTTATCAACCATACCCAATACAGCAGTACTATTATGAATAGCACCACTTGAATGATTGCCTTTGATTCGTCTATTATTTCTACTTCCATGATGAAACCATAAGGTTTCAATCATATCACTCTGTATATAAATAGTATTAAACACCAGTATAATGATATTTTATTTTCCAATCAAGTGGAGGCCTGTTTCTTTTGTATTGTTCCATGCTCCAATCGATATCATCTGTGTATATATCTATTTCATCATCATAATAGAAATCTGGCTTATCTTCGTTACCATCTAAATACTTAATTTCAATTATATATCGTTCTTTATCTTTTCCCATTAGTATACCTTTATATTGTATTTGCGTTCGAACTCTTTCTTATCATAAGTATCGTTCACAATTGGTTTACCTTTGATATTCAATGATGTGTTTAACAACATTGGACATCCCGTCTTCTTATAAAATTCATTTATCAGATTGTAGAAGTTTGGATTATCTTTCTTATTAACAGTCTGTACTCTTGATGTTCCATCGATGTGAGTAATCGCTGGATACTTCTTAGGATACTTACATTTTGCTACGAACTGCATATACTGAGATTCAACTCCATTCGGTATATCAAATATCTTATCAGCATGTTCTATCAATACTGCTGGTGCAAAAGGTCTGAACTCCTGTCTTCTCTTAATCTTGTTTACTTTATCTTTAACATCTTTTCCTCGTGGGTCAGCAAGTAGAGAACGATTCCCCAACGCACGAGGTCCAAACTCCGCTCTTCCACTTGCCACTCCTACGATATCACCTTTGATTAAATTATGAAACAAAGGCTTGATTGGATATTCTCCCTCAATCTCCGTACCCAAAAATGTGTTCTTAAAATTTATCTTCTCACCTAATACATTAGCTGCACAACCAAGAGAACTACCACCATCACCAGGATTAGGTAATATCCAAAGGTTAGGAAAACTATTAGCTATCCTTGAGTTAGCTACACAATTCAATGCTACTCCACCACCATAAACAAAGTTTGTACAATGTGGAACCAATCCTCTAGCATGTATAAAGATATCCATGATTCTCTCTTCGGTAATTCTTTGTACCACACTAGCTACCTTATACTTCCATTCATCTGAACCATCATCAGGATATACTTCACTATCCCAATCCATTATACCACGATGTAAGTTATCTCTCATATCTGTACCTGATACTGCAGTGAAGAATCTTCTCTCTATCTCTTCATATAAGTTCTCGGTGTTGGTATCATACTTATCCCAACCAGCCATACCCATCATGATATACTCATCCTCTTGTGGTTTCAATCCTAATCTCTGAGTGAAAGCACTATAGAACAATCCTATTGAATTTGGATAACCCTCACTCCACATCTTAGTGAACTTACCATTCTTAACATGATATATAGTACAAGTTTCCCACTCACCAATCGCATCTATTGTTATAGCAACTGCCTCGTTATATGGTGAAGTATAGTAAGCCGCACTGGCGTGAGATAAATGGTGTGATACATAATGGTCTATCTTATTGATACCGAATTGTTTTAGATATTGAGATGGTAGGTTCTTTGTTTGGAATACTTCTTTATATTGACCTGCATGGAATTGTCGTTGTTTCTTAATCCAAGGTCTTTCAAACCATACCACTTTATCCCAATCACCATAGCGTTTACAATCTTCGAATATCTCGTGGTTTAGTTCTGAATCATTCTTGATACCAGAGTATCTTTCAGAGTGTCCTGAGAAGAGGATTTCATTACCATTCAACAAGGTTATACAAGCATCATGGTTTAGTGCGTTTATACCTAATATTTTCATAACCAATAATAAGTATTAAATCAATTTCTCAAATACAATAATATTTCCTGTAAGGTTCTTGCTAATCCAATACCTATAATATTGTAAGTCATATCGTGTAGACTAAATCCATCCGACTTAGATATTGGTGTTGATTGATATACTTCATAAGTGAAACCCACGATAGTGGCTGATAACATAGAGTGTAAAGGAATCGGTATACTATCAGATATCATAGGTATTAAAGAATCAGAGTATAATGTGTGGAACATAAAGTATAAACCAAATGATGTTGAGAGATGAGCTGTTTTATCTAATTGTAATTCAAAGGTATCCTCTGCAATAGTTCCTCGTGATAATAGTATACAAGGTAGTATTAAGAATACAACGATAGATAATAATACATTCATCTTAACTATCCATATAATCCCATGCTAGTAAGGTGATTATGATTATCAAGACACCTATCATAAAATGTGCATCAATCCCTATAGTGTTAAATTCATTAATCACTTTATTGATTCAAACCACCATATCACAAGTATAATGTATGATATGAATAGAATGCCTAATACTATGTTGTTGAATGGTTCCATGTGTATAAATATCAAGAGTGTCAAATAACCTATATAGAGTGAAAATTTCTTTATAGCATATTTTTGAAATGAGCAGAAAAGAAAAGACCTCACTCCCACGAAAGTACCTTTGGTGATACCAACCAATGTATCAATAAGTCTATAGGTGTAATTTATAGCGTGATGGTTGGATAAGTCAGAGCCATGACATATTGTCATACTTTCTTGCCATTCACGATTTAATGCATGGGGTGCGGGGTGTCGTGTTTTTGTCTACCATTTTGTCATACTTTTTCACGCTGTAAAATATTATGCTGAATTGCGGTGTGTATCCCTATAGTATGACACTCTGTCATTATGTCGATTGCAATATTATTTAGTGCAACCGCCAAGATTTTGAGGATACCGCCGAGAATCTGAACACCCAATCCTAGCGAAACCAGCCAAAAATACATGGCGTACCCCATATAATATACGAAAAAATTACTATATAAGTCAAGTCTTTTCGTGAAATAAATGAAAATAATTGCAAAAAAGTATAGTATAGGGGGGTATTCAAGACAAGAATCCTAGCATATTCAAGTGATATATTAGGCGTTTCCTTAAATTTACGAAAAAAAGTGTATATAAGTCAAGTCTTTTTTAGTCTTTTTCTAAAGTTTTTTGGAAGTTTTCGAATGGAGTAAAGGATAAATCAGGCAATTCCTCCTCGATAGAGGCCGTTGGAGTGGACAATCCAAGATTATCTTCGTTCTCTAACTCTCGTATAGTGATATTAATAGGATAATCGCGGTGTTTATACCAAC
>TARA_R100001463_G_scaffold74083_1_pt1 | contig 10794 bp, 18 predicted proteins | sample TARA_R100001463 | Tara Oceans TARA_R100001463 (sample SAMEA2622242) | marine metagenome | biome: marine biome (ENVO:00000447); feature: deep chlorophyll maximum layer (ENVO:xxxxxxxx); material: "saline water (ENVO:00002010), including plankton (ENVO:xxxxxxxx)" | depth 40 m
GCTAAAATTGATTTTATATACATATAATTAATGACGCATTTGGGTATGTCTATTGTTTCTGTTAATGAATGGGACACCTTCCTTAACCTATTTTCTCAAAATGGAATAGGTGATTTACTACGACAAGAGATTAAAGTATTAAGGAAACTTTATTTCATTAAACAAATAACAGAACAAAATTCTTTATCATTTATGAAAAATATTAAAAGTTATGCGAGAATAATAACTAATTGTTTAAGGGACGAACATAGATTTTATAGGTTTTATAATGAAGGTGAAGAACTTATTTGTAGTAAATGTAATAGAACAGTTCATTATTATTATTGTATCAAATGTAATATATTACCTGAATTAAGATTTCCAACTTATAAAAAAACTGAATTTTATAAATCTTATTTAGAAAATAAAAAAAAAAAACTTTCAATAACAAATTAATTTATAATGATATAAATAATTAAAGTAAAATTCATAATAATAATTTCTCAAAAGTAAATACATATCTTCTAAAAAATAATTTATACTATACATAAAATATAATATATAATTTTTTTAATTTATTTAAAGTATGTTATTACAATTGTTATTTATATAAATGATTTAAAAAAAAAAATATAATAATATAAAATGGAGAATATTACTAATGTTATTACAGATATGTATATTGATATGATTAAAAAATTAACACTTCATATTGAAAATAGAGAAAATAGAATTTCTAATTTAGTAAGAGATAATGACGAATTAGAGGAAAAAAATACAGATTTACAATTAGAGATTGAAAAATTAAAATTAGAAAATAAGGAATTAGGTGATAAGTGTATGGATATTGCTATTGAAAATGAAGAATGTGAAGAAACAAATAGTAAATTAGCAAAAAACTTTTTTGAAATAGAAGAAAAATATAATTCATTAAAAAAAGATTATAATGAGGTTGAAACAGATTTGATAAATTTAGAAAAAAAAAATTACTTTGAAAAAATAAATAAATAAATTAAATTAATTCACTAAACATTTCTAAAAGTTTTTTTTTTGTTGTTTTAACATTTATTTTTTTTTGTTCTTTTAAATTTTTATATATAGTAGTTTGCCTTAATCCTTCAAGGGTCATAGTCTTATATTTTTCTAATTCTGTGTTATTTGAAGGTAATACCTCAATCTCTAAATTTTTATTAAAATACTTTTCATTTTCATTTTCAGTAAAATCTACATTATTAATATCTTCGTCGCTAATAGTTCCCTTATCAAGTAAATCTTCTTCTTCTTGTGATAAAGTTGTTTCTTCAACTATACATTCTGTACCTAAATATTTTATTTTTGTAGGATATGATTTACATAATTCTTGTAAATATTCGTCCTCCTTATCATAATAATTTAATTTAGTATTTTTTTCTTCTGTTTTTATTTTTATAAAATTCCAAAATTTACTACTTTTACCATTTAATATTCTATGTAGCATTATAGGACTAATCATATTACTTTTAGTATTCCCACTTCGTTCGCTTAATGATTTTAAAATACTATAAGCGTCTAAATGTAAATCTCTTGATAATATTTTATCAATAATATTACATACTTTTTTTAAACTTGTTATTTGATTTTGTTTATATAATAATTCTAATGTTCGTGGGTGGAAGATTTCAACAGCATAAGATTTACTTTCCATTTGTTATTATAATAATATAAAAGTTTATTTTTAAGTCGTTTATTTAAGAATTATTATTTTTTTGCTTGTATATCTTCTTGTGGTCGTCCCATTTCAAATATACTACCTCTTAATTGACTTCCTTGTGGTAATTGAGATAATCCTTGTTGTGTATTATCTAATAATTGTTGAAATCCTTGAATACGAGGTACTGGACGGAATGCTGGTAAATTACTTTGCTGTGGAGGTGCTACTGGTTGTCTAATATTCGGTGTTTGAAAATCCATTATTCCTTGTTGTTGTAAAGTTTGACTTCCTCGTTGTATTGCTCGTGCTAATTCAGGACGATTTTGACTTTGTGCTATTTGCGTCATACTATCTCGTAAATCTCCTTGTATTATTGCTTCTTGACGAGGTGTAGGTAAATTTACAAAAGTTTCTCCTCCATATCGTTCTATATCTTGTGGTGAATATCCTGCTTCTATTAACTGGTCGTATCTATTAGTTTTCGGTTTTCCTTCTACTATGACTGGTGCTACTGCTGGTTCTTGTTCTCCTCCACCACCTAATCTTGAATTTATTAATCCAGCAGTAGCGTTTTGTGCTACTTCACCTCTTACTCCTCCACCTGCTAAATGTTTCGCCGCCATACCTCCTAATGTTGCTAAACCTGCGACACCCATAATTTTAGCACTATCCTTAACAACTCCATATGAAGAACCTAAACCTCCTTTTATCTTATCAAAAACACTTTTAGTTTTATTAGGTAATGGTTCATTAATTCGTTGTGTAATATCTCTATTATAAAAGTTAGGATTAGGTTTTCCTATTCTATAATTTGTTAATTCGTGATTAGATAATTGTTGTGCTACTGGATTACTAATAGGAACACCTTGTAAATTATTCATAGTATTAAATAATTCTTGTCGTTTCATTAATCGCTCTTCTTGTGGATTAAATGTATTAGGATAAACATTATTATTATTAACTATACTTGTTGTATTAGTATTACTTCCACTTATTCTATTAGAACCACCACCACCACCTCCACCTTTACTTTTAGTTTTTCGTTTTTTTCGTTTTGTTGTTGTATCTCCAATTTTTATATTAACAACTTGATATTGTTTTTGTTTTTGTTTTTGATACTTTTGTTTTTTTACCATAATATATATATTTTATTAAAATATTTTTTTTTTAAACAACAGCAGAAAAATCGTCGCTCATAGATACTTCTATGCGTGGAGGTATTCTACCTTGTTGTTGTAATACACCGTCTATTAACTGATTTCCAGTTCCGCCTCCTTGTTGAATAGGTACATTATTTCCACCACTCATTTTACTACCTAATAAACCTAATGCCGTAGCACCTAAAATTGAACCTCCAATTTTTAATCCAGTTCTCCACCAAGAGCGTTTCTTTTCACCGATTACTTGTTTTTGTGGTTTATTAGGAATATCAAATTTATTTGTAATATCCATTATATATTTATAATATAAAAAAAAATTATTTTCAAAAATGTTGTTTTTATAAAGTTTTTTTATTTTAAAGTTTATCAAAAATCTACAATTGTATCCTTATAATTATCAGGTAATTTAAAATTTTCATAAGAACCTTGTGATACATATTTAGGAACTAAATTTCGTTTTATATTATCTAAATTTTGATTAGTTGCTATATTTTGTCTATTACCTCCCATTTTTGTACCAATTGCTCCTATTAATGCTGTTCCAAGAATTCCAGCACCAATTTTTAATCCTGTCCTCCACCAAGACTTTTTTTTTTCACCTAAAACTTGTTTTTGATTAACTACTTGTTTATTTTCCATTTATATTATAATAAAATAAAATTTTTTATAATCCAGCGTCTATACCAGCATATAAATTGTCCGCTGCTCCTTGATTTAAATTCATTCCAGGATTACTTACTACATTACCACCACGAGACATAGCATATTTACCTATTAATGTATTAGGGTCGCCACTTGCCTTATATCCTATTGCTCCTAATAATGCTCCGCCTAATAAACCACCTGCGAGTTTTAAACCTGTCCGTAAGAACCCTCTTTTTTTTTCACCTATAACTCGTTTAGGAGAAATACTTTTTATTTCGTTTTCAAACTTGTTAGTAATATCCATATAATATTTATAATATTTTTTTTTTAAAAATTTGTATTTTTAAATTAAGGCATAAATGCTAATTGTTGTGGATTTTTAATTCCAAGTTGAAATAAATTTAATTTTTTAATGTTTTCTTGTTTTTTAACATTAGGATAGTATGTTTTTTTAGGAATATTCTGTGGGTATTTTTCACTTACATTTCTTACATTAATTCCATTATAATTAACCGCTACATTAGGATAGAAACTTCTTGCTGTATTTTGTATCATATATTATATATAACATTTTATTTTCTATTTAAATATACTTTTTTAAAAAGTATTTTTTTTATTGTATTAATATATATGGAATTAAATTTAGATAATAAATTCGGTGGTGGGTTTATGAGTATTCCCGAAACAAATTTAACAAATGAAAGTGTTGTAGATATAAAAAAACACATAGGAAATAAAAATAATAAACCGAAACAAGTATTAGGTGAAAAAAAAAAAAATAATTATTTTAGAACTGGATTAAAAATCGCCGGAGGAATATTAGGTTCTGCGTTATTAGGAGGTTTAAGTTATAAATATAGTGGTGTTAATCCTCAACCGTCAGTTCAAGGTGGAGGAATGGGTTATGGAGCAAGACCTTTTGTAGAACAACCTTTAATTAGTGAATTTCCTTCTGTACCAACATAAAAGTTTAAATATTATTAATTAATTCTTTTATATCTTCGTCAGTTAGTTTATCCTCTTTCAATACACTTAACGCCATTATACTTGCTAATTCACCAGCATTAAAAAACATATCCTTCATTTGATTAAAATAATAAATTCTTAAATTATCAAAAGTCATATTTTCTATTAATGCTAATTGTTCTATTGTAAATTGTTCTTCGTCATTTACTTTTATTGTATAATTTAAAAGTTCATTTTCCATTTCTATTAATCTTTCATTTTGTAAATTTTCCAAAGTCATATTATATTCTATCGGCAACATATCGTCGTCCATTATTATTATTATACAACAAAAAAAAAATTTAATTAATACACAATATCACTATACATAAATCTAATAACTCTCCAAGAACGAACAGAAGATAAATTTAAATTACCAAATAACTTTTCAAAATCTAATTTTTTTATGAATATAATTAATTCATTTTTTTTTATCCAATTTGAATATCTTATTTTTATTCCAAACATTTCTAAAAATTGTTTTAAATTTATAGTATTAACTTTCTCTAAATTTTTATTTTGAAAATTTTTAAAGTATTTTTTTTTATATAGTCTGTTATATAATAATACTGCGGGAGTAATGAGTTGTAAAAAATTAAAAGTCCAAAATCTTTTAGGTGCGAAATTATAATTTAAATTTCTTGTAAATCCATTATAAGTATAATATATCAAACCTTTATCACTTAAACAAATGTGATATAAATATTTTAATTCCTCCATTACTTTATCATACTTTTCATTTTTGTTAATAGGAGTAAATTTATATTTTTGTGCCTCCATTATATTATTTTATTTATTTAATTCTAAATAGTTTATTACATTTGTTATTATTTTTCTTCTTCTAACCTTTTAAATATTTCTAACTGATTAGGTATTTTTTCTCGTGGGTCGTATCCTATTTTCTCTGTTAATACAATAGAAGGTAATAATATTTTTTTCTTAATCTCTTCAACTTCTTCTCGTTTTTCCTTTAAATTTTCAATAAAATTTTTTCTATCTTCTTCAACTTGTTTATCTTCCTTTGTAATATGTAGTGGTTTTAATCCTTCTAATAGTCTATTAACTAATCGTTCTTCACCTACTTCCTTATAATTACTATTTTTTGTAAATTGAAATAATAATGAAAAGTCTATAACACATTCACTAAAATCTAATAAATTTCCATTACTATCTGTTAATGCTATTTGTAAATCATTTACCATTTGAGTTGTTAATAATAGAGCAAATGGATTATCATTAGCATTACTAACTATATATTGATTAGGATAAGTATTTACTGGTATTCTTGCTAATACAGAAGAAACACCGTCAAAAATATTTATACTATTAGCACTTGTTTTATCTGTTCTAATATAAATACTTTTTGTAAAACTACACGCTACACCACGATTACTTCTTAATGGATTATCTAACTGGAAATAATCTGTATCTAAATTAAATTTAAATCCTAATGGTTTATCCATACTTATATTAGCATTTGTACCAGTAGCATATAAAAATCTAATTTTATATGTATCACTCGCACTCTCAAATTTAAGACCATTTACTACACTATCATATTGAATAATTACTGAATTCACTTTTCTTGTTGTTGAACTACAAGTTGTATTGTCGTCAGGCGTTAATGTTGTTGTATTATTCATAGCAGTTGTTAAACTTTCTATTATTTGTTCTATTGTATAATTACCTTTTCTAAAAGTTATACTATAAACATTTTTATCTGTGGGGTCGCTCACACTTAATTCTTCAATATCTACTTTATTATTTAAACTATTAATACCTTTAAATGAAAATGGTATTGTAATTTGATATAAACTCATATAGATATGTTCGTCTGCCGACGCAGTAATCGGTGAAGGTAAAACTAATTTAAAATATGAATTTAAATTTGATAAATAATATGTAGCGTCTGCGGAACTAAAATTTAAAAGTATTGAGGGTTGTGAAACTTCACCAACCGAAAAACTCATATATTATTTAAATATATTTTAATTAAATTTTTTTTCTGTAATATAATTATAAATGTTTCGAGTAAATAGAAATGCGAGAATACGACCTCCCACAATAATACCAGTTAATCCTATTGTTAGAATTAAAGGGGGTTTTAAAAAAGGTGGAAAAGTAAAAAGTACTGGTGCTTATATTTTACATAAGAACGAGTTAGTTGTACCAGCAAGTAAGGCAAAAAAAGTAAAAACTTTAATGAGAAAAAATAATATTAAATTAAAAACTAAATAAATAATGTTATTTAAATAATTTAAAAAAAAAATATTACATATATATATAAATGTCTTCAACACATTCTCAATTTGTACCTATGCCTCAAAATGAAGATTATGTTGATAATGGAGTTCCTATGCCCCCTCAACAAGAACAACAAGTTCAACAAGAACAACAAGTTCAAGAAGAAGAAGAGGAAGATAATGATAAACATTTTGTAATTCAAAAAAATCCAGTTAAACAAGGATTAAAACCTAAACGCCCACGAACAGAGGCACAGAAACAGGCGTGGGCGAGAGCATTAGAAATAAGAAAAAATAATTTAAATAATAAAAAAGAAAAAAAAACAAAAGTAGAACCTATTAAAAAAGTTAAAAAACCTCCTAAACAAGTTGAAGAAGTAATTTATGAAGAAGAAAGTAGTGAAGAGGAACAACAAGTTATTAGAAAAATTATTAAGAAGAAAAAACCTAAAAAACCTAAACCACAAATTATTTATGAAGAAGAAGAAAGTTCAAGTAGCGAAGAACCACAAGTAGTAGTTAAAAGAAAACCTAAAAGTAAGAAAAAACCTAAAAAACAAGTTGTTTATGAAGAAGAAGATAGTGAAAGTAGTGAAGAACCACAACCTAAATTAAGTAGAAGTAAAAGTATTGAAAAACCTAAAAAAAATAAGGAACAACCAGTAGTACAAATGACTTCATTAGAATTAATGAAATCTATGGGATTTTAAATTACTACTGTATGTAATTTTTTTTTTTGTTCTTCTTGAATTTTCATACACTTTTTACTTTTGTGGTGTGTTGCTATGTTTCTTAAACTAACTAAACTATTACAATATTTACAATTTACTTTTTGTTTTCTATATGGATATAATTTTCTATGACCTTCTAATTTACATTTTTGTCTATCTTCTTCATTAAAATAACTACATTTAATAGTATTTAATAATTTATCCTTCGGTATATTATCTGCGAAAAATTGTTCTATGTATGTAGGTAATTTATCTATATTTCTATCTTCAAATTCAAAAATTATTTCTAATTTAAAGTGATTTATATTATCATTATTAGGATATACTTGTTTATAGTGTTGATATACTTTTCGTTCAGGATATTTTTTACTGTCGTAAAAATGTCTTGAACTTCTACCATTTATTTCGTGTTTAGGAGTTTTACCTATATATATTCTATCACCTAATACTATTTTATAGATTACATATATCATTTATAAATACAATTGTAATTAAAACTTTAAATATATGAAATTGCCTTATTACTAATGTAATTAATCAAAATCTTCATTTAAATTATTTATACAACATTTTATACAAATAGGAATACCTACTTCATTCATAAATGTTATATTAACTTTATTTTTTTCACAATTTTCACATATTAATTCTTCCTCAAAATAAATTTTACATTCTTCTAAATTTTTAATTTCATTAGTTATTTTTTCTAATTCAGGATATATATTTTTTTTAAAATATTTTTGATAATCATTCAAAATATTTTTTTTCTTAATTGTAAAAATTTTTTCACGCAAATCCTTATTTTGAAAAATAGGTGAAGTCATTATAAATTTATTTAAATATTTTCAATTTAAATTTTAAATTAAAATTATTATAACATTTGATACACTTTAAATTTATAGATTATATTATATTTATATATATATGAATATAATACAAGGTGATATAAATGAAGAAATAAAAAAAATATCTACTGATACAATAGATTTAATTTATACAAATCCACCATTTAATACAACAGAGAATAAATGGGATAAACCGTTAAACTGGGAATTTTTATTTAAGGAAATGTGGAGGGTTTTGAAACCTAATGGAGTAATTATATTACATTCTGCTATACCATTTACTTATGAATTAATAAATGTAGAAAAACCTAAATATCACTATATATGGATTAAGGATAGTCCTACAAATTTTTTTCACGCTAAAAAACAACCATTAAGACAAGAAGAAGAAATTTTAATTTTTTATAAAAAAAAACATACATATAATCCTCAAATGATAGGTGATACTTTTTATAAACAATCTACTTGTGGAAAATCAAAATACTATGGAAGTAGAGGAGAAATTAAAAAAGAAACTACACAAGGACATTATGGAAAATATCCTAATAATATTTTAAATTTTAAAAGACATATTAGAGGATTTAGTACAAGGTCAAATGAATTAGTTGATTATTTTATAAAAACATATTCAAATGAAGGTGATACAATTTTAGATTTAACTTGTTATAATGCTCTTACAGGGCATAGGTGTAAATCATTAAATAGAAACTATATAGGTGTGGATTTAAACCCAGTAGATTTAATAAATTAATTAAAAATATAAAAGTATAATATATTATGAAATTTGCTGGTAAAAATATTATTAATGTATTACACCCACTAATAGTACAATATCAACAAGAAAAATTAAATAATAAAATAACAAAAAAAATAATTATGAATGACCCTAATTGTTCTAATATAAATACTGATTATATGTATTATATGACTGGATTTCTATGTGATATGTTAAATAATAAAGGTGGATTTCAGTTTTTATATAAATTATTAGATAAAAGTAAAATTCCTAAAAATGAAATTTCACATTTTTTATATACTTTTTTAAAACTCAAACAAAAAATAAAAAAAAAGTTATGGTCTTATACCGAGTTAGAAGAACTACAAGTCCCTCTTGAATTAATTGATAAAACAACAAATTCTTATACAATTATATAATATCAAATAATATTTAAAATATACTTTTTTTTTGCTACATAAAGTCATTTTTAAAAAATTATTTGATTAGTAATTACATTTGTTATTTAAAATAATAAGATATTTAAAATTAAAATATTATATTTAATATAATGAAGGTAATAGAATTTTTAGAAAATTTTTTTGATTTAGATACTTTTTGTCTATTTAAATCTATTAAACGAGGTGAAAATGGTAAGAAATTTCCAGTAGGATTACCGACTGGAAGATTAGAATGGACGAGTGAAGATTTAATAGACTGGAATACAGAAAAATTAGAAGATAAAAATTATACTGCCGTTGAAATATACTTATGGAAAACTCCGTTTTGGGTTGTTGATACTGATAGTGAAGAAGCATTTAATTTTATAACTAAAAAATTTCCTACTATTGTAAATACAAGACAAACATTTACAAGAAAAGATAATTTCCATAGGCATTTTCTTATTGAAGATATAGGAGAAACCCCTAAAAATTCTAAAACTAAATTAGTAAAAGTAAATAATATGGATTTAGATTTATTAGGTAATTCTGTTTGGGAGGAAGTAGATAGAGAAATACATAATGAAAGTATTTTATCAATTGATATAAATTCATTATATAATTTTAAAAAACCTAAACCTATTACAGAAACTTTACAAGTATTAAATCCTAATCAAATAGTTCCTAATAATAAAAATCAAGAAGAAACTATTAAAACTATTGAATATATTTTATCCATTCTTGACCCTAACAAATATAATGGATTTAGTGCTTGGAGAAATATGGGATATATAATTCATAATGAAATACAAGATAAAACAGTAGGAATTAAACTGTATAAAAATTTCTGTATGAGAATGTCTATTTATGACGAAACGGAGTTATATAAATTTTGGAATAGTATAGATTTAACAAGTAAATATTGTTTAAATCCTTTAACTTTATCCACATTATATTATTATTTTAAAAAAGACTATCCTAAATTATATTTAGAAAAAAAAAATGAATTAACTTTAAAAACTAAAAATTTTGAAAAAGATACTTTTAATAAATTAAAAAGTAATGACGATAAATTAAATTATTTTAATCAATTTCATTTTTATAATAATAATGACGGTTTATATTATACAATTAAAAATAGAACTATTAAAGGACATACAGAAACAAAATTTAAAAATAGTATAGCACCTATTAGAATACCTAAAAAATTTACTAATAATAAAAAAAATCCTAATGAAAATAATGAAAATAATGAAAATAATGAAAATGAAAATGATATTCCCGAAGAAGTAATTATTAAATATGAAGGTATTTTTAATCTATGGAATACTCATAATGAGC
>TARA_R100001463_G_scaffold23074_1_pt1 | contig 10776 bp, 1 predicted proteins | sample TARA_R100001463 | Tara Oceans TARA_R100001463 (sample SAMEA2622242) | marine metagenome | biome: marine biome (ENVO:00000447); feature: deep chlorophyll maximum layer (ENVO:xxxxxxxx); material: "saline water (ENVO:00002010), including plankton (ENVO:xxxxxxxx)" | depth 40 m
TTTTTAAAGATAGCAGGCGTTAAGTCTGAAGCAGAGTTTTATAAGAAGTTTCCTTCTGAGGAAGCCTTTATGAAAAAGCATGGAAAAGCTGTAAGAAAACTTATGGCTAAGAAGGCTAATATAGGAGCTATGATTCCAAACATAGAAACACCTAAAGGTAACCGTCCACCCACTCGTATAGATGAGGCTTTCTTGTTTGATACAGTAGCAAAGCAAATGGGTCAAAAGAGTTATGATGAAACAATAGAAGATATGAAAGATCAGGCTTATCTTTCAGCAAGCCAGGAACAACAGGGTGGTGGTTCTGGTGGTGGTTCTGGTTTAATGAGTATGTTAGGTAATGTTCTTGGTGAAGGTGGAATAGAAGATCTAATATCTGGTGGGGGTATTGGTGGTGGCCAAGGTGGTGGTGACATGACTAGTGCAATGAGTTCTATTCCCATGAAAAAAGGTGGTAAAGTTAGTAAAGATAAACTTAAAAAGATAGAAGGTGAATTACACAAAGCCTCTAAAATGCATAAGAGTCAGGCTAATAGAATTGGTAAGATGCTTCAAAAGGGTGGTAAGGCTAAGAAGTTTGAACCGCACATGATGTATGATCCTAAAACTGGTAAGGGGTATAAAGCTAATAAGTTAGAGGATCATTTAAGAATGGAGAAATTAGGATATACACATGAAGTGCCCAAAGCTCAAGGTGGTATAGGTACTCCTCAGTTTGATTTTGACTTAGGAGATAGTGGGCCATCTAGAATGGGTAGATACAATGCTGACGGAAGTCCTGAATCATTCCTACAAGGAGCTCAAAGAATATATCAATCTGACGCTGTACAGAACTTTGGAATCCCTATTGTTAGTGATATAATGTCTATTAAGGATCAACTCAAAGCACAAAAAGAAACATTAGCTAGAGCTAAACAAAATAGAATGTTAAGTGAGCTTACACTTGATGCAGCTAAATCAGAACCTGAAAAAATAGAACGTGAATATGTACGACCTGAAGATGTTCAGAATACAGGAGAAGAGTTCTTTCCTATCTATGGTGTAGGTACAAATGTACTTGCTAAAAATGGTGGAATATTTAGTGATCCTGGATACGTACCCCTTGTTAATCCTAATCAACAAAAATCATTTAAGCAAGGTGGTGTATTAGGAAGTAATTCTTATTTAGTGCCTAAAGCACAAGGTGGATTTAATTTAAGTAATGTTTCTTATGGTGGAGGTAGTGCAGGTAGTGCAGGTACGCAGTTTGGTCAAATGATTGGATTATATGAAGGGACTGATGCTGGATCTAATATTGGTGGAACAATAGGTGGAACTATTGGTTCTGCATTTGGTCCTATAGGATCTGCTGTAGGTAGTTTTATTGGAAGTGGTATTGGTGACTTATTAGACAGAGATGATAGACGAACTAGAATAGAAAATGAAAGAGCTGAACGAGCTCAAAAAGAACTTTCTTACACAGCTATCGCTCCAGCAATACAAGCTGGATATGCATCTCATATGAAGCAGGGTGGAAGTATACCTAGTAATCCATCTATGTTAGACACGATGGCTATGGGTGGTGATGTAAAAACTACATGGGGTGGAAAGGTTGAAACAGTATCTTACAACCCATACGCAGGTGGTGAGAGTATTGAGTTCAAAGGAAACTCACACAACTACCTAGATCCTAAAACAGGACAAACAGGTATTGGTGTTGCATATGGAAAACAATCTGTTGCTAACAATGAAGCTGTTGTAGAGGTAGAGAATGAACCAGCACAGCAGCTAAAAGATGGTGGAGGCACTGAGAACTTAGTTGTATATGGTGATCTTAAAATACCAGAAGAGTATGTAGCAGAGATTAGTGATGATAGAGCTAAAGGTAAGAAGTTTAAAAACTATGTTAGCGATGTTCTCAATAAGGATGAAGCTAAGATTAATAAGAAAATGGAGAAAGCTGCTGATCTTGGACTGGAATCAGATAACACTGTATTTGGTCAATTAGAAAGATCTACAGCTGATGCTATACTTAAAGGATCCGATATGAAATTAAAAAATATTGCTGAGAAGAAAAACATCTTAGCTGATTTACAAAGCGCATTAAATGAAACGTTTGATGAACTTGAAATAAAAGGCAATGAGTTTATCACTAAGAATAAAATTGTTGAAGATCCAGAAAGAGCTATGAACAACATGGCTAAGTCTGGTATTGAAATCAAACCTGAGAACAGAGGTAAGTTCACAGAATGGGCTAAAGAACGTGGTATGTCTGTAGCTGAAGCTGCTAACAAAGTGATGGCTAATACAGATGAATATAGTAAAGGTGTTGTTGCAATGGCTAACTTTGCTAAGAACGCACGTAAGTTCAAGAAAGGTGAAGAGGGTGTTACTGTTACAGAAACTACAACTAATGGTAATTTTAACACACAACTAGGTGGTGAAGATAACATACCAAAAACTGACAAGACTCCAGAAGAGTTAATAAAAGAAGGATATAAACAAGATCCAGATAACCCACAGAAATTTACAAAGCAAACAAAAGAAGGAAAGGAAGCTGTTGAAGTGTCTATTGAATCTCTAGATAAAGTTCCTGAAGGACAAAGTAAAGATGAAGAGACTGGACTGTTTGGAAGTGTTACAATGGAACAATTTGAAGAAGCTAAAAAAGCTAATCCTTGGTTTGATTGGGAAAACTTTGATCCTAAAAATAAAGCTGATGTAGAACGTTATCAAAAAGAGTTTAACAAAAAAGCTAAAGAAGCTGGTAGTGACAAAAGAATACAAGTGGATGGTGACTTTGGAGAACAAACAGCTAGTGCTAGATTTACTCCAGCAGTAGAAGGTTCAGATCCTGAAGTAGAGCAAGTTGAAATAGAAACTACTACAGAAACAACTACAGTTACTCCTGGTCTTGGTAACATACCTTTTCCAGTTCTTCCTCCACCAGTAGATACTGAGGCACTTGACCCTAATCAACTACTTGGAGAGTATGCTGCATTATCTTCTAATACACTAGCTCCAGTATATGCTCAGACATATCAACCTAATCTAAGGGTTCCTTATGATATATCTTTGCAGGATATGAAGAATGATGTAATTTCACAGAGTAGAGCTCTACAAAGAAATGCAACACTACAAGGTAATCCTGCTGCTCTTGCTCTTGCACAAGCTCCTACATATCAAGCATTAAATCAAATTAATGCTGAAGAGTTTAGACAGAATCAATCATTTAAAAATCAAGTATATTCAGAAAACTTAGACACTCTTAATAGAGCACGTTTAACTAACTTAGGTATATATGATCAACAACAAGATAGACAAGCAGAAGCTGTAGCTAACACAAAAGCTACTACACTTGCTGCTCTTAATTCTATTTCTAGTAAGTATCAACAAAAACAATTAGAGGGTAGGTTAAAACAAGTGTTTGCAAATCTTTATCCAACTTATGCTTATGATGATAATTATAGAACTAGAGTTCAACAATCTGCTATGTTTAATCTTCCAGGTGGCACTGTATCAGGTATACCAGGACTTGCAACACCAGGATTTAATCCAGCTCTACAACAAATTCCAGGAGTAATTGGAGGAATTCAAGGACTTCTTCAACAACAACAACAATATCAACAAGAGCAAAGAAAGATAATGGAGGAGAAAGGACTCAATCCTGATATCAACTATAAAAAAATTGATAGAAATCTAAATAGAATTAATACAGATGATATCTATGACTATGTACCTATACAAGATGGAGGAGCATATGCTAAGAAGGGGAAGACAGTTAAAAAGAATTATAAGAATAGTAACATCCTAAAAAAGCTAAGAGGTTTATAATCAATTTGATTATAAAACATTACCAAAACCTGTTAGTCATTCTTGGATAATAAAATTAATCACATTACATTTGTTAAATTATGGCATCGTATAAAGATATAATCCCTACGTTCAACCCTTATATACAACAAGAGCCTGTAGAGGCAATGATGAAAGTTGGTGTATATAAGCAGCAGCGCTATGATGAAGGGGTAAAAAAAATACAGGAGAGCATAGATAATATTGCTGGTCTTGATGTTGTTAGAGAAGTTGATAAACAATACTTACAATCAAAACTCAATCAACTAGGTGGACAGTTATCATCTGTAGCAGGTGGAGATTTTTCTAATTTCCAACTTGTCAATTCTGTAAATGGAATGACTAATCAGATAGCCAAAGATCCCAATGTTATAAATGCAGTATCATCAGCTGCAAGATATAGAAAAGCATTAGAAAGTAAAGATAAGCTTATATCAGAAGGTAAAGGATCTGATTCAAATGATTGGTTATTTAATCAACAAGCTAATAAATGGTTAAATAGTGATGATCTTAAAACTCAATTCAATGCTACCTATCGTCCTTATAGGGATTATAATAAGTCTGCTAGAGATATTATAAAAGCACTAGGTAAAAAGACTACAGGATATGATGTTGCCTTTAATGAAAAAGGTCAACTGGTAGATGCTATAACAAGAGTTAGAGTTGAAGGAATAAGTAAAGAAAGAATACAAACAGCTTTAAAGCAAGGACTTTCTCCAGATGACTATCGTCAAATGCAAACAGATGGGTTATATAAATATTCTAACACATCACCTGAACAATATGTACAGGATTTGAACTCAAGTTATCAGAATACATTTAGTCAATATTCTAGTGAAAGAGAGAGGCTTCTAGGTCTTCAATCTTCTGCTTCAAGCCCTAAAGAGAAACAAAGATTACAGCAGCAAATAAGTCAGATAGATGATGCTACTGAATCTCTTAAGTCTGAATATGATTCGTTATCTAGGGGGTTTGAAAGTGGAGATGTTCAAGGGTCTCAAGCACAACTATACACAATGAATTGGTTTGAGGATACAGCTAATGCATTTGAAACTCAAAGTACTATTAAGTCTTATCACACTAATCCATTTGCTCAAAGACAATTTCAGAGAGATAAGTTGCGTCAGGATGCAGAAATTGCAAGTGCTAAGTTAAAGCAACAAGCAGAATATAATGAGGATAGATTAGAGATAGAAAGAAAGAAACTTAAACTTATGCAGGATCCTTATGGGTCAATTACTCTACCTACAAATAAGGATGCTACATCAAAAGATGTTATTTCTGCGATGGAAGCTACTAGAGATCAAGAAAAAAAGAATACAGAACAATTAAAAAACAATTTCCAAACCAAGTTTAAAGTAGATGGTGAGGACATGACTGATGCTCAATTTAATGCATTGGTTGAAAGGTATCAAAAGTATCCACTCTCTGTAGATTGGGATAGACGACAGGGTCTAAATGAATTTATCAAATCAAGAGATAGATTACAAGTACAGGATGACATAATAACCAGAGCTAATGCTGAAGCTGATATAATATTTGACAAAGAGTTGTATGAAAGTATTCCTAACGAGTTCAAGAATTTAGATATCAATGGTTTCGATGTTGCTGAAATGAACTTATTATTTAAAGAGTTTGGCAGAAGATATGTTACTATTGAGCCAGGGAGTACAGTTAATTATATTTCTCCAAGTACTGGTGTTGTTGGAGGAAGCACTAAAACTAATTTAGGAGAAGACAAAGCATTTGCAGATTATCAAAGTGGTAAGTTAACAGATGAGGAATATGGATTGTATACAATATGGGCTGGTTCAAAAGGTAGTAAACAATTTAAAGATGACTTAGGTAGTGATCTAAAAAATACTGTTAATGATTTACAATATGCTTTAAAGAAACAAACAAACGAAATTGATAAAAAGAAGCAAAATTATATTAAAGACTACTATCAGAAAAATTATCAAATTGGTCAAGAGCGAGGTTATAGAATTCCTCTTGAAGATGCAAAACAAAAAGATCAGTTTAGACCTGTTCTTAATTCTTTAGCTATAATAGCTGAAAGAAGTGGAGGTCTTGGAGCAGGTGGAGATGTATCAGCTGAGCAAATTATTACAGCTGCAAGTGAACTACAGAGCGCACTGGTGACTACAAATTCTAATGGTAATTATAATATTATTATTGGAAAAAGTAGTGGAGGATCTCTTACAATTCCAATAGGTAGAGATCAATACAATGAAGCATTTGGAGATAGATTTGAAGCTAGTCCGAGTGTATTAAGTTTTAATGAAAGATATCTTCCTAAAATGTTGTCCACCCCAACTGACCTAGAAGTGTTAGAAGATGCAGAAGGTAAAGAAATTTTTCAAAAGAAACCAAACACATTCTATACAACTGCTAAAGATGGACAATATGAGACTACATTATTTAATTCATTTTTACATGGACCAGTTGACTTTCCTAATGTAAACTACTATGGTATAAGTGGTAATATTATAAGTGATGGTAATCCTAAGGATTCTAATCAGTTCAAACTTAAAATCAACATATTCGATCCAGTAAACAATACGTTAATAAAAAACCAATTATTTCCTGCTATCTTTACTAAAGCTGACCTTATACCAACATTAGAAAATTTTACTGATGAAGCAATATGGCAATTATTAAATGAAACTCAGAAAAAAATGCCTAAAGAATTTTTAATAGAATTAGAAGAAGCTGCAAAAGCTCCTAAATTAAACTAGTATGTCTAAAGAGAATTTACCAAAAGCACAGAGTGGAAAAACAATTATTCCTTCTCCAACTCAGCTATCTACTCCTAATCCTTTATTGAATGAACAATTCATGCAACAAAGATTTGGAGGTTATAGGTCTGCACCTGTTGATGGATCTCCTCTTCCAAATAGACCTTATGTAAATCCTTTTACTAGTATAGGTGGTGGAAGTAGTCAGACTAGTTCAGCTCTTGCTAATCTTATAAAGTCTGCTAGTGCTGGTCGTGATTCTGGCAAAGGTGCTAAGATAAGAACACTTGATGAATATGCTGGTAATGAAAAAGGTAGATATGATTACTTCATGCCAGGAAACTTTGATAACGAAGATGCTGCTGCACAAAGTCAAAGTTTTGGTTCTAAAATGGTAAATGGTGTTAGTAAAGGATTGTTACTTACAGGTACAACATTCTTACAATCAACAATAGGTCTTGTTAATGGAACTGTTAAAGCAATTGCAGATGGTAAGTTTTCTTCATTCTACGATAATGAGTTTAACAGATTGTTAGATGAGGTAAATAAAAAAGCAGAGGATGCATTACCAAACTACTATACAGCTTCAGAAAGAGATGCTAATTGGTATTCTCCTAAATACTGGGCTACAGGTAACTTCTTGTGGGATGGTGTTGTAAAGAACTTAGGGTTTGCTGCTGGTGCTGCTTTATCAGGAGGTGTATATACTAGCACACTAAAGTCTCTTCCATATGCCTCAAGATTATTTTCTGTTGGTAAAGGAGCAGAAACACTTGCTGCAACAGAGGCTGGTATTGCTTCAGGTGCAAGTAAGGCGGCTGACACTTATGGTAAAATAAGAGGACTGTCTGATAAGTTTCTTTCTAATTACAATACATTAAACCCTGCAGGTAGAGCAGTTGTTGCAGGATTAGCAACTACTGGTGAAGCAGGTATAGAAGCTTTACATAGTAGTAATGAGTTTAGACAAAGACTTATTGATGAGCATGTGGAACAGTATGGTGTAGAACCAACAGGTGCTGCTCTTAAATCTATTAATGATGCTGCAGAGGGATCAGGTAATGCTACGTTCTTTGCTAATGTTGGAATATTAACAGCTACTAACTATATTCAATTCCCAAAGATATTAGGAAGTACATATAGAGGAGAGAAAGGAATAGCTAATGGACTTGTTAGAGAGATAGATGATATTGTTTATGAGGGTGGTAAATATGTAAAACCAAAAACAAAATATCCATTCCTATCTAGAATAAACAAGATAAGACCATACACATTCTCTACATCAGAAGCTTTTGAAGAGGTGGCTCAGTATAGTGCTACAGTGGCTACACAAGACTATTATAATAAAGCACGTAATGGTGAGGCTACTAGCTGGTTAAACTCTATCGGTGTTGGTATTACAGAAGGTGCATTTAGTGATGAGGGTGCTAAGAATGCACTTATTGGTGGATTGTCTGGATCTATTATGTTAGGTAGAGGAAGATATAGAGCTGATAAAGCTAGAAGACAAAACACAGCTCAAGCACTCAAGGATCTTAATAACGCTAACCTATCAGACTTTACAAAAGAAACTATTGATGCTGTAAATAGAGGAACTGTATTACAACAAGAAAGAGAAGCTGCTATTAAGAGTGGTGATATCCTAAACAGTAAAGACTTAGAGAAAGATTACATCATCAACTACCTTACACCTAGAATTAAGTATGGTAGATATGATTTAGTAAAATCTGATATTGCTGAGTATAGAAAGCTTGCTAGTACAGAAGAAGGTTTTGCACAATTGCAAGCTGAAGGTAAAGCTCTTGAATCAGATACAAGAGAAGCATACTTAGAAAGACTTGGTCGCTTTGAACAAACAGCAGACAATGTAAAGTCTTTATACCAATCGCTTAATTTACGTTACTCAGGACAGGTAGATGAGAATGGAAAACCCATCTATAGTAATGACGTAATTAATAAGATGATATACGCTGCTACTAAGGTGGCAGACTATGACCAAAGAATTATGGACCTAATGGGTCCTCTTACAGCTGTAGGCATTAATACTTCTGATGTTATAGACCAACTTATTGCTGGTGATTCAGAAGCATTCAATCAAGCTATTGCATCTATTGAAGAAATGGATATCATTGAGGAAGAAAAAGAAACACTTGCTCAATCATTAGAAGATGCATCAGAGCTTGCACTAAGAAGACAATCTTTCCTACAGGCTTACCAAGATATTAAAGAAAACCCTAAGAAGTATTCAGAAGCTCCTATATCAGAAGAAGATGTTCCTACTGGTCCTGTTGAAACTGTTACAGTTAAGACTAAGCAAGGAGATAAAGATGTTGAGCTAGGGACTCCATACTTTGTTGGTAAGGGTGTAGACTACTCTAAAGATCCTCTAGATTCTCCTGTACCAATCTCTGAGTTTGTTGTACAGAAAGTGAATGAGGATGGAACATTAGAAATAAAAACTCAGAATGGAGAGGTGAAGAATGTTTCTGCAGATGTACTTGAAAACTTTAAGATAGGTAAAGTTAGCACTTTACAAAATAATAAAACAGCTAACTATTATTACAACCATAGAAACGAAATCTTTAAATTAAACTTTGGTAAAAACTTTGGTGGTGAAAGACCAGGTAGACTTGAATATCAAGATGGTAAACTTTATTTTGTATACTTAACACCAAAAGGTAAGGTTACAAAAAAACTACTTAATAATTCTTATTTTGAGGCACAAGAAGGTTTTGATAGACCTAGAATATCTAAGGTGGGATCTGTAGAGAATCAACAACAGAAAGACTCTAGAATAGGATTTATGTCTCCATCAGAACTAAAGGCACAGAAAGCTACGCTTGCTAAGAATAGAGAGGCTAGACTTGAAGTGCTTACACAATTAGGTGAAGAGGCTAAAGAAAGTTTAGAAGAGACAAACAAGAAACTTGCACAGCAAAATGAAAAGCTGACTAAGATAAAAGAAGACTTAGAGAACATAGCTAAGATGAAAAAGGCTGGTCCAACTGGTCCTAAGATTAAGCTTAACTTCTCAAAGGCTACAAAGGTGTTTACAAAAGCACTTAATAATCTTACATCTATGCAAGCTGATATAGAAGCTGAGATTGATAACTTAAATTCTCAGAAAGAAGAACTTGAACTTAACATATCCTATTTCCAAGACTTTGCTAATCAAATCACTGATGCACCTGAAGACAGTGGAGAGTTCTTAAGAGAACTTAAAACACAAGTATCACTATTAGTTGACAATGGTAAGAACTTAAACAATGCTCTATCTGCAGCTAAGAAGCTTGCAAAGAGTACAGAGAAAGCTATTAAGTCAGCAGTCAAGTTATTTAGAAAGACACTTAAAAATACATATATTGTTGATCAAGATTACTCACAATATCTAAGTGATTTATTAGATCAAGTGGTGTCTGGAGAAAACTTACTAGAAACATGGCCTCTGTTAAAACAAGAGATGGCAAACTTTGCACTTACAGCAGACTTATCAAAAGATGCTACAGTGAATGAAGTAGACTTGCTAAACTCTATCAATGATGTAAAACAGGCAGAGAAAGACTTGGCTGACCTACAATCTGAATATAAAGCTCGAAAGATCATCGTAGATAGATTTGATTCTATCATGAAGGAATATCTTGAACAGCAAAAGCAAGAGCAAGAAACAGCAGCTAAACTTAATCAAGTGATGGCTACTGCAGACAAGGGAACACCTACTAATTCTTTTGACACTAGATTTGAGCCTGTATCTAAAAAGTCCAACAAGATTATATACAGAGCTACAGTGGCTCCTGAAACAGGAAAGGACCATCAAACTAGAGCTAACCAGTTTGGAATAGACTTAAACTCATTTGAAAACAGAGACAAGATACGTGCTTTGTTTGTGACATCTAAAACACAAGAACAACTTCTACCAGGTGTAGTTGAGTATATGTTAGAGGGAGATCCTGCACTTATAGAACAGTTTAAAGACTCAATGATTATCATGGTGATGGTTAACGAGAATGGAGAACTAGTTGGTGTTGATGGACAACCTATACCTCAAGGGCAACCTTTGTTAGAGAATGCTATTTACCAGGCAATGCCTGAAGCTGGTTTTAGAAATGGAGAGATGTTTAGAGAGGACACTCCTCAAGAGGTGAAGGACGCAATCAATAAACAATACAAGGAAAGAAGAGATAATATACTAGAGCAAACAGCACTAGGT
>TARA_R100001463_G_scaffold135063_1_pt1 | contig 10759 bp, 4 predicted proteins | sample TARA_R100001463 | Tara Oceans TARA_R100001463 (sample SAMEA2622242) | marine metagenome | biome: marine biome (ENVO:00000447); feature: deep chlorophyll maximum layer (ENVO:xxxxxxxx); material: "saline water (ENVO:00002010), including plankton (ENVO:xxxxxxxx)" | depth 40 m
GCAAATGTTATTGCATTATCTGCAATCTTAGCTGTGGTAACTTGACTGTCTGCAATATGAGCAGTATCAATTGAACCGTCTGTATAGTGTTCTGAATCTATAGCATCGTCAGCTATCTTAGCTCCTGTAACTGCGTCTCCTGCTATCTTAGCTGTAGTAACATTAGCATCAACAATACTTGCTGTAACAACTGCATTACTTGCTAGTTTAGCTGCGGTTACTGCATCGGAATTAATCTTAGCAGTTGTTACAGAGCTAGAAGCTAAATGAGCTGCATCAATAGAACCATCTGTGTAATGTTCCGAATCTAAAGCATTATCTGCTATTTTAGCATTTGTAATAGCATCAGCTGCTATCATTCCTGTTGCAACTGTACCTGTGTCTCCTGTCGTTACTACCGTACCTGTAACGTTAGGTAAGGTAATAGTCCTATCAGCTGTAGGATCAGTAACGGTAAGAGTAGTTTCATAAGTATTATCTGTTGCACCTTCAAATATAATTTTAGCATTTTGTCCTAAATTAAGGTCACCAGTTAAAGTACCACCAGTAGTATTTAGTTTATTTGCATCAAACTCCATTTGCCTACGCATTACTTGGAGTTGATTATTTGTTAAATCACTAGCAGTTATAGCAGACCCAGCGTTGTATGTTGCTTTAAGAGTAGGGTTTCCTAAATCTGTAACTGGATATATTGAAAGTGTACCACTACTTAAATTAGCTCCACCGATATGTACGGTTTTGTCTGTTAAGTTTACAGTATATTGTCGGGGTGAGGCGGATTCGTTTATTGTACCAGATTGATATGTAAGAGCAACACTATCTAATTTAACTATAACTTCAGTTTCTTTAAACGTTTCAAAACTACCTGAATAGCTATAAGTATTGGCATTACTATTGTAGATATCTGTATGTGCTCTGGTTAATGTTGTTATGTGTGCCATTTAATTTCTAGTTAATCCAAGTGTTTCATTTAATTTTTTATCGTTTCGTTGACTAGCATACTTTTTAATTTTAGCTTTTTCAAGTTCTAACAATCTAATTTCATTGTAAGTACTTAATCTAGTTTCAACTCGTTTTTGAGCTTGTTTTAATGCAAGATTAATACGAGGAATAATTCTACTATAATTTTCTAATACTTCACCAGTTATACCTTTCCTACGGAAGTTACGCATTATATTTACATAACCTTTAATTGTAACATTTGTTTCTGGATCTTTATATGTCATCTGATCAGCCATTTTCATAATGCCTTTTAATTTATTATTAAAATACCCATCTTCACCCATTAACCTTTTTAATTCAGCTTTTTGATCACTAGAATAGTTTATACCACCACTAGATGTATTAAACTGTGGTAACATATTATATTCAATATCCATTAAAAATTGACTTTCTTCAGACGGATTGGCAGTACCTCCAAAACCAAATACAGTTTTTGCAGTCCTAGCAAGAACAGAATCTCCCGCTTTATTAATAGGTTTGCCATCAATAAAATTAATTAAAGGTGCTTGTGCTCCAGCTGGATCAAAAACATCTAACCAATTATTTTTATTTCTCATCATTTCACCGAAGTCTGAATATTTAACTTCTCTTAACATACCAAATAAATTCTTACCTAGCTCATTTCTAAAATTAGATAAAGGGAAAATTGCATTAGTCATTTGAGTTTGCCATCTAGTTACAGCCGTTTCATTACCTGTCATAATATCAAATAAAGGTTCTAAAGTACCTAATAATGAATTATTTGTAACAGCTGCACCTAAAATAAATCCCATTTTTTTACCAAGTTGTTCAAATCGAGCTGAATTAGTAGTATCAAAATTATCCATTGCAGTAACTGTTGTAGCTAACCAATCTCCTAGTGGACCTAAGAATTCATAGCTATACCATTTACCATCTAATCCTTGAATAGTTTTTCTTTCCCATCCTTGATCTTGTCTAAACTTTTGTACCTTTCTATCAAAATGACCATAACCTCTAATACGATCTTGTGATGCTAATAACCATGCTCCCATAACAGCCATATTACCCATCGCCACTCTGCCTTGTGTTTTATAACGAAGATGTTTAAATTTAGCTAAAGGATCTCCAGACATATCCATACCATGTTTAGCAAGGATTTGTTGGATTTCTTCAATACTGAAATCAGAAACTTTTTTACCACCTGCATTTCCAAATAAATCAGCATACTCTCCTGCAAATTTGGCACCAATATTTTTTTCAGCAAAACCTACTCTCGGTGCATATTTACCAAACATATCTAAAACGTTTGCTTGAGTTCTAGGAAACCAAAATATAGATCTTAAGATTGGATATTTAGCTAGTAAAGGATTTAAACGTTCTGTTAAAGGTGTATCTAAGTTTAACGCTATTTCACGCCTTGCAAAATCTACAGCATCTGATTTAATATTACCGTTAGCATCTCTTCCTTTATTCCATAAATCTTCATATAATTCTTGAAATTCTTTTTGAGACCATTTTCCATCAGGATATTTTTCCAATAACATATCAAAAGCTAACCCTTTATCTTGAGCAACTTTTTGTGTAGCTTCAGTAAATCCATCTAAACCTGTCATAGCATTAGGACCAAATCTAAACCAAGGACTTTTAGATAAATCATCCATGATGCTATGATAACCTAATAATGCTTGAGGACCATATTCACCTTTTTTAGCCGCTGCTTCTGCTACTGCTTCTGCTAATTCAATATTCTGAGGAATACCTCTATCAAAATCTTGTCTTGTAAAACCTCTAACATCATCAGGATTGGCTGCTGCTTTTCTAAACATACGTCCCATATGTTGAAATCCTTGTTGGAATGTATCTGTAAAACCAAAATACATATGAGCTGATCTTCTTAATTGCATTGCATCACCTGATCTTAATGCACCATAAAAGACACTAGCTGGTTCTGATATAAAACCTCCAAAGTTACCATATAAAGCTTTTACTGGAGTACCTATGGCTGATAACATACTATTAAATACATTACCCATAAAACTTTTATAGACAATAGATGGCATTTCTGGAGCACCATCATAAATAGCTTTAGACCATGTACCAAAAGTATTTGAAATATAATGATTAATATCTTTAATAGTTCTTACATTACCATCAGATAATTCATATCCAAGTCGTATTACTTCAGCAAATTGAGGATTATGTGTTTGAATATCAGATAACATAGTTCTGAATTTTTTAGCTTCAGGAACTATTTCAGATAATTTAGAATTAAATCTGCTATCTAATTGGTTAACATATTTAAAAGTATTACCCGGATCAGTTTTTATTTTTGTTAACAAATCTTTTCTACTTTTAAAATTAAAATTATGAATTTTTGATTCTATTTCAAATAATTCTAAACGATCTAAAAGTTGTTCATTAGCTCTAGCAACTGCGTCAGTATTTTTAACTAATCTAGCACCTTCTGATAAATCAGCAATTTGACCTGCTTCAGATGTTAAAAAATAAGCTGTAGCTTTTTCTGTATTAATATCTGCCCAATCTTTTAAAATTTGTTTATTAGCTTTTTTGAGAGCATTAAATCCAACTTTATTTAATTGCTGAACACCATCTACAGTTGTTTTGAAATTATCTAAAATTTTAACTAAAGAACCTCTAGGTAAAGTAGGATCAGATATAATTTCAGCTAGTATAGTACCTTCAGAATCTATTGTTTTCCAAGGTAAAAATGTACCATCTGGTAATTTAACAGAATACTTACCACCTTTAATAAGATCATTTCTTAAAGATTTAATTATGCTTCTGTCGGCAATAACAGCATCATCTACTCCAGCTTTTCTAAAACCTTCAGTTATTAAATTACCTAATCTACCAAATGTAGTATTAGAGTTAGTTGCTATTTGAGCTTGATTCTTGGCCGCTCCTATAATACCTTCAAAGTCTTTAGTAATAATACCAGCTTGTAATTCATTAGATGTTTTATGAATACCAAGTGTAGGTTTATCTACATTTAATTTATTACTGTCTTTATAGTATTGAGTTAACGACTTTAAATTTTCTTCATATTTAGCTTCACCTCTTAATAAGTTATCAGCAACTGAATTACTATCATCAAATACTTTTGCATCTAATGGATCTTTAGTTAAAGCATCTAAATTTTTAATATTACTATCTGAGTCAGCTAAGAATGTTGTAACATTTTTTACACTTTTTCCGGCTCTAGCTAGTTTTACAAACCCATGAGCGACATCAGTATAAAATCCTAAACGAATACCTTCTAAAACATTAGCTCTATGTTTAGCGTCTGGACCTAACTTATCTGAAGTCCATCCTTCTGGAATAAGTTGATGACCCCACCATTTACCACGTTTCCATGATGTAGATAAGGTATCATTAACTGAATTGGTTTTATTTATCATGTCTGTAAAACCACCAACTCCAGTATCTAGACCAAGTTTTGCAAAACGTTGGAAAGCTGGATTATTACCTAAACGATATAACCAAGGTGCATGTTTAGCTGCTACTCCAGATTTATGTACCGCTCCAGCTCCACCAATAGCTTTACCTCTCAAAATAAAGTAAGGTAATATAAGAGAACTAATTTCTCTCATAGCTTGAGCACCTTCATCTTCAAATTTAGGAATCTTAGGCATCTCTCCAATTTTTAAAGGTTGGCGGATTGATTGAGTACCCCAATTTGATAAATCTGTAAGCCAATCAACTCCTCCTGCCGCTATGGACATCATCCGTTCTTGACTTCTTGGACCGAAAACTGCAGAATTTGCGTTTAAGTAACTATAAAATTGATCTGAACTTTCTTTCTTTCTTTTTGCTTCATAGTCAGAATATGACATACCGTGGTATTTCATCGACCATTCATTTGCTTTTGCGTCCTTGTATGGACCATCAGCGAATTTTCGCCATGCATAAAATGCATCGTTACGTTCTTTTCTTTTAGCGTAAGTATCAGCTTTAAAAGGTTCGTTGTCAACTACTTCCGTAGTAGTAGTAGGACGTTCAGGTGTTGATGCAACTAATGTGTTATCAACAATTTGATTTACACCATCCACTATTGTGTTAGTGTCAATGTTTAAATTCTGTACGTCACCTATTAAATTATCACTCATACCCTCGTAAGGATTTGCCATAATTTTTATTTGTGTTTAAATTGGTATTGGTTAGGACCATCTAAATTTTTAGATCTAGACTTTTTAACTACGTCTGTTTCTAGTAAATTTTGTAAAGCTTCATCAGCTTTGTCTTCTTCTTCTTCTTCTTCGTCATTTTCTGGATTATACTTATACCTGTTTAAATCGTCAAATCTAAATTGTTTGTATCGTTCATCTAATTCAGAACCTCGTAAGAAATCTTCAAGTGGTAAATGATAAACACTACCTGTTAACGAATACATATCTTTAGCAAAGTCAGGATCTTCCCACGCGTGTAAAAGTTGTTCTATTGGTATCTGAGCAATCATTTCAGTAAATTCGTATTCTTTACCTAGATCAAAATCTTGACTAAATGTATTAGATAAACGGCAACCAATAGCTGTAGCTATACAACCAACAGTCTTAACACTGTCTGCGTCTTTACCTGTTACAGTAATCTTACCTATCTCATTTACAGGAAGGTTAAATATATTCTGTGCAGCATTTCCTAAATTGTCATTACTATAAGTTGTCTTTTGTACAATATTAAACGTATTATTAGCTTTAGCAAGAGTTCCGGATATTTCTTCAGGTCTAAATAAACCATCAACTGTATGACCATTTAGTCTATTTTTCATACCGGACTTTAAATTCATAACGTCATCTTCGCCTAAATAGTCTAAAAACTCATCTGTTAACGGTGGCTTGCCGTGTGCAATTTGACGTAAATTCATCCATTCTCCAAGACTCATACCAGCTCTTCTAGCTTCTTCCATCATCCAAGTAGTCGCCATACCTGTTTGCTCAAGTAAATTATTGTAATCTACATCATTGTTAAATAATTTGTTTTCTGCAGATATCTGATACGCAGCTTTTTTAGTTGTTTCATCTATTGCTTGTAATGCTTTAGTATAATTTCCTTCAAACTCTTCCTTTACAAATTGGTCTGTTTCAAGTGCTTTTTCTTCTTTATCTTTATTTTGTACTACATAAGTCCTTGCATCTGCTGCATACTTTCCATCTTCATTACCTTCATAGTTAGGTTTACCTAATGCTGTTCCTGCTATCTGTGCTTCAACATTAGGATATTTTCCATTATTATCTGTTGCAAATAAACCTAATTTATTACCTTTAGTAAATTGCTTTCTATCTGTTTTATCACTATCACCGCCATTTTTCTCCCACCAAATTTGAGTTTGAGTAAGAGCTGCAGATGCTTCTTGACCTTGTTCGATTTGATTTATAAAGTATTCTTCTCTTAATTGAGATGCTCTAAAAGCTCCAATACTTTTATATTCGTCTGCACGTAAACCAAAACTTTTTGGATCAATTAAAAATTTACCACGAATATCTGCTATACCTTTTTTAACATCGGCTCGACCTAAAATCTTTTCTTCTTGCTTTAAGATTCTTTGTATTCTAGGATGATTTTTAACAGAAAGACTTTCACTTTCTACTAAATCGGTAATGTATTTACCTTTTTTATTTCTAGCTATTAAATCGTTAACAGTATCGTTTACTTTTTCAGGAGATTCTTTACGAGATTCCCAAGCTCTAAATACTTTATCATAATCGTAAAGGTTTCCTTTATCTATTTTGTGGATTTGATCAATAGCTTCATCAAAATTAGCTTCACTTGTAACTTTACCATTATGTATAGCTTTAATTAAATTCTTACCTTGTATCTTAGCTCCTACAAGTCCTTGTTTGTTGTCATCCTCGTCAAGTTCATCTTGAGCATCAAAATATTCACGAACTAATGTACCTTCGTTACCGGGTTCTACACTATAAAATTGAGGCCATCGTTCACCTAATATAGAACCGTTAATTTCTGTACCAGCAATAACTTTTAAATCATCCAAAGTTATTTGTCTTGACTTAATACCGGGTGTAAAAATTTCTTCTCTTATAAATTTATGTGCTCCTTCATGACCAATTGGTTTTCCTTTTTCATTAACACCGTTAGCTAATGCGTTATATACATCTTGCAAAGATTCTGAAGTTTTAGTTCTATGCCAAGCTTGTTGAGTAAAGGCTTGTTTATCTAAAGAATCTCTTATATCATATTGTTTTTCTAAAGCGACATAAGCAGCTTTATCAGCTTTTAATATTTGTGCATAAAAACCACTTCCACCTCTGTCGGTAGATAAAGCTAAAAATTCTTTAGTATACTCATTGACATTGTGTAAATTAAAATATTCTTTACGTAAATAGTTTCTCGTTGCAATAGCTTGTTTAAAACTTTTACTAGGATCATTAACTGTAATGTCTACGGGTTTACCATCAATAAAAGCTTGAAACATATCATCATTATGTAATAACTGATTATTTACATAACCGTCATAACCTTGTCCGATTGAGGTAGCATTTAATACATGAGAAACTCTACTCCATTTTCCAGTTCTATTTTCAGCTTCATGAATAGCGTGTGAAGGTGCTCCATCACTACGAGCTTTAACTAAGAACTCACTAACACCATCTTGTTTCTTTTTAATATCTAATAACGTATTAGATGCATCATTAGCTTCGTCAGAACCTGCCCAATCTTCCATTTGATTAAGCATAAAGTCAACACGAACATCATTTTCTTTATCTGTGTTTACTTTGTCTTCCCATTTTCCTATGACTTCAGCACCAAATTGACCAGCTAAATTTAATAATTTACCTTGATCTTGGAATCTTTTAGATTCAATTTTTGCAATCTCTAGATTGCGAGTTTTAATATTACTAAGAGTTTTCCAATTATTTTGGCGTAACTCGTTAATAGTTTGTGAGTATGTTGACATAATTTTAACGCTTACCTTTTGCTATATAAGACCGATTAATCGGCATATCTGAACTCCAGAATTTATCGCCAGCATTTAGAGTCATACCATTCATAGTAGTGCCAGATGGAACAGTAATAGTTTCTAAATTAGAACTATTTAATATATTAGGATCACTACTAAACCAACTCTCTCCAAATGAACCTACTGCAGAAGCTGCTAAACCTAAAACTAAAGCACCTGTACTTGGTCCTCCTTCTAAAGCTGGAGCTTCTGGTGTCCATCCATGAACAGGTGATCTCCAAGTTTTTTGGAATTCAGATCTACGTCTACGGTTAGCATCAGATGTTAAGATATCTTTTTTTAAAGTAGCTTCATCATCGACTCTAATAGCTTTTTGCATAGCTTCTGTCATTTTAATACCTCCTTGTCTTAAAGGTTCATTAGCTAATCTAGATGCAGTCACACCAGTTTGTGTACCAGCATATTCTTTACGATATATTTGTTGTAAAATATCTAGATTATCTCTAGCAGCTTGATCATAAGCTTGTTCTATAGCTAAATCTTGTTGACGCCAAGCTTCAGCAGTTTGTTGGAAAATATTATCATAAGCAATTTCAGTATCTTGAAGATCATTTTTCCATTGAGTATTACGAAGAAGAACATCATTATAATATGAAATATTCTCTTGTCTAAAGTTTAAAAGTTTAGCTCTGTTACGTGCGTTTACGCCAGCACGTTGAGACATATAGCTGCCTACTTGACCAGCTGCTTGAGCACCAAATTGAGCGACTTGCCAGCCTGTTACGGGATTACACATTTAATTTACAAAATTCAATAAAGGTTAGTTGGTTAGGACCATACTTAAGTTCCCTTAAGAATTTAAATCCTAAAAATTGTAGTAATTTTAGATGGACGGTGTTACGTTTATCAACTATATTCCATAGTAACGGTTCTGTTCTACTGTCAATAAACTTTTTAGCTTGCCTAGCAAAGGTGTGTGGTATGTTTTCTATTTCTGGTGTGCAAAGCATCCAGATCAAACCATCATGTTGTACTCCAGCTATTCCGGCAGTCTTGCCGTTAGGAGCTGTAAAGTAGATTGTATCGCCTATCAGAGCGTCTCTGGGGACCGAAACCAAAGGATTGACCCCATGGCCTTCATAGACCTCTCGGAAGTCGTCAGGACGTAAATGGAAGGCTACTTCGGTAGCAGCCTCCTTGGTAATTGGGTGAATGTATTTAGACACGTTTATAAAACTTAGCATTATAATCTCCTTCCCAAGTCATTGAGTTTAACGAGGCTGGAGCTGGGTGTGTTGAGTTAAGATGTACACTTAAATTAGTATTACGATCATATACAGGTATGGTATGGATATGTTCTTCTGCAATACTTAAAGTGTTAGATACATAAGAATCCCAATCAATAGATTCATATGTTTTATTATAATCTGGTCTACCTTTACGTTTGAGTGTTATATCAATAAGACCTACTGCTCCAAAGGAAAAGTTAAGTCTATGGACAATTAATGATCCTCTAGTTTCAGATTTGATTTGTTGACCATCTGATTGTTGAATAAATATAGTAGGTAATTCTACTTCCATTTCATATAGATAACCTAATACAATATTTAATGCAGACCAATCGCCTGTCCATTCTAAATTACTTCCATTAACAGTTGCTTTACTAAAACGACCTACATTATCACCAGCTGTTTTACAGAATACAGCAAGCTGTCCTGCATTATCATAACCCGTAGGTTTGGTCATACTGGTTTTATTTGTAGTAGCATTATAAGTTAAAGATCCAGAACTAATTTCTGTTTTAGTATCTAAATGTATAAGGTATTCTTCAGGAGCTGTGCCAACTGTTAAAGTGTCTGTAGCTTTCTTAATATCAAATGATTGTAAAGTATAAACACTACCATTCTTTAATACAGCATAGTACACATCATCCATCATACAATGGAATGTTACAGTCCCAGGAAGTTCCCATCGGAACCAAGCGGATTGGATTCGTTGTTCTCCTTGAGTATAGTATCTATAACCCCATACTTCATTCTTATTTAATGATCCAAACAGTACCATTGAGTTTTCAGTAGACTCAGCTACTAATGTTATATCATCTGGAAATAGTTTAGATATAATTTTAGTTTGTTCTAATACTTGAGGTTCACCGTTTCTTTGTATACCAGCCATTTCATGGAATCTAGTACGTTTAGCTGTGCTGTTTAACCAACCTGCTGTTGTACCCATATTAAATGGTTGAGTTTTTTCATTAAAAGCATACGACGATAAGTAAGAAACAATAGCAGTTTCAGGTGTTAATTGTGCTTCATCTGTTTTTAATAAAAACTGTTGTGATGCACTAAACATTAGTAAACCTGCGTTAACTTCTGTAGCATCAAACAAATCTGTAGGATATGTAGAGGTAGATTGTAAATCAATCGGGTCAGCATTTGCAATAGTAAAAGCAGTTTTTGCCCAATAATTATGGAAATCATTTACTCTAGATAAGATAACATTTTCTCCACTTAACAATCCTATTCTGTTTCTAAAGAAAAAGATTTTATTTATAGTGTTATCTACAAATGAAGGTTTTGGATTAGTAAGATCATCTCCTACATCTCTATCATCCCATGGTGGGTAATCAAATTTAAAAGCTCCATTACCATAGTGTGTATTAGATCCTCCATTAATACTAAAATACCCATACGTTAAAGTTTGTGCATTGTTTCCTGTACCTGTAAGGTTAACCGCAACACCAGCATTAGCATTACTAAGACTAGAAGCTAACGCTATATTGTTATCACTAGCTTTAATTACATAATAAATCGTATCATCAACTAAACCTGCTAAAGCTGTACCTCCACCATTGTCATA
>TARA_R100001463_G_scaffold1849_5_pt1 | contig 10731 bp, 9 predicted proteins | sample TARA_R100001463 | Tara Oceans TARA_R100001463 (sample SAMEA2622242) | marine metagenome | biome: marine biome (ENVO:00000447); feature: deep chlorophyll maximum layer (ENVO:xxxxxxxx); material: "saline water (ENVO:00002010), including plankton (ENVO:xxxxxxxx)" | depth 40 m
ATAGAAGAAGCTTACGAACGAATAGGAATGCAAGGCGTATCTGGTAATCAGTTACGTATGGCAAGACGTTCGCTTAATATAATGTTTCAAGAGTGGGGCAATAGAGGACTTCACTATTGGGAAGTAGCTAATAATTCATTTACCTTAGTTGATGGTCAAGCTGTTTATACAATGTTTAGATCAACAGGTGATGGCACTTCTGATGCTACTGCTGTATATGGTGTTGATGATGTATTAGAAGCTGTATATAGAAATGCTTCAAATGTTGATTCACCTTTAACAAAAGTTAACAGATCTACATATCAAGGTCTTTCAAATAAAACTTCTGAAGGAACTCCAACACAATATTTTGTTCAAAGATTTATTGATAAAGTTACAGTCACTTTATATTTAACTCCAGGAAGTTCTCAAGCTGGACATAAAGTTAATTACTACTATGTAAAAAGAATTCAAGATGTAGGAGACTACACAAATGCTACTGATGTACCTTATAGATTTGTACCTTGTATGGCATCAGGATTAGCTTATTATTTATCACAAAAATTCAAACCTGAATTAACTCAAAACATGAAGTTAATGTATGAAGATGAATTACAAAGAGCATTAGCTGAAGATGGTTCTTCTTCTAGTTCATTTATAACACCTAAAACTTATTATCCGGGTACGTAATGACAAACTTTTCAAAAGGTAAATATGCCCAGTTCATATCAGATAGATCAGGGATGGCTTTTCCTTACAAAGAAATGGTTGTTGAATGGAATGGTGCAAGAGTTCATATTTCAGAATACGAACCTAAACAACCTCAACTACAACCCAAACCGGTAGGAGCTGATCCACAAGGTTTACCACAAGCTAGACCTGCAAGAACAGAGTTTCCAACAACGGATTTTTTACCTGATAACCCATTTACCACAGCTGCAAATACAACATTAAAAATTAATTTTCCAGATGGTGATCTTTCTGTAAATGATTTTGTAAGATTTAAAAATGTAAAAGAACCAGTAGGTGGTTTAGCTATAACAACTTTACAACTTTCTACTACATTAAATGGAGCTATAAATGATTCAGTAACTTCTATTGATTTAGCTGATGCCTCACAGTTTCCAACAAGTGGTTTTATTATGATTGAAAAAGTAAATGCTACATCTGGATTATTTGTAAATGAAGTTATTGAATATACAGGTAAATCTACAAATCAATTAACAGGCTGTACTAGAGGAACTAGCGCGCCTTTTAGAGGAGCTTCTCCAACAAAAACAACAGCCACTAGCCACTCGAATGGAGCTAAAGTTTTTGGAGCATTTAAAGTAGTTTCTTTAAATCAAACATCAGTTCCAAGTTCAGGCCAGCCATCGACAACTACAAGATTTGATGGTATAAATATTACACTAACGAACGCAGCTTCTACTAGTGAATCAGGGGGTGGTTTCCAGTGTACAATTGGACCAATAAATGATAGAGCTTAATTATGGCAGGATTTACATACGCAACATTAACAACAGCAATTCAAAACTATACTGAAGTAGATACTAATGTATTAACATCTACTATTACTGATCAATTTATTGATAATGCTGAAATGAGAATTTTAAGAGATATACCTCTTGATGCATACAAAAAACAATCAACAGGTAATTTAGTTACCGGTCAAAATACAATTAACGTACCAGCAAAAACTTTATTTGTTAAAGGTGTACAAGTGTATACTTCAACATCTGCTGCTACAGGTGCAAACACTTGGTTAGAGAAAAAAGATGAATCTTTTTTACAAGAATATGTGCCTTCTACAGAATCTGCTAAAAGAGGAACACCCAAATACTATGCAATGTTTGGTGGAGCAACAGGTGTAACAGATACGACTTCTGGAAGATTATTTTTAGCTCCTGCTCCTGATTCAACATATGTATTTAAAATTCATTATGAAGCTATTCCAACAGGATTATCTGGATCAAACACTACAACTTATGTAAGCCAATACTTTGGAAATGGGTTATTATATGCATGTTTATGTGAAGCATATGGGTATTTAAAAGGCCCTTTAGATATGTTGACACTATACGAAAATAAGTATAAACAAGAACTAGACAAGTTTGGTATGGAACAACTTGGCAGACGTAAACGAGATGATTATACGGATGGCACAGTTAGAATAACTATACCTTCAACGTCACCTTAATAGGAGATTAAATTATGGCAATATCATCAGCAATATGTTCAAGTTTTAAACAAGAACTTTTACAAGGTAAACACGATTTCGATTCATCAGGTGGTGACACTTTTAAAATTGCATTATATGATTCAGATGCAAGTTTAGGAGCAGCAACAACTGACTATTCTTCATCTGAAGAAATTACAAACACAGCGGGATCTGCTTATACAGCAGGTGGTGCTGCATTAACAAACTCAGGTGTTTCTTTATCTTCAACAACAGCTTTCACAGATTTTTCTGATGTGTCTTACACATCAGCTTCTTTCACAGCTAACGGCGCATTAATTTACAACACAACAACAGACGGTGGTTCAAGCACTACTGATGCTGTTGCTGTAATTGCTTTTGGCTCTGATAAAACAGCTACAAACGGAACTTTCACAATTCAGTTTCCAACAGCAGACGCATCGAACGCGATCATAAGATTAGCATAGGAGTAAAGAATGGCTGGATGGGGTAGATTTACCTGGGGCCAAGCTTACTGGGGCGAGGATGAATTACTTGCAACCGGTTGGGGTGCTAAATCTTGGGGTTCTGGTGAGTGGGGAAATCTTGCAGATGAAACTGTAACTCTTACAGGTCAATCAATATCTTCAAGTGTTGGATCATTAACTTTATCAGGAACAGCTTCTATTTCTTTAACAGGAGTCTCTTCAACATTTAATGTTGGTTCAATTACAAATGTTATTAGTGCAGAGTTTGATGTTGCAGGTTCACAATTTACAGCTCAACCAGGTTCATTAACAATTGATATTGCTGTTACACCAGATATTTCTGGTCAATCTATTACATCAGCAATTGGTGTTATAGATCCTTCTGATCAAATCGTAGGATTAACAGGTCAAGCAATTACATCAACACAAGGTACAGCAGTTGCACCAAACGAAGATGTAAGTCCAACAGGTATATCTATGAGTGCTACATTAGGTACTCCAATAGCTTTTGTTGGAACATTAGTTTTACCTACGGGTTTAGAAATTACATCATCTCAAGGCACAGCAGTTGCACCAAATGAAGATGTAACTTTAGGTGGATTAGAAGCAGAATTTGCTTTAGGTCAAATAGAAGGAACAGGTTCAGTAGCTGTTCCGTTAACAGGTGTATCTTCTACCATGACTGCTGGATCAATAGATCCTTCAGATCAAGTTATGGGATTATCAGGAGTATCTTTTAGTGCTTCTGTTGGAACTATAGATCCTAAAGATCAAGTAGTTGGTTTAACTGGTTTATCAATAACTTCTACACTAGGACCACCATTTATTATTCATTATCAAGATGTTGACACAGGCAGTAATACGAATTATAGTAATGTTTCAACGGGCTCAAATACTAGCTATTCGAGTGTTGCAACTGGATCAAATACAAGTTATAACGACGTAGAGGCAGCATAGGAAAATTATGGCATCAACATATACACCACTTGGTATAGAAAAAATGGCTACTGGCGAAAATGCCGGTACATGGGGAACAAAAACAAACGCTAACTTAGATCTTATCGAACAGGTTCTTGGTGGATATAAGGCAGTATCAATTGCAGGCGGAGCACAAACTACAGCTTTAACAGTTGCAGATGGTGCATTAACTGGAACAGCTCAAGCTAGAATGATTGAGTTCACAGGTTCTATTACAGGAAATCAAATTGTTACAATACCTTTAGATATAGAAAACTTTTACATTTTAAAAAATACAACATCAGGAGCTTACACAGTTCAATTTAAATATGCATCAGGATCTGGTGATACATTTACTTTTGCAACAACTAATAAAGGAACAGCGATTCTTTTTGCAACAGCAAATGATGGAACGAATCCTGACATTATTCAAATTCAAACAGGTGGAGATGTTGTAGATGATACATCACCTCAACTTGGTGGTAACTTAGATACAAACGATAATCAAATTATTACAGTTTCAAACAGAGATTTAAATTTATATCCAAACGGTACAGGTGCTGTTGAAGTAGGTGGTAACACAAATCCTGGTACAGTTATTTTAAATTGTGAATCAAACTCACATGGTATTAAATTACAATCTCCACCACATTCAGCTGGTCAATCATACACATTAAAATTTCCAACAGGAAACGTTACAGCAGATAGATTTTTAAAAGTTGCATCAGTTTCTGGTTCAGGAACAACGGGTGTTGGTCAATTATCTTTTGCTGAAGTATCAGGCGGTACATCATACCAAGCGGTTAAAACTTCAGGCTTTACTGCAGCAGCAGGAGAAGGATATTTTTGTAATACATCGTCAGCAGCTTTCACAGCAACTTTACCTTCTTCACCAACTTTAGGTGATGAAGTTACATTCATTGATTATGCTGGAACATTCGATACTAATAATTTAACGGTAGGAAGAAATTCGCAACCTATCATGGGTTCAGCAGCAGATTTAACTGTGAGCATAGAAAGAGCTGGTTTAACTCTAGTATATACTGATAGTACACAAGGTTGGCTGCTAAAGGATAAATAATCCGATGGCTAATTTAAAAACATTCAGTGGTTTTCCAATACAAAACCTAACATCAGATCCCGTACCTTTTGCACAAGCAAAAACAAATGATCCTTATGTAGGATCTTGGTCATCTGGTGGAGCAATGAATACTGCAAGAGAGTATTTAGCAGGAACAGGTATTCAAACTTCTGCTTTAGCAGTCGGTGGTTCTCCCGGAGACAAAGGCGAAACAGAATATTACAATGGTTCTTCGTGGACAGAATTAGGTGATTTAAACACAAGTAGAAGAGCTTTAGCTGCTTCAGGAACTAGTTACACAGCAGCATTAGCTTTTGGAGGATTTACTTCACCTCCTACAGTAGATAAAAATGAAACAGAAACTTTTAATGGTTCGTCTTGGACAGAAGTTGCAAATTTAGCTACAGCAAGACATGGTCTTGCAGGAACAGGAACAAACACGGCAGCATTAGCTATTGGCGGTTACACAACTTCACCAGCTGCAGCTTCCGCTTTAAATGAATCATGGAATGGTTCAGCGTGGACTGAGACAGGTGATTTAAATGATGCTAGAAATTATTTAGGAGCAGCTGGAACTACCACAGCAGCGTTAGTTGCGGGTGGAAATGAAACTCTTACAGCGAATACTGAGTCTTGGAATGGATCAAGCTGGACTGAAGTATCAGATTTAAATACAGCTAGATTTGGATACGGTATGAATGGAACAAGCACATCTGCTTTAGCATATGCTGGATTAAGTCCTCCATTGGGACCCCCTAATTATCAAACAAAAACAGAGTCTTGGAATGGTAGCGCTTGGACTGAAGTAAACGATTTATCGGCTGTTAAAGGTTATCTAGGTGGAGCAGGTTTAAATAATACTTCTGCCTTAGCTTTTGGTGGAATAAACCCATCAAGTTCTTTAGCAACAACCGAAGAATGGGCTTTCTCTGGCATCCCGCCAACTGCACCCGCAGCTGGATACTCAGACGCAATCGTTGGACAAATGTATTACAATTCAACATCAGGACAATTTAAAGCTATTAAAGATGGTGGAGCGCCTATTGGAACTTGGGCATCAGGTGGAAATTTAAATCAAGGTGGAGGGGAAAATGCAGGTGCTGGTACTCAAACAGCATCAATAGTTATGACACGTTATCTTGGTGGAACACCTACACCTTATGGTATTACTGAAACTTATAACGGCACAAGTTGGACCGAAGTAGCTGATATACCTGGTGTTACAGATTTGTATAACGGTATGGGTTCTGGAACACAAACTGCTGCTTTTTATATGGGAGGAACCTTAGCAGGTTCTGGTGCTAAAGTTACAACTGTTTATGACTGGAACGGATCATCTTGGACAGCGGGAACAGCATTTAATACAGGTAGAACAAATGGAGGAGCCGGCGGAACTCAAACTGCTACCGTTCTTTTTGGTGGAAATACAGGTTCAGATTCAGCATTAACAGAATTATGGAACGGGTCATCTTGGACTGAAGTAAACGATATGAATACGGCTAGAGATGGTTTAATGGGAGCTGGAATAAGTACATCCGCTATAGCTGCAGGTGGTCATCCTAATCAAAATCAAGTTGAGACTTGGGATGGCTCAAGTTGGACAGAGACAACAGAATTAAATACAGGTAGAGGATTAGGAGGAGCTTCAGGATTATTAGCAAATGACTCTATATTGGTTTTTGGCGGAAACCCAGCTACTGGAAAAACAGAATCTTATAATGGTTCTTCTTGGACTGAAATAGGAGATTTATCAGTGTCAAGATTTTGGATTGCAAAAAATTGTTCAACAACAGAAGGATTTGCGGTTGGTGGAGAAAATCCTGCATTTTCTCCTTATGAAGTATCTTCATCAGAAGAGTTTTCATTTACAGATTTTCAAATTAAGACAGTGACAACAAGTTAATTATGATTTATAAACAAGAAAAAGGAGGAAGCAACTATGGCATATAAATACTGTACAGCGACTAACTGGGGCAAAAACTTTTTCACTCACGAAGAGAGAAAACAGTTTCACCTATCTGGTCATCCTGGAGATGTTTGGGTTGTAGGCGATAATCTTTACGGCGATCAATGGATTGGTAAAGTTTCAGGTGCGATTAAAAGCAAAACTGAAGCTCAAGCTATTGTAACTGGAGAGATTGAAGCAGCACAAGCAGCTTACGATGCATTATCAGCAGAAGAGCAAGCGCTACAAACTAGACCGGCTATTTACAACTTACCATAGTAGTTAAACTCTATGAGTAAATACAAAGAAATTAAAGGATTTAAAGTTCAGACTTTGAGCAGTGATCCTTTTGCGTCTCAAATATTAGGAGGCACATGGGCTAGTGGTGGAGATATGAACACAGCAAGATCAAGAGGAGCTGCTGGTGGAACTCAAACAGCAAATATATCTTTTATGGGTGCTGCTAGTACAACTTATGTAAATGCAGAAGTTTATAATGGTTCTTCTTGGACAGAAGTAGGAGATAGTAATACCCCTAGATATGACGTTGCTGGATCAGGAACTTCAACATCGGCTTTAGGATTTGGTGGAACTTCAACATCAGCGAACACTGAATCTTGGAATGGTTCAGCTTGGACAGAAATTGCAGATTTAAATACAGGAAGAAGAGTGTTAGCAGGAAGCGGTGCATCTAACACATCAGCTTTAGCTTTTGGAGGATTTACTCCTTACTATGCTATAACAGAATCATATGATGGTTCTTCATGGACAGAAGTAGCAGATTTAAATCAAGCTAGAAGAAAATTAAAAGGAATTGGAACAGCAACCGCAGCGTTAGCTGTTGGAGGAAGTAATCCTGGAGTGTTGGCTAATGTTGAACAATGGGATGGATCTTCATGGACAGAAGTATCAGATATTAATTCAGCAAGAGAACTTATGAGTATGTCTGGAACTTCAACTGCAGCATTAGAATATGGTGGAGAAAGTCCAATTGTTGCAACTACAGAATCTTGGGATGGATCATCATGGACTGAAGTAGCAGATTTAGCTACAGCGAGATCATCAGGAACAGGTTGCATGCAAGGTTCTACCTCATTTGCTGCTTTACAGTCTGGAGGACAAACACCTTCTTATGTTGCAACTACAGAAGAATTTACAGCACCTGCATTATTTTCAAAAATTAATCTAGGACAAGTTTATTACAACTCTGGATCAAACGCTTTTAAAGTTACCGCGCAACCCGTAGCTGGTGGCTCTTGGGCAAGTGGAACAAGTATGCCTTCAGCTTCTGGAGGTAGAGGTATGGCAGGTGCTTATTACTCATCAATAGCATATGGTGGAACAGGATCACCACCTACAGCAGCACAAGGCAAAACAGAATATTTTGATGGTACATCCTGGTCTGAAAAAGCTGATTTAAACACAGCAAGATTTATGGGTTGTCCAGCTAAACAAGGAACACAAACTGCAGCACTTTTTGCAGCAGGATCATCTGGTTCTGATAATGCTAATGTTGAAAGTTGGAATGGATCTTCTTGGAGTGAGGTTAATGATGTGCCTACTGCTAAACATTCTTTTGCAGATGGACTAGGTACACAAACTGCAGCTTTAGCTGTTGGAGCAGGTCCACCTAATAGAGCAATAGTTTCATCTTGGGATGGAAGTAATTGGACAGATGTTGCAGAATTAAATACAGGAAGATATTTTAACTCTTGTTCAGGAAGTCAAACTGCAGGATTATGTTTTGCAGGAGATGTTGATAATACTTTTACAGCTAACACAGAATCTTGGAATGGTAGTTCTTGGACTGAACTTAATAATTTAAACACAGTTAGAGCAACAGGTGGTGGAGCTGGAACACAAACTTCAGCACTTATGATGACTGGAAATACTGCTCCTGGACCACTAGTAGCAAATGTTGAAGCTTGGGATGGCACAAGCTGGACTGAAGTAGCAGATGTTTCAACAGCTAGAAATAGACCTGGAAGCACTGGTGCAAATTCAACAGCTGCAATAGTAGCAGGCGGGTATTCTCCTCCTATCGTAGCAAATGTAGAAGAATGGACAACTTCAGTATCAAACAGTACAATTACGGTAAGTTAATATGACAACATTAAAAAATTTAAAAGGTACAGCAATACAATTCTTGGATGCAGATCCAGTAGTATACGCTGGTTCATGGGCATCAGGTGGAAGTTTAAATACTGGAAAAGCAAGTACCTTAGGAACTGCAACAGGGTCTTCGAATGCTTTTGTAGCTGGAGGATACAGAGCGGGTAGTCCTAATTCCACAGCCAGCACTGAATCTTACAATGGAACTTCTTGGACTGAAGTAACAGATATTCCAGCAACATTTAACTATGGAAATGGTTTTGGAACTAATACAGCAGCAATTTTTGCAGGAGCAGATCCAACTTCTGTTACAACTTATGTTTGGAATGGTTCATCTTGGGCAACGCCTGGAAATAATTTAAATACAAATAGGTTTGCAGGTGGAACGTCAGGAACATCAACTGCTGGTTCAATTTTTGGAGGAGGAGAACCTGCTGCAAGTGCAAAACAAGAGCAATGGAATGGAACTTCTTGGACTGAAACAACTGATATGAATACAGCAAAAAAGAATTGTTTTTCAGGAACAGGAATACAAACTGCAGCAATGTGTATTGGTTATCCAAATTCCCCATTTACGGCTGAAGTATGGAATGGATCTTCTTGGACTGAAATTGCAGAATTAAATACTCAACGAGGAACAGGTTCTGGTGCCGGAACAACAACCGCAGCTTTATTTTCTGGAGGACAATCCCCAGGTTATAAGGCTAATACAGAACAATACAATGGAACTTCCTGGACTGAATTAGCTGATTTGTCTTTAGCAAGAGGTTATATAGGAAATGGTGGTTCGGGTTCGTCAACAGCAACAACAGACGCGATCGTGTATGGAGGTTTAACAACGGTGGGTGTAACAAACACAGAAGAGTGGGCTTTCCCACCAGCAACAGCATCAACTTTACAAGAAGGAGATATGTGGTTTAATTCTACTTCATCAACTTTAAAAGGTTATAAAATTTCAGCACCGACGGGTACGTGGGCATCAGGTGGAAGTTTAAATACAGCAAGAGGGTATTTGGACGGTGTTGGTATACAAACTGCGGCTTTAGGTGTTTCGGGATACACAACAACTAATGTTGCAGTCGTAGAACAATATAACGGAACATCTTGGACTGAGGTAGGTGATGTAAATACTGCAAGAGAATCATTATCAGGTTGTGGAACAACTACAGCAGCATTAGCTTTTGGTGGTTACGACACGGCAAATACAGCTAAAACAGAATCTTGGAATGGTAGTGCGTGGACAGAAGTTAACGATTTAAATACAGCACGAACAGGTCTTGGAGGAGCTGGTATTCAAACAGCAGCCTTAGCTTTCGGTGGTTCTTCTGGTTCTAATTCAGCTCTAACAGAATCTTGGGATGGAACAAGTTGGACTGAAGTTAGTGATTTAAATACGGCTAGAAATACGCTAGGTGGTTTTGGATTACAACCAGCAGCAATAGCATTTGGAGGTGCTACATCACCACAACAACAAACAGAACTTTGGAATGGATCAAGTTGGACTGAAGTAAATGATTTAAACACAGGTAGAGCGAACTCTGGATCTACTGGACCATCTACAGCAGGTTTGGCTTTCGGTGGAAATACGGGCACTAATTTTGCTAATACAGAGTCATGGGATGGAACTAATTGGACAGAGGTAGCAGATTTATCAGCTGCAGTAACTGTAAATGGTGGAGCAGGAGCTTCCTCTTCTAGTGCTTTATCTTTTGGTGGATCTGGAGTAACTGCAGCAACTGAAGAATGGACAGCAGGTAATGCAGTCGTTACAGTAACAACTTCATAGTTGACTTTCTAATATAAAGATATATATAACAGTTAACAGAAGGATAGAAATGAATAAAGAAAAACGTAATATTACAACTAAATTAGAAACAGAATCTAAATACCTAACTAACATTCTTGATAAAGAAGATGTTAAAGAGTTTAAGAAATTAATACCTGAGCTACAAGATACGTGGCACAAAAAACAAATGTTCAGAACAGAAACAGA
>TARA_R100001463_G_scaffold1370_5_pt1 | contig 10715 bp, 1 predicted proteins | sample TARA_R100001463 | Tara Oceans TARA_R100001463 (sample SAMEA2622242) | marine metagenome | biome: marine biome (ENVO:00000447); feature: deep chlorophyll maximum layer (ENVO:xxxxxxxx); material: "saline water (ENVO:00002010), including plankton (ENVO:xxxxxxxx)" | depth 40 m
GTCAAAAGAATCTAGTGCGGTTTCCGCTGCTGTTTTTGCGGTTTCCGCAGCCGTCTTAGCTGTCTCTGCTGCTGTCTTAGCTGTGTCTGCCGCTGTCGCTTTAGTTGTAGCTGTAGTAGCTGAACTGGCTGCACTCGTTGCCGATGTAGCTGCCGCTGTTGCAGAAGTAGCCGCTGCCGTTGCAGAAGTAGCTGCCGCTGTAGCTGATGACGCTGCATTAGTCGCAGACGTTGTGGCTGTTGCTGCGTCTACTATTAGATCCCAGTTAGCGGAATGGGTATTGGTTGTTAATGGTTGTGCGCCAGAAGATGTATGTGCTGTATTGCAAAAGAAGATATTATTTGTTGACGTATCTTTTACAAGATCTCTTACAACATATGAAGTACTAGCAGCCCAGTTTCCTCTATATGTTCCTAACTCTTTTAATACCTCAAACTCACCTGTATTATCAAAACCTAAAACTTTATTTTTACGATTAGCGGCATTCTCTGTAATTTCTAAGCTACCAATTGTATTGGTCAATGAAAAGCTAATAGACCTATCTAACTTCTCTTGTTGCTGTTGATGCAATACTACTGCTTTATCTAATGCGTCATTTATAACTTCGGGGAAGAATCCTCCTTGGTTTGTTAAATCTGTACCTTGTAATGGTTCTACAGCAGACGTAATAACAATGCTAAATCCACTAGCTAAATTTTGATTATTACCACCTGACTTTAAAGTTATACTTCCACCTGGATTACTGTTTTGATCTGCGCTAAGAGTAACTATATAGTCATTGCTAACGCCAAGAGTAAGTGTAGTCTCAGCACTTGTAGCAGCTTCTAATTTTTTTACAACGACATCTTCATCCTTAAAAACTTTAAATGCAAAAGGGTATGTATGAGTGTTCCCATTGCCAACTAATGCGTTCGTCTTTCGTGTAGTCGAATTTATAGTCATTAACTAGACTTTTTCACTATCTTATCAAGGTTACAACTGATTCTCAACATTACGGTCACACCTTTACTCCCTGCTTCTGCGGCTAGCTTTACCAGTGACTAGCCCACGCAAGTGGTCAGGCAAACCAGTTGGATCTACCTTTCCTCTATTTACATCGACTTGATAACCTATTGGTCGTCCTAACACTGTCATAGGAATACCAGTCCATAAGGATATGAACGTCAATACATCCCTTACGTTTTTGCCCGTTACTTCTTTATCAGGGTCAGCAATATTGATTAAAGCCTTTACTGTACCTACAGATCCTGCCTCTAAAGTTGAAACGGCTGGACTTGTTGTTATGCGGTCATCATATGGCAAATCGTTCAATGCATTAATAGGAACAATTAAGGCACTTCCACCTGGAACTAAAGCAGCGGCAGATCTAAGTTGTGAACCAAAGAACCATCCTGCAACATCATCTAAATATCCGTCTTCGTCTTCATCGTCTAAATCACCACCTGTTGCTCTAACTATTAGATCCGCAACAAAGGCAGGCATAGCAAAACCTAATAGGTAAGTCATAAAAAATTGCCCTTTATTACCACGCCAACCTAAATCTTTGAATAACTTCTTATATTGTGTCGCATTTAAGTTTGCCAGCATATTGAAGTAACCAGTAAATTGCACAAAAGTTTTGTAGAACGGTGAGCCTACTTGGAACGCTGCTAAATCTTCTGCCTGTAAACTATCTTGCGTTAAACGTACATTTGCATCTGCTTGCTGTATAGCTTCCTTTTGTACATCCAAATCCGACATACCTTTAGGAGCTTCCGCTAATACTTTGTTGTAAGTAGCAGCCCATACAACAGTATCAACCTGATTTTGGAATGCTTGCTGTATAAAGTATCCATGTTTTTTAGACCATTGCTGAATTTGTTCATATCTATTTGGATTGATTATTAATTCATTTAATGAATCTTGTATTTCATATATTTGATTAGATTGCCGTTCAGCCATGAATGGTGACATCTCAGCTATTTCTTGCTGTTGTTTCATAGGATTCTTCAAATATGTAGCCAATCCTCCTTGTAGATATTTAGGTTCTACTTTTAACATTGCAGGGAAATATCCAGTTAACTGTTGCAATGCGTTTCTTATATTTGCAAACATTATGTTAATACCAGTTCTAGCTCGAACGGTTGACCAGAATGAATTCCACGCAGTCGATCCACCTGCTGTCACTGTAATTTGACGGGCAGAACGGTTAAGCCAAGGCATTAACATATCGTCCATAACGGTTGGATCTAATTGATCTAATCTGTCTGTAAATTTTCTATTTTTTAAGATCTTATATACATCCTCTATTGCTGGTTGTACAAAAGCAAAACGCAACGCATCATCAATATGTTTAGTCATTAGACGTAAATCTAGTGATAATGGTTTGTTATATTCAACCCGTTCTTCTGTAAATCCATGACCAGTACTAGGTAATGATTGTCTGAACTCACCTCTTAGATCTTCTAATTGTTGCTTTAAGTTTGCCTCAGTTACCATAAATGGATCTGTTTTCGCTGGTACATAACCACCTCTAAATGATCCGAATCTATTTACTATAGGTGTCGCTTCTATTTCTTTAAAATAATATCCAAAGACTTTCATATGTGCTTGCTGCAAAAGAGGTTTCATCCGTTCATTCAAATCCCAAACATCTTGCATAAACTGATAATCCTTTTCAGTTAAAATTCCTTCACCTTTCATACGATCTATAAATGCATCCCATCTGCTTGTATTAACTGAACCATCCTCGTTTATGTCTGCCCACCCTTTTCGACCTAATAATAATTTTCTTTTGTTACTATCATTGCCTGTATGCAACATAGCACCAAGCAATTCCAGTTTGCCTTGTCCACCACTTTCATTGCCAAACGTATATCCAAGTTCGTCTGATGTAATTGGCTTCTTATCTATATCTAATCTACTTAGCATTCGTGAATATTGCTTAGTGTAATTAGTTCTTTCAACTCTGTATTTATTTAATGCATCTTTTACTGGTCGCCAAATATATTTAGTAAATGGGCCTGCTCCGAATTCATCACGTTTTAAAACAATGCCGCCTATTAAACCTTCACCAGTTTGAGTAGCACCGTCCATACCATCTGCCCAATGTTCAACACGCCTTAGAATTGACTTGCCTTGTTGTAATGCCCTAACCCTTCGTGCTTTTTTACCAGGTGCTTCTGTAGTCCCTGGTTGAACTGGAGTCTTCATCCTTGACATTGCTGCCAATAATTCGTCTGCTATTGCGTCTATCTCAATTTTCTTACCATCAATTTCAGCTAATTTGTCTTGCCTAGACTGATGCCACAATGTCTGGATCATGTCGTGTACAGTCCTGAATTTTTTAAGCGTTAGTTCTTTTATGTCTTGTCCGCCATCTCTAGTTAACTCTTCTATTATTGGTTTTAATTGTTCAAACAGATCTGGATTATATGCTCTTAACTTCTCTGTATATTGCGCTGGATTCTCTACAGCAGGCCCGACTTGATAAGCAGCTAATATAGATCTAGCAGCATTTACTAAATCCGTAGTTCTAGTTTTTGCTATCTTTTTATCTGTCTTAAATATCTTCTTAAATAAATTTTGTGCCTTGTCATATTCTTGATGTACCTTTACAGCTTCTCTAGCTAATTGATTATTTAGTAACTGTGATTTCTTAGCTTTAATTGCAGCTAATGTATCACCTTTTTTCATTGCTGCTTCCGCAGCTTTTACAGCTTTAATTTCATTCCGACTAAATTGTGATGGTCTTATTTCTGATAATTTTTTATCAGCTAATATTTCTCTCGCAACTTGTCTAGCAGCAGCGACCTGATATCGCACTGGTTGCATAGATTTAGATAAGGCACGAAGTTCAACAGAAATAAACCTTGCTCTTGCTTCATTATGTACTGCTTCTAGTACTTGTAATTCTTGCTTTCTTGCATCATTTATATCGCTATACTCGTTCAACATACGTTGATCTACACGCTCCATAAGCACTTCTTTCATTGGCCTTATATTTACCAATGCATCAATCATTGTTACTGGATCTTTATAGCCAAACATATCTGCAATGAGTTGTACGTCTTGACCTTCTTTTGCAACCATTCCATATTTGCCTGACCCCAGTTTCTTAAGCTCTGACTTCATGTCATGGAACGGCACAAGATTACGAACGCTCTCTATAGATAATTTATAATTACCTTCAACCTTTACTACTTCACCTTTATCGTTAAGAGTTTCTCCACGTTTTAAATATGATTGCAACCGATACACTTTTTCTTGTTTGATCTTATCTGTCTCCTCCTCTATAACTTCCTTCCGAATTGTTGCTGCTTCTTTCTGTAATTTCTTTAAGACCCTACTCTTTGCATTTGACAGCCATTTCACTTGACGCATAGTTGCTTTCGTCAAATCTGCTATTGCTAAACTGTCTGCTACTCTTTTTGCTTCTGTATATTCTGCCCATTCAGCATTATTCATTCCACTTTGTTCCTGTGTTTGGAACATAGCCTTCATACCGTATACCGTTTCCGCTTGTGCTATCTGTTCTTTACTAGCCAACATTCGATCCATTACACTTTTAACTTCATTAGTTAAAATTGGTAGATCTACACCATTTTCATCTCTATATAATTGGTTTAATTCATCCCTTATTGATTGATAAACACTGCGTAAAAAGTCACTGAATTGATCAAAAAGCTCTTGTAATTTTGTATTTGGAGCTTTTCCGTCATATAAATAAATCTCATAATTATAAGCAAATGCTTCGTGATGTTTTCTCTTCTCATTTAGTGATAATTTGCTCCATGTCTCTACATCTTTAACGCCAAAGAAATTTAACAATGTCTGGAAATCATCTGTCTGTTGCTGTGATGCTTGCCCAGATATTGCTATTTCTTCCATAACAGTCAACATATAATGTGCTGTCTCATGGAAGAACGTAGAGATGTCAGCGTCTTTAGTAAGTATTGTCGTTAATGTGCTTGGATCAAATTGCCCTCTTGATCCTTTTGCACCATCTTGATCAAGAGTGCCATCGAATACTTGTTGCTTATAAGTTTTAGTCCAATCTGTAATTAATAAATGCGGTGTAATTCCATCTAGATCCTTGGCTGCCTCACTTGACGTTTTCCTTTCCCCTGTATAGTCATCTACCCAAACAACATTAGGGTCATTTTTAAACCATCTATGATATAACTTACGTCTTGATTCTGTGCTACCCCACATCCTGTACAGACCAACAGGCAACTCTCCACGAACCCTGTCAAAATTTTCCTTTAAAAGCCTAAGTCTTTCCCTTTTACTTAGGTGTTTAAGACTGTTCTCTACTCTTTCAATACCTAATTTCTTCAGGTCTGCATCGTCCATCTGGACTCCATACCCAATTTCAGTAACTTCTATCGCATAGCTATCAGGCAAGTTCCCCGTTGCTAGAACAAATCCAGCCAGTATTTTGTTTAATACTCCTTCCTGATTTCTTAAATGTTGTAAAGCAGTTAGATCTGTTCTCTCAACATGGACTGAACCATCCTGCGCTGTCCAGCCTACTGGAATTGTTCTCCTTCTCTTTTTACCCTTTGGTATCTCTTTCCAATCACTTTCTTCAAATTTTTCTATTGCTTGCGCTTGTCTCTCAAGTTTTCTATCTTTGGACTCATTCTGCAAACGAGAAAGCGCATTATCCGTTCTCTCACGCAAATCATAGTATGTATCGGTTACTTTCATTTCCGCTGCCCACAAACCCTTACCAACAAACTCCGCTGCATCAATTACTTTGCGTTTCCACCAAGGATCATCTGGGTCGTATAAATCTGACTGCCTCAACAAGTTTCCTGTTTCTCTAGACCATGTACCGCTATTAAATGTTGACTTAACTGCTCTAGTGTCAAAGACAACTATTTCATTATTATTATTATCTATTGGCATGATTACACCGTCATGACCGTCAGCTATTAATTTTTCTCTAAATCCATCTGCTGATATCTTCCCAGTTCGTATTTGATCTTTCTCTTTTAGCGTTGCCCTATACGGATTCTCTAGCCGTGCATATAAAGGTAAAATTGTGGCCCTTACACCATCATCAGGTAAACGCCCTTGCTTCTTCTTCTGTGCTTTTATATCTGCATAATATTTAGCTAGATCAGGACTATCAGTTAAATAAACACCTGTACCTAACCACCCAGTATCTTTTCTATGTGGATGGTCTAAATTAAATTCACTGATATTATCTGCTGTGCCATGATACAGAACTTGTGGTCTACCATCTTTAACTAATTTTGAATCTCCAAAGAACCTTTTAAAGGCTGGTGAGTCTATTCTTACGGAACCGTTTTGATGGAATAATTGCTGCCCAGGAACTTGTTGCTGTGAAAATAATTGACTTTCTTTTGCAAAATCTACTACTTCTACTTGAAGAGAGCCTCCAGGCTTTCCAACTGAGAGTCTGAAATCTCTCCGTCCATTTGGGAATTCATCATCGAGACTAAGTCTAGAAGGTTCGACTCTGATCCCAACTGCGGTATCACCATAGCCAGTATCTGGGATATTTCTGGAGGTAACGTAGACATCAGGTTCTCCAGCACTTCTGAGTTCACCTGATTCTCGGATGCTGTCTGCTGATTGCTTGTCGGTGTGGTGGAAGACGGTGACGGTTCCGTCTGCGTTGAGAGGGAGTCCTGTTTCTTCGTCAATTCTTCCTTGAGTATCAGCTCCTCGTACAGTAGTTGATTCTCCATCATCTCGTTGTGTGTCTCTTGATTGCTCCTCGGACTGTACTGATAACTCATTGTCAACCTCCTGTAATGTGGCTTGTATGTCAGCTTCTGATATACCCATTGTAGCAACTAAACCTGCGGCAGCATTGGCATAGTCAGGTGCTGAGTTATCTTCGTAACCTGTTTCCACTTCTGCTTCTTTTAGTTTTGCAGAGTCATATAATTTCTTTTCTGGATACCAAACAAGAGCCTGCAAATCTGCCATTGTCAAGCTTGGACTATTCTGTTGCATTATTGGCAATACTTGACTAAAAACTTTCTCTATAAATCTTCTTTCTGGTGGCCCTTTAGGTTGTTCTTTTTGACCATCTAAGTACCCTGCTAATGAGTTGCCGACCTTACGCAATTCATCTCCAATACCTATCCTAGATATACCTTTTACAGGTTTACCCATAATATTTGTTATTGTTTCAGCCAAATTATTATCAGGTTGTATTAAAGATATAGCCGCCATCTCAACACGATTTGCAGGTAAAGTTGTTTTTCTTTCTATTGCTTTAGCAACTGCATCTAAATCACCTAATGTAAGTTTTCTTCCTAATATTGCTTCAAATGCCTTTTTTTGTTCTTTAGTTAATGCTTTTATAAGCTGTTTTAATTGATTACGTTTTAGTTTTGCTTGTTTTTTATAATCAGTAACCAATGTCCCTGTCATGCGACCCCATGTACGCATAGCCCATCTATCTAAAGTTAATTGTTCATAATTACCGTATAGATTTGCAAAGAATCCATTACCAATTTTTGGCCCGATAGCAGCAGCACCATACACTATTTCTGTTTTGCCAAAATCTGTAATTTTTAATCCTGTATATGTTTCTACTTCTTTTACTGTATGAGTTGTTTTCATAAAATTTTCAACATCTTCTAGACCATTTTTTTCAATTAATTCATTTAATAATTTAAAACTTTTTGTCATTGCCTTACCAGCTTTCCCTGTTCCAAAAGGTGTTGGGAATGTGCCATTTTCTTTCCAATAACTATATACTTGATTAGCAAGTTCAAAGTTTTTATCTACTTTTATACCGTTAGATGTAGTTGCTAATGCCCAAGTAAACGCAAAATTTGATGCTGCATCAGTAGCTAATTCTGGATGTATAAGTGATAATAATCTTTTAGCTTTAGAAACTTTTTCGTTATACCAACCTATTGCGTTTGGGTTTTCTATTAATGCATATTGTGCATCTGCCAGTAATGTTTGTACCAAATATTTTTCTGTTTCGACACTATACTCAGCCAGATCTACCTTTGCTGCCTTCGCAGCATCTTGTACACGTTTCTGTATTTCTAATTTAAAATCACGATTAGTTGCAAAAGGCTTACTTTTTGCGAAGTCAAAAGTATTAACTAACTTTGCTATTTCAACGATAGCGGCAGGTACTGGCTTGCCCTTGGGTTGCGTTTTCGTTTTCTTTTGCTCGTATACTTCTCCCTCTGGTGCTGTTTCGTCAACAAGATCATCACGATTATCCCCTGTTCCATAATCTTCTGATACTTGAGCGTCAAGTGCATCTAATTCTTCGTTGATTCGTTGCCATTCTGACTCCCAAAGTAAATAATTACTATATTCCTTTGATAACCTTTTATTGTCTTTTGGAGTAGATCCATCAGGCGTAAAGACAGAGGTTTTTTCTTCATCTGACATTTCTACATATCTTTTATCTTCTGGCGGTAATTCTGGCTGTTGTCCTAAATCTTTTAATTGTTTGAGTAACTGTTCTCTTTTTGAAATTAAATTATCTGATGCTTTCTGCTCTGGTGATACTTGCTGCCTTGCCTGTCCAGTATATTCATCTTGTGTAGTTATATTGTAGAAATATTTATTGAAGAACTCACTTGGTTTTATCCCTAATTGATTAGCTTGTGTTATTACAAAATCTCTTACAAAAGTAGATAGGGTTGCAATTTGATTAGATGTATATTTAACGTTAGTTGCTTGTAATTGAGCCGCTATAGTTGCTTTTACATCAGAAGCCTCTTTTCTAAATTCTGCATCTAGTTTCTTTTGGTTATTTAATATTTGCTCTGCTTCCTGCTTAAGACTCTCTCTGTCTTTTACAAATTGACCAGCTTCTACTGCGCTCATGCTGTCTTGCGTGACACGCATATGCGGTTGTAAGGCATTGCCTAATGGCGTACCAGCAACCCTAGCCGCATAATCTCCTGTCGGTATTGAAATATCACCTTGCCCTCCTGCCTTGTTTATTTCTTTTAAGTCATTTGCTATTTGTGGAGAAAATAACTCCAACTGTTCCATTGTTATTCCGTTACTTTTTAGCTGTTGATTGAATACTTCTGCATCTACAAAAATGTTAGGAACATCATTACCATCAGCTACGTTTTGAATATAATTTTGGAAGGCAGAAGAGTTCCTTAATTTTGTTTTATCTGTAGTAGCTAGTTTGGTTAATGAATCTATAAATGCAGTTTCCTTCGTTGCAGTTTGTACATTTGCTCTTCCACTCATATATGTAGGAACAACACTTAACCCAGCGATAGGGATCATGCCAGTACCAACTTTTTCTAATACAGCTATTAGTCTTTGCTGAATTTGTTGTCTACCTTCCTCAGATTGAATTAGGAACTCAAATTCATCTTTCTCAAAATATTGTGCAAACTCTTCACCCGCAATATTAACTAATTCTTGTGCTTCTTCAGTGATTACCTCTGTTGCAATATTCCTGACAAAAGTCCTGCCTGTCTGTCGTAGTACTCCTGCTAACGTAGGTCTTACTAATGCTTCTGTTACTTCTTTCGTTAGGCTTCTAATTAATGCGGTTTTTAACGGTGAGGCTACAAAACCTACACCTGTAAATTCCAAAGCACCATTGACAAGGCCAACCGCTAAACCAACATTTCTTGCTGTCTCATGTGATATACCCATTTCTATTAACGAATTATATTGATGCCCAGCTTCTATACGGAATGCTTCTTTCGCAGTCCCAGTTGCCATTCCCCATGAGAAGCCAATAATAGCTCCACCTTTAACTGTGATAGGGGCAAACGGGCCACCTAATAATCCTAATGTTCCACCTGTAGCAGCACCAGCAGTTCCATATTTCACACCTTCTGTCAGAGTCTTCGACCATTGACCAACAATTGATGCGGAGTTCTCCCACATTCCAGAGCCATCACCTTCCAGCTCTTCGAGCCTCACATTTATTTCTGCGATTCGTGCATCTACTTGTTCATTAGACTGCCCTGTTTGTGCATTCAGTCCTTTTGTAAAACCGAGCTGACCAAGTTCTGCCTCTAGTCTTCCTTTCTCCCAACCTTGTGAAGCGTTCTCAGGGAAGTTTTTTACACCAGTAAATGTTCCTTCTATAAGACCTAATTGTTCTACATTATCTTGTGCTATTGCTGCAAAATTAGGATCAGTTAAATGCCTCATCAATATTGGGTTTGTAGCCGCCAGATCTAATGCATATATATCTTGTTCCTTATTTCTGTCCCGCAATAGGTTTAAGGTTTCATCACTATCTAAAGCAATACCAGGAGGTAGATTCAATCTCTCCGCTAGCTTCTGTGCTTCACCTGTTCTGTCTGGATCAAGCTTAGAAACACTATTTAATATTAGTTTTAATTGTCTTTCGCTTTCTTTGACTTCTTGTGCATGTATATCGTCAAATGGATTTCTTTCTCCATAATTTTGGCTTGGTGCTAGTTCGTTTAAAGTATCAAATGGATTGTCAGACATTACTGCTCCTCCTTATATGCATATGCTGCGGCTGTGTCTTTAGGCCTACCTCTTTGTAAATAATAATTAGCTATGTTCTCTTGCGAAACAGTTTTACCTGCCCTTCGTAAAGAGTCCTTGATTAAGATAAGCACATCTGGATCAATCTTGCTTATAAATACTCTTTCGTTTTTACCGTTATAAGGAATATCAACATACACATCTTCAAGTTTATCTGTATCAACAAGATGTACATTTACATTTTTCTTGTCCCACCAACCTGTATCGACATTAACTTTATC
>TARA_R100001463_G_scaffold23977_1_pt1 | contig 10707 bp, 21 predicted proteins | sample TARA_R100001463 | Tara Oceans TARA_R100001463 (sample SAMEA2622242) | marine metagenome | biome: marine biome (ENVO:00000447); feature: deep chlorophyll maximum layer (ENVO:xxxxxxxx); material: "saline water (ENVO:00002010), including plankton (ENVO:xxxxxxxx)" | depth 40 m
ACCAATCATTTCTTGCTCGGCAGGAGGTGTAGGGCTTTTTTTGGTTGTTGTAAATCTTCGTGCAAAACTACCGTCTTTTCTTGGCTTTTTTCTGTCTCCTTGAAAATCCATACGCTCTGCCATTGAACCTTTGCGTGTTTCATCTCCTTTAATTCCATAGTTAAATCCATTTTTATCTGCACTTATAAACTCAAATGATCTTTTCATCTCTCCTGATAAAGTCAAATTGACATTTGGACTACCACCTTGCTTTATCTTTTGTTTCTTGTAAGCTGGGGTATACGCTTTGAAAGGTCTACCGTGTTGATCTAGACCTTTTTTAAAAATAGAACGCTTATGTCTTTTTGCTACGCTTTTACCTAATGCAGTAAAAAACTCTTTACTAAAAGAGAACGCTTTTTCAAAATTAATCATCCGTAATACTCTTCTAATGTTTTTGGCACTTTAAATGCTCTGCCTTTTTTCTTTGCCTTATCTTGCATACCTTGATAAGCTACTTTAGCTTTTTGCTGTATGTCTCTATTTTGCGTTTTAGGTGACAATGCAACCCATTGATGCCTACAATTAAAGCCACCGCCATCTCGTAAAGCGCCTGGATATTTAGATTCTACCTGGGATTGTGTCAACCCATTCTCTTTTAGCATCCGTATACAGACAGGTCTAGTTTTAGAATCCATTGGGCCTTGATAAATCAGGCGTTGCTCTGGATTATTTTCTAGTTGTAAAAGCGTAAGCGACCTAGAGTAAGTAGCCATTGAGGTCGTGATAATCGTGTCTACTTGATACGGTTTGATAGACAGGTCTCGCAGTAACATTGCTCTAATATCTTTCTGAGGCATCTTCTGTAGAACGCCTTGCACTAAGGATAGCCTGACCCTCTCTCCGATGTCATTCGCATAACGCAAGATAGATGCTTGCTGCATTCTACGAAGGGCTACTAGCTGTGCCTCAGACACTTGACCAAAAAATACTGCATCGTCAAGTAGTGTGTCAAATGACATCATTAGTCTGTTGACCGCTTGTTGCATCTTGAGGTCAATTAGCCAGTAATCGACCATAACAATACCACCAAGAACAACTAGTATCTCTTCTGTTGTTAACCCCTGCTCCCTTAAATTTTCTACATCTTCTGTAAATTGATCTTGAGCTTCAGTAAGGCTAGACTCAAACTCTGCGACCGCTTGGTCGATCGTAGTGTCTAAAGGCATTAGCTTTGCAGTCTATCTAAAAGCCTATTCCCTGATCCTTCAGATTCATCTACTTCTTCCAGTAGCTTTTCAGCGTCTTCTGGTAGCATATCTGGATTCTTTAGCATTAGATATGATTTGCGCGTAGCGAGCTTGTTTTGGAATAACCAGGAGAACATCTCTCGTTCTTCTGACGGTGATAGAATTTGTGGCTCTTCAAAATCTACTAGATAGTCTGCACTTAACTTCTGACCTGTTTGCACTTCAATGATCCTGCGGTCGATATCATAGCGATTGTGTTCCCATGCTCTCCAAGTGTCTTCGATATTAGCTTGTACCTCTGAGTAGTTGTCAATCTCTTGTACTCTCAAAGCTTCTGCTGATTCTGCGTTGCCATGAGAATCAATGAACTTTACCCTTAACTGATTATTGTTTAGAGTAGTCTCTACAAGATACTTAGCACCTTTAATTAAATCCTCAATACTAGCGCTTGGGCCTGTAACACCAAAGTTAGCGCCTTCTGGTAAATAAAGTATCTTATCTACACCCATAGAAATGCGTGAGCGGTCATCTACACCTGTTACAAACTTGACACCGATAGCACCAAGCCTAATGCACAACGATATCTCCATAGCTGCTACTGAAAGCGCTAGGTCAGCATTTACTACATCACTAGCATCTCCAACCCAAAAGTCTCGAATCGGAGAGTAGCGATGGCAGAAGGATACTGGTAAAATTCCATAGGGATTGACATCTCCTTCATTAAAAGAGTATTTGTCACCATGCGCATCAATACCAAAGTGTTTACCAGGCATACCGTCTCTGTCTGCTGTCCATACAATATACTCTTGATTTGAAAGCTTAGACATTCCCTCGTTCTCAATGGCGTAGATAACACCAAACGGTTCTTTCTCACCTGGCAAGAACAACGGCTCAAAGAATGGAAGTAGTTCATACTCTACTCTATTTCTCTTGTCATTCCATAAACTGCGGTAAGCCATCGTTCCTAGCAAAAATGTAGTCTGCTCTAACTGCCTACGCTTAGAATTAAGACCTTGTATGTCTGCAAGTTCACTATAGCGTGGGTCTGCGCTAATACGAGGTGGTCTTTTGTAAGCTTGTCCTCGTGCCTTGCATACTCTGCGCGTTAGGTTCTGCGTGTACGTTGGAACTTGCTGTAGGCTTTCTGAGCCAAAGTATTCTCCTACATAGTCCTCGATATTAAAACCTTCGTAAAAATCTAGAAGGTATTCACGCTCTTTAGTGCGCCTTGTCTCTATGTTGCTTAGATAATCTGCTAAACTATCTATTATTAGTTGTTCTGAAAGATCTTGTATTATCACCAGTCTATTACTCCTGCGGTTCTACTTTTAATTGGAAAAAGATTACACCAGAAATATCTACTGGCATCACAGGCGTGATCATTGAGTCCATCTTTTAGAGGTTCTTCTTTAAGTCTTTGGTCTTTCTTCTTCTCTGGATAGCGGTAATTCTCGAAGCTCGATATAAACTTTTCAGCTCTAGGGTCTGCGTAAAAGTGGGTATTTCCAGAAGCATCCTCAAACCAAGTACGCATATGACTAATACCGTTTGGAATGTTGCGTGAGACCTTATCTCTTCTGTAATCGACATTGATGCCTTTCTTTCTAAAAATCTCTATGTCTCCAATCCCACTCTGTGCTTGTACCCCACCTCCTGCTGGATCACCGAAATAACGGATGATTGGATATCTTTTTGCTCTAATCTTATCTGCAAAGTCTTCGGTCTTGATATTCTCTTCCCAAACTTCATCTATCAGATAGACCTTATCTTTACTTGGATGTTGTTCGACTTGAAAAAATCCTGCTGCACTTGTGCGGTATCCAAAGTCGATACCCACATAGGTTGGAAGATCTGGGTTATACTTGAGTTTTTGGATGTGTATGGTGCGATCAAATGGAAAAACCCTCCCTGAAAAGCTGGTGAATTGCGCTCCGAACTCTTGTTGCCATGTTTCATATGTAAGTGTCTTCTTTAACTCTTCAATGTCATCTTTAAAAAATGGAGACTCCCAGCTTGGGTGTTGCCAGGAATCCCAGTCTGGAAATTCTTCCGACTTTCCGCGTTGCCATAAATCATATACCCAGTTGTATCCTTCTGGTGTTGTTGTAAAGAGCGCCCAGCCTTGTTTGTCGGCTAGTGTTGGTCTGAGATACTGCTCCCATACGATTTTCCTTATCTTTGCTGCTTCTTCTACTACTAAGTGGTCTATACCATCACCAACTAATGACTCAGGTCTGTCTGCTGACTTGACCGATACTTCGCTGTTTAGACCAGCTAGTTTCATATAGTGTACTGCACCGCTGATCTCTTTCTTGTATGCGATCGGAAGTCTGAGCTTTGTGATGATGTCTACCTTGACCTCTCGCATAATCTTGTCTGCTAAATCAAGCGTTGGGCCAACTATCCATGTCCGAGTATTCGGAGTAAGGATGTAGGGCAAGATTTCTTTAGCAGCACTATAGCTTTTGCCTGACCTTCTTCCCTGTACGTTTACTCGAAAGCGTGCTGTCGAATTATGTACCGAAAGTTGATTAGGGCTAGGCGAGTACTCTAGGGCTTTCCAGAGCTTCTTCTTGTTTAATACTTTTCTTTTCAATGGGTGAATCTTCGTAGCCACACTCTTTGAGTAATCCCTCAAGATTGCCTACTAGTTCTAGTTCATTACGATCACTTTGACCTAAATATTGTTTCCCTAAAAATATTAACATTGCGTTTGAGCCTTGCTCGGCAGTCTTCCATTGAAGCTGACGTAGCTTGATCTTCATGCTTTCTCTACCGCGTTGTATCTCTGGCTTGAAGCGTGTGCGAATGGTCTGCTCATCGCAGTTATGAAGCTTTGCTATTTCTACCGTAGAACAACCAAAGCTTGCGAGCATCTCTACCTTTTCAGCATCGATGTCTAGCTTGGGCCTGCCTAGTTTTTTCTTTTTGTCCATATGATTCCTATAGTCTTTCAAAAACTATGAATTAGACTACATCAAAAAGAACCCAGCACTTGCGAATAGCTCTACGCCAGTAGGTTTTAGCTGATGATTCAGATATTTCTAGGTTTTCTGCTATGAGTGGAAAACTGTGTGATTTTAAGCGCATCTTGAAGACCTGAAGTTCGCGCTCGGACAGATTATCGTAGGCCTCATGAGCCGAGAGTTGCCAATGCCTCATATGTGGCTCGATGAGTCCAGAGCGAAAGATCGCTAGTTTGCGAAAGAACTCGTCACCGAGGTCGATGGATTCGATGAGTCTTTCGTAGTCAGATTCTGTGATTATTGGCCAGTCCATTATTGTAACATATGTTGGTGCTTAAAAATAAAAAAAAAATTTAGGCGCGATGTATGTCGCAAGCAAAAAGATGTCCTTGTGGCTCGGCTTTATTCACGATAAAAGCCTATATTTTTTCTTGAATAGATTCAATTGTTCGCATACCATTGAGGTAAAAATATATAATCGGTAGATAATACGCAAATTCAATCGTAAAAATCGTAAATAGTTTTAACTCGGTTAAGTGTGTTTGATTGGCCACACTTAAAAAAATTATATATATAAGGGATTATTAATACTTAATGTTATAATAATTGTTGCATATATTAATAATATTGTTTAATATATAACCATCATGCACAATTAAATGAAAGGAATTGACATGGCACAAATGCAAACAATTGGAACACATAAAACTAAAATAATAATGAAAGATAATATATTAAGCGTTAAGTATGTTGATACTGAAGTCGTAAAAGCAACATTAAGTCATATATATTTAAATACAAATGGATGGAAGACAAACACCACCAAAACAAGAATGAATCAAGCATCAAATCAATTTGATCTAGGTTTTTATGTTTATCAAAATAATTTTAAATGGTTTGTAGAGTATAAGGGAAAGACATATTTATTTAATAATGACTCATTAACATTAGAAAGGAATTAATAATGACTATCTATCAAATTAAAAAACGAACAGCGAAAACATCACCGTATTTTTTTAGTAAAGATACAATGCGTTTTTTCGGTCAAAAATTAAGCGATTTCAAAGTATCTAAACAAAGTGACGGCCGTTATAAAATAAGCGCTAAAAGTGGCGCTAATTGGTCGCAAGAACTTAAAACAGTTAGATATTTCAATCCATCAAATAATAGGTTAGAAAATGAATAAAATACAGGTAATACGCAAAAAATACATTTACGGAATTAATTATTATGAAGTGCGTGAATGTGTGCAATTAAATACTAATAGATATTCTATTAAATCCACTCTTAAAACGTGCAGTAAATCTGAGGCTTTTGAACATGCGACCAAACTACGAACTGAATATTTCCCCCAATTTGAATACATAAACGAGGCTTAAGTATGAAAATATTTATTATAAGACTGTTAATTAAAATACTATATCCAACGGCTAAAAATATTTCTATTGCTTGGCATAATGGATTAAAATTTAAAAGCTATTTATAAAAGGAATAAAACAAATGAACATATTTATTTTAGATGATACGATTGATTTTTTAATGGATCAGGTCGACTATTTAGAACACATTGAAGAAATTGAGCGTTTAAAAATGGAATCTAACGTAATTAAATCGGGTTTTGGTTTAATTGATCCGAACATTGAAACAATATTTTCTAAAGATATTATTTGGGAAAATATCAATAATTCAAATTTTAAAGCCTAAAAATAGTTTATTTAGGTATATTTTTTTATATCTGAGCGTACAGGGTCTTATATCTGAGCGTACAGGGTAATAATTGATTCTTATATTAATAACGAAAGGGTAATAAAATGATAGTAACAACTTGTAACGAATGCGATCGTGTTGTCGATCATTCACAAGATGAGCGCAGATTTTATAACTATATGCTAGTCGAAGGTATTGCAGTTTGTATTGATTGCTACGAAGAAATAACAGAAGAAGACAATGCAAATATCATAGATGCTGATAGGCTCACTAATATTAATAACGAAAGGGTAATAAAATGAAAAAAGATAAAGAAACAATAGTTTGGGATATATACGAAGAGCTTTTCCCTTGGATAACTGACGGATTAGCTAGTATTCAGGAAAAGTACGGAATGACTAATGGCGATTGTTCGCCTAGTTTGGATATGCGATTCAGGGAAGTATTCCAAAATTTATGTGAGTGTACATTTGATCAAATGGATGAGCATGGCATATTTGATTCTAATAATAATAACGAAAGGGTAAAGTAATGAGTAAACAACTAAACAAAGTATCGAAGAAAGATTGCCTTGATGCGATTGAATATCTATTCACGCATGGTTTTAGTTTAGAAATGACCAGAGATAAAAGGCACTATACTGAGATCTTACTTAAAAAGGTAGCGAATGATTATAATATTAAACTTGAAGGTATAGATGATGAGGTGGAGCTATGAGTAAAATATTTAATCACAATGATATTAAAATCGATATAAGGGGTGAAAATTCTTTATACGTAGATATCAAGGGTCAAACTATTTATATAGATACAAGTATATCTAATGAGCTAATTGTTACTTCTTGGAACAATCGTAAAGAAAGTAAATCAGACTTTACAGCAGATTGGGATATTATTCAAAAGCTAGATGAAGATAAACTTGTACTTTATACAGAACTAGAAAGTGAGGTGGAATAATGGAATATCATTTTTACGAATCTTTATATATGGATAAAGATGATTTTGAAAATCACACACCAATGGAAAGATTAGAAAATTTCTACAAGGTTTTAAAGCACAGAAGGTTATATAGTACCGATTCTGTAATAATGGTTGGAGACCTTGAGGAGTTTAAAACAATTATCAATGATGTTAAAGAAAGTGAGGTAGAGTGATGATAGTAAGTGAATTAATAGAGTATTTAAAAAATTGTCCACAAGATAACAATGCTCAAATAATGATTGACTACGAGGAAGAAGATAAAATGGGTTGGTATATAGATGTCATTGAAGTAGAAAATATTGGGAAAGATACAGAGATCAGAGCATTTATAGAAAGTGAGGTGGAATGATGAAAAAAATATTACATCTTTGCGCTGATATTGGGAGTGATTCTCAACCCTACGCTGATAATGGATACGAAGTTATCAGGATAGGTCAAGATATAGGGGTGGAAAACTATCATCCACCCCAGGATATCTATGGTATAATCGCTAACCCACCATGTACGGAATTTAGTTTCGCAAAAACAAACTCAAAGAATCCAAGAGATCTAGAAAAAGGTATGTTCCTGGTAAAGCATTGTCTTCGGATTATTTGGGAGTGTCAATACAATCTACCATATCCAACAGCTAAGAAAACCAACTTGCAATTTTGGATGCTAGAAAATCCCTTCGGATTTTTGCGTAGATTCCTGGGCAACCCTTCGCTTGTATATCAACCATACGAGTTTGGCGATAACTATAAAAAGAAAACGTGTGTTTGGGGATTCTTTAATATGCCTAAGAAAAACCCTATAGAATGCACTATGCCTAAATTCGATCAACTTAAAACTAAAGATATACACTATGAGGGACACGAACATCTAACCAGAACAGAAAGAAGATCGATCTCTTCGCCTGGGTTTGTGAAGGCATTTTACAAAGCTAATCGCTAATAATGTAAGATATTATTTTATATTATTCTAGAAAGGGTATCTTTATAATTAATAAGAAAGGGTAACATTATGAGTAAAACTGATGCAGTAAAAGTATTTATATGTAATTGCTGCAAAAAATTATTGAAGGTTTATCACTTAGAATTTAGCGCAGTTAAATGCACTAATTGTGATAATGTAATAACGCTAAAACAAATAATAAAAGAAAGCAAGGCTTAGTAATCTTATAATAAGATCGTAAGGGTAACTATCTGTTAAGCTTCTTGTGTTTAGGGCCTGTAAAGTTACCCTTGCGCCTACGATTTGCTTCAGCCAACTTATGCTCATACTTCATAAGCAAGAAGCACTTGCGCAAACCCTCTACCTGAAGATGCTTTGACCAATTCAAGATAGCGCCACATAAGAGCTCATCGTTCTCATCTTTATACGCTAACATACAGTAATAATCAAGCTCTGGCCTACCTAAGTTGCATTGATTGTGATGATACTTATCGCTTAAATACTCTTTTATATCATCTGACATAGGGTCAGTTAACTTCAGATCTAACTTATCTACAATACTACTTAAAGGGTCTTCTATATTATCTGACATAGGGTATTTTTATATTTATATCTACAGGGTAAGGGTAATGATAGTTTGAATGATAGTTTTCCCCAAAAATTCTACTAAAAAGGTGGAAAATAGGGGGTGAAGGGGGTTTATTATTGATAGTATTGATAGTTTGGAGGCTTGAAACTATCAAAACTATCAAAACTATCATACCCTCCCCCCAGACCTAATTTGTCTCATAAAAGGTCATTTTGGTCTTTTTATACCTACCATGAGACAGTTTTTTGACTATCCCAACCGCAGCCATTTCCCCCAACCACCTATGCGCTGTAACGTCAGACACTTTGTCATCCTGGGCATCTCCACAGACATTTAACCACTCATGTGTCTCAAAATCATCCGCCATTCTATTTAAGTGATGCTCCCACTTCGTCTTGCGTGGCTCTGGTACAACAAGACCCTTGATTTTATCACTAGAAACTAGTCCACCGCACTCTACCGCTACACCACCTTGAGGCTGGTCGTTTATCTCTATACCATAAACTCCAGGGTTTTTCGCACCCATACGACTCTTACCTACCGCAAGTAAACTAAAGTCTTGATTCGTCTTACACACCATCAGGCAATGCTCATACCACCAATTAATGACACTTGACCCTGCCATCCTCTCTTCAGCAATCCCCTGATCCTGTGTATTCTTATTAAAATGATGTATCACCACTAGCGCAGCATCGCTCTTCTCCTTCAATCTTTCTATCTTAGTTAACAACGGCTTTATCTTATCTGCATCCGATATATTACTTGCGCCAGAAAGCTGGTAGAGGTTGTCTATAATTATTACATCTGGCTTTTGCACTATAACTTGAGTCTCTATAAGAGGAAACACTTCTTCAAAATCCCCTGGCTTCGTAATCAACGTCAGATTTTCTGAGGCCTTGACCTTATCAATCTGATGCCCAACAGTCAATTTTCGTATACGACCAAGAGTTTCATCAACTCCATTCTCTAAATCAACATATAATACCTTACGCATCTTTGGTATCTCAAATCCAATGTACCCAGTCTTACCCCCTGCAATCGACAGTGCTGCACCCAAGTATAAATAGCTCTTCCCTGCCTCAAAATCACCTACAGCTACTGTCTTTTTACGCATCGGAATCATATCTTTTACTGCCCATTCTACATTACGACTTGGGGTATCCCATATATCCATCCCATGTAAAACGCTTGTGCCGTTCTTAACCACCTTTTCATCGGTAATTTTACCGTTACGCTGTAGAAAATCAGTCAAATCTTCACCATTCTCTAATTCTATGTCCGATTTTCTAGCTTTTGCCATTTAAAAGTCCTATCATTTTAACTTCAGCCTTCTTTCCTGCCTCATCTTTGTCAAAAATAACCGAAATATCGTTAAATTTACTCGTAATCATAGCCAATAACTCATCCGAAGGGGTGCAATTCGCTCCATTACTAAAAGATATCGCTTGTTTTCCACTAGAAATCATAGAAATACAATCTTTTTCACCTTCAACAACATATAATGTCTTATCTCCTCTATATCTTCTGAGCATATGCCATATCGGATATATATATGTAGTAGCATGGCCTTTTATCTGTCTCTTTTTGTGCCATTTTATATTTACTAAGCGCCCATCATGATTAAAATATGGGAACAAAAACGTATCTTCATCGTAGCCTATAAATAATTTCTTAACAATACTCTTATCCCAGGGCAAATCACCAATAATATCATCGTAGTTAAACAGTAGATTGTCAACCGCTTGGTTTAAAACATCAAACCACCGATGTGGATCTAGTGGTCTTGGGGGTTCCCATGCTTTTTTAGGTTTATATACAGGCTTATTGCCTAAATCTGGAGCTTCTTCACCTATCATTTCTGCAAATTTCCTTATATTGCCCTTAACTTCACACGAATGACAGAAGAATACCCCATCCTCATTAAAGCTAAAGCTTGGCTTGGTATCGTTGTGGAAGGGGCATAGCCCAATATATTCTCCATCGGAACCTTTTCTAATCCTCTGTACGTTACGCTGAAATATCTCTAGCATTGCGCCTCTCCTTGCGCTCTCTTCTTTTCTTTGCTTTATATTGCTTTATCTCTAACGTCTTTTTACGTTTTAAACGCTTACGATTCTTGGCTTCTTTATTTGGCATCTTCCTCATCCTCTGGTTTAGAATAATATTCTGCGTATGCCCCACACTCACTACAGGTTAAGGTCGCAACTATACCCTCACCTTCAAGTCCATAATCTTCGTAGTCAAAATCTGAACCCCAAATCATATCGCCCTGGCAAAACCAACAGTTCATTATATTTCCTTCT
>TARA_R100001463_G_scaffold1256_2_pt1 | contig 10682 bp, 3 predicted proteins | sample TARA_R100001463 | Tara Oceans TARA_R100001463 (sample SAMEA2622242) | marine metagenome | biome: marine biome (ENVO:00000447); feature: deep chlorophyll maximum layer (ENVO:xxxxxxxx); material: "saline water (ENVO:00002010), including plankton (ENVO:xxxxxxxx)" | depth 40 m
TACGCACCGCCTGTTCCCGATTGATTGACTCTCAGATCTGATTGATAGAACAGGTGAGTGCCACCACTACCGTCAGGATATGAACCAAGTCCTGCAGGATCGCGGGCGAAGACAAAACCCATGTCCGTTATTGGCAGATTCCCTGCATTCCCTGAGTTGAGGTTGTTCGCGGGCATCGTTGCATTCCCTGCTCCATTGACGAGAGCTGAGAGTGGCATTGGCCCTGGGCGTAGGAATACTCTCTTGTCCTCAAGGGATGCAACCTCGACTTGGTTGCTATTGTAGTGCAATCTTGCCGATGCTAGGACTATTGTTTGGTTAGCAAGATGCCCCGAGGGACTCTGAGGGTATGCTCCCGATGAAACATCAATCGCGTTGCCATAGGTGAAACCAATGTTGTTTGTCCTGGTTGGATCGAAGAACACCAGAAGGATTCTCTCATGATTAGCAGACAAAGTAGGAGCTGTTGATGAGTTATACGTTGCATACCTAGCCGTTGCCGTCACTACATGGTATGTAGTCTGACTTATGGAATAGAACACCCCATCCACTACGATAGTCCCTGCTGCTACTACAATCGACTGTGATCCTGATTTAGAACAGGCGCAATTTCCGGTAGTGGATGAGTTTCTGCTTCCTGAGTTGTAATCATTGGAAACGACAGGGACGACACCATTCAACAATCCACGTTCATTGAAATTAGTCAGAGTAGGGCTTGCAAGGACATCAGTATCTCTCAGGCCATCTGTCTGATATGATTGCGTGGCTTTCTCGTGACCTTCACCCAAACCTGCCATATTCACTCCTCCTCCGTGTTGTCAGGACTGACAGGTTTTTCCTCAATTTGGGGCGGCGGCGAATTTTGGCACTCATGCCTCAACTGCTGTTCGTGTGCGGCGAAGTCCTCCGGTGCTCCATCGAACTTGCGTGGCCTCCTTGCCTGGAAGCCACACCTGCGGCATATCGACATCTCCACATCCAATGCCTTGTCCACCTCATGATCCTGTATCACTTCAATCATGTCTGCCTTCCTCATGCCAACCGCAACTGGCTCTTTCAGGTTCCTCAATGCATATCGCAATTGCTTCACCGTTGTCTTAGCGTAGTCATCAATGTATAGAGTAGTGTCATAATCAGGACGGATCATAATAAACGGCATCATCGCACCTCCATGAGAACATCAACCTTGATTTCATTCGTTGTGCCTTTGTTGATTGGTAAGAATGTTGCCCGATATGCAGGAGTGTCCAGCGCAGTATCTCCATGCAGGGCTATTTCCTTGATTGCCTGGGATGATGTCTGTTGCGTATCGAAGTTAGCGGATATGGCGAGAGTCCTGTCATCTATCTTTGTGACCTCTGGAGTGACGGTGATCTGAGGAGTCCCTGCTCCGCCATCCCTGCTCGATGCATCACCTCCACTCGAACCAAGAGTCATGCGTGTGACTATTGTGGACAGATGGTCGGTCAGGGCGGACTTGAGTGAGTCTAACACTGGCATCATTTCACCTCGTAATACAAACTCTTGCTGGCCCCGATGGGTCGCCCCCGCTTGTTCCCGTCACGCACCCCTATTTTCCCCATTCCATTAGTGTGTTTCGCCCCTATAATGAATCCGGCGTTGCTTACATTACGCACGAATACCTTGTGAACAGCTACTACATTGATGCCACTAGACATTGAAATCTCTGCCACATCCACTACTGTTCCTGCCGCCCCATCGAGAGGTGCAGAGTTTCCAGATACTGCTTGGAGATCAGAGAGGATTCCCTCTATCCCCTTGTCATATTGGCCTACGATGAAGTCACTCTTGAGATTGGTGTAGTCGTGCCTTGCTTCAAAGACCGCATACTCTCCTCGTAGCCCATGAGTAGGTAGTTCGAGAGAGATTATCTCTCCTGGTTGTATTGAGGATGCCTTGAATGCTCCTTGTAATGTGACAAGTGGTGCGCTATTCTCTGATCGTGCGAGGATTGACTTGGCTAATTTGAGTGCTTCAGCATTTGTCTTCAGACCTGGTATCTCTTGGCGTAAGGTGCGAACCATATTGTTCCTGGCTCCTCTGCTTGCTTCTTTCTTCATGCGTTCCAAGTCCTTGACGACTACGAAGACTCTCTCATTCTCAGCAAGAGGGTCGCCAACGACTACTATCTCATTGGGAGAATCAAACATCTTGCTAACTGACACACTCTGTATAGCACTACCTAATCCTAATGTGGTTCCTCTGTTGGTGAAATTAGCAGACGAATACACTAACGCACCGTTCTTCTCGTTCACAAGTTGCTTCCCATCAATCTGTGTCAAGTTTCTGATAATCTCCATGATGTTCAGACCTCTTGTCTTTCTCGCCGTGAATACATTCGAGTGATCAGAGATTAATCTCAATGAGGGGTGTGCATCGAGTGTCGAAGACATCTCTCTGTCCTTTGACAAGAGTGCATTGGTTGGTGTCACATTGAAACCCGCCAAGTCAGAACCTGCATCATTGAGCAGGGTCATAGTGGCATCGCTTGTCCTTATCCCTACGAAGCCGAGCTGACCCATCAGTATCGGACCAGGCATGAGTCCCAAATCAGAGATACTGTCTGCGGCTATATTCCTGAATTGCAAGAAGGTCGATAGCTCGTCTGTTTCAACTCCAGCAATCCTTAGTGAGAATCCGCTTGTGTCATACAAGTAAGGTGGGAAGTGAGAGTCTGTCAATGTCTTTCCATCGAATCTTATAGCCGTTATAGAAGGGGAGGAGGTTTTGACCTGGGCAGCGGTCTTTCCATTCTCTATCAGTATTGGACGTTGGTTCACCATCATGAAGTCTGATGGATCATACTCCATCAAACCCCTGTATGATAGAGTGGTTTGTTTGACCTCATCCAAAGTCGTATCATAACGGTTCCACAAAGAGGAGGTTTGCTTTGCCAACACGATTGAATTGTCGATGAAAGTGGGCGATACTAAGTGAGGGACGGTTAGTGATCTCAGATCCGAAAGGGACGAGGGGGTTGCAGAATCGGAAGCGTTGCTTGAATAGTATCGTAGTATCTTGCCTGTCAAATCGGCAACACCTGTGCTGTTAGTGACTCCTGTTAGTTTGTTTCGGGTCTTGCCTGTATAATGCACTTCTCTATGGCCGACTAAGAATAGCGTCCCTGCTGTTGGAAGCATAGATGCATCCTTCAAGAATACATTCGACCCAACGTGCTTCGTGACCTCAAACTGAGGATAGATTCGCATCGAAGTGTCCATGTGAGTATGAGTCACGGCATCGGGTGTCGTCTGCTTGACGAAATCCCCTGCTATGCCTGTCCCTTCGGCTCTGTATCGAGTTTCCGACTGATGGAGGCTCTCACCCCCTCCTGGGTGGGTAGTCTGCGAGTATCGTGCCTCTATCTCAGGGTTGAACTCTCCATCGACAGTCTTGCGAACGGCATCGGACTTGAAGAATTGGAGCATGGACGCACTAGGGAGAAGATGGAACACGGCATCTAACTCATTTGCATCCGGCCAGGTCATCTCGAATACACCTTCTGCCGTGCTTATGTATTGTAGCGTCCCAATGGATTGTTCCATGTCTGCCTCGAATACTCCGTAGCGATTGTCCCTGGTGAATGGTTGATACTCCGTGTCGGCATCACCGAGGGATGATCGTGCGCCATGCACCCATCCATCCTGTAGTAAGTCCGATGCGAACCCGAATAGCTTGAGAGGTCTTACGGGGCGCACGAAGTAGTCAATTGACCTCCTCTTCTGATTGGATGTCGTAGCATTTCCCTCTGTCCCATAGATGTCTGTCGTCAGGATTCCTTCTTCAGTCCGGTTCAGGTATGTCTTTCTTAGGATGTATGTTCCACCCCAGGGTGGGAGATCGCCCGAACCTCTTACGGCCCATGCATCCTTCGCATGAGTCTTGGCCGCATTTAGAACGGCAGGGTTTGCGGGTAGTGTGACTGTCGCAGATACATCGCCATTCGATCCACTACCACTCATCACTATGTCCGGTGCGGTGGTGTAGCCCGAACCACCGTTTGATATGCTGACTGTTGCTAACGGCCCTGTCGAGTCTAGTGAGGCGGTGATAGTCTGTGCGGTTCCACCACCGGCAAGATTAGTGGTCGCTGTGACCGTAGGTACTGATGTGTATCCACTTCCGTTGTTCGTCACATTGACGGCAGTTATCGTGCGAGTAGTCGGATGGCCCGTGTTGATGCTCGCAGTTAGCGAAGCCCCTCCTGATCCTGCTACTGTCACCGCAGGGGCGGAGGTGTATCCATCGCCCGCATTGTTCAGAGTGACTGAGGCTATCGTTCCACTCGTGTTCATACCAATATCGGCATTGGCGGCAGATTGAGTGCTGCTATCAATCCCATGTCCAAGAGAACTTGCTGTGGTTATTTGTATGACTTTGGTTCCGCTATTCGTGAATCCTGCACCTGCGGCAGTTAGAGAGTATGTAGTTGCTTGGTAGCCCTTCCCTGAGATGTAGGTATAGCCAATCTTGCCTGTTGCAACCGTTGTATGAGCAGGGCTAGTTTGAGTGATCTGGAACAGAACTGTGCTGCCTGATGCCCCAACTCCGTTCTGACTCAATGTCCTTATCTTGCTTCCAGAACCGAAAGAGAAAGACGACACATGAAAAAGTGTCACTCCTGTGAACGAGTGGTTTGAACCCGCAGTAGTAGTCCCTGTGTATGTGAATGATAGTGTATTTGCCCCATCTCCTATGTATGCTGTGCCGCTTGAGGGCCATGAGTTAAGAGGGTTGCCCGATGCCAATGTTATGGTTCCTCCGGTGAATGAGTAAGGCCCACTTCCAGTGCTAGCAACAGTCATGTTCGTGACTAAATCGGGATGCGACCCTGGCTCAATAGTCAATTGCACGTCACTAACTCCATTCCCTGCGACAGTAGGGTTTGTCATCGACACGCCGAAGGACAAAACGGCTGTTGCCGTTGCTGTCGTGTTCCCTGGGGTGGCAGATTGGGGTGTGGCTACGGTCAGAGCAGGTGCAGAGCTGTATGATCCACCGGAGGATACTGCTATGCCGGACAGGGGCTTGCCATCAGGACTCAGAGTGTATGTCCCTGCGGCCCCCGAACCACCACCGCCCGAGAATGATAGGTTTTTGTTTTGCACTCCCGAACCTGTGTATTGTTGGGAGGAGTTCGTGGCAAAAGAGAGGCCGTTGTTTGGAATTGACGTAGTAGTGGTGTATGTCCCTGAGAATCCTGACCCTCCACCACCACCTGTGGCGGTAAGTGTGCCACTTGGGAAGGTATAGCCTGACCCTGGCTCATCAAGGGAGAGTGCAGATACTTGCGCCCCCCCATCACCCTTGTCGTCTTTCGCATCGGGACTCCATGTGGGCAACGTGTAGGGGTTGCTAATGGTTTGACTTGTTGGGCTTGAGGGATTGATTGTCATGTTATGTGTAGTGAACTTCGCATTCACCGACCAGGAAGGCATGACGGGGAAGTGTTGGCCTACTATCAGATCACTATTCAGGGACGCGGCTTTCGTGGAGATGACTGAGTATTGGGTTTTCTTATTGTCCTGACGCTCGCTCTCAGTCTGTATAACGAACCCTAATCGTGGTTCTGTGCGTGACTGAACCTGCCTGTGGTCGCTTATTTCCGAGAGAGGGATAGGTGTGAGGCTATTGATAGTGGCATTCGTGTGCGTTCCAATGCCCCATCCTGTGGTGGGATAGTGGACGTTTGATGTGTTTGAGTGGTCTATCGCAGATGCATTCGTGTGCAGAGCGTTGCCTTTGAGGTGGTGGAAACCTCCGCCTACTCCGAATTGTGACGAGCTAGTAGCAGAAGGAGAGTTGCTCTGAGAGTAGGAGTTTGAGCCGGTGTATTGCGTCAAATCAATGAAAGGATCAGACCCCTTGTTCATTGGAATGGCCTTCAATGGCTCATTAGTCCCTTTGTCTGGATCAGTCTTAGACTCCCAAACCCCCGCAGGGAGTGACGTAGGCTTGACTAACCCCGCAGATTCGATACCTAGTGTCAAACCCATGCCAATCGGTTGTTCTGACCCCATTGGTCTCTTGTTGCTCCTCCTGATTACACTTGAGAACGGTGTTGCTTCGGCAGTATGTGAGGTTAGGACTACACCGACAGGCATAGTCCTCTCCACCCCATTGTAGTCCGCAGGGAATACCCAGGAGTCGCCGTGAGTAGTGACGTTGGGCAATTTATTCATTGAATCGTGAATCCCTCCATCGAATCTCCCCTTCCCATAGACTGGTTGATTGGCAGCTTGATTCTCATTGGGATCTCCGGCAAGCATATCCAGAGCATCCGATCCGGTTCGGAAACCCCATGCTCTAACGGGCAATCTCCTACTGTAATCATATGCGACCATACTATCAACAACGGAAACATACTTCGTGAATGAAACGCTGTCAGTATCGGTGTCGTAAGATATGTTCACACCCGATCTCTCAGGATTTATCCCATCGCCTATACCTTCGCCCCTAGTATGTCGCACATTCTCATACTCTCTCTTCAGACGTAGGGTTCCCTGGGGTTCCCTAACAGTAGTATGACCCATGAGAACAGCATTAGCAGACTTCAATCCGACTATATTCCCATGCCCTCCTGCATTCAATCCATTGTATCCATAGTTCTGCAACCATTGTGTGACATATATTCTCTCGAAGGGTAGGGCATCCTCTGCCTGTGCAGTAGTAGTAGGGTTGGAGTGGTTGCGGAGGTAGAGGCTCCTCGTAGGGGGGTAGTTGAGAGAGCGAGGAGCACCTGCCTCCCTGTATCTGAAGGTCATGTAGTGCTCTCGACTCGTTCCGAGTAGTGCCGGATGACTGTATTCGGCCAACCAATGGCATAGGAATGCGTCTGGAACACACCCTGTCCCTGTGTTGTCCTTACCTAGTAGTGCAAAATCACCATTTGTAGCAGTTATACCACCACTACCCCCTGGTGTAAGGGCCGCTAAGTTGAGGTATTCGGGGTCGTGACACAGGAGTGGAGGCACAGTAGCCAATTCTGTTCCAGAACGGGGAACTGCAACGCCTTCTTCAAGCCCTAAAACGAAGTAAGCAGAGGTTCCTGAGTCAATTACAGGGGCAATTGGACGGCCTCCGGCGAGAGTGTAGTCACCGAGAACGAAGCCGTTCGTTATGGCCTCAGAACTTGTGTTATATCGGCTCCCACCGGACAAAGCAGAGGCTAAAGTGAGCCTAGTTGGCCCCGAATTTGAGGTCGTGGTGCGACTTGAGGCAGCTCTCCGCACCAAATGACCCGCACCAATGGTTTCTGTGTGCTCCTGACCAGGGGCTACGAGGTAGTCTAAATCGGTTCTAGGGGTGACGCTAGAGTAGGTTGCCTTCACATCAGGTAGTCTGAAACCTGAGATTTCTGACCCAGGAACGCCATCTGAGGCAAAGGAACCATTGGCACGGTAGCCACTCTCATCCTTCACTTCAATAGTGTCTAGCTCAAAGATAGTTGAGGAGTTGGTCGCCTTCGATGATCCGAAGACGTGATGCTTGTGTTCTGTTTCTGCCTCAAAGAGAAGAGAATAGGATGAACCGTGCGAACGGTGCAACTGCCTCCTCATTGCGGCTGGTGTGCCTCTATGAGTCATTGGGGTCACGAAGGAATGCCCCTGCCTTGCAAAGCGTATCCTGTGGTGAGGGAAAGGGTAGCCTGTGTCTGTTCCGTTGTTAGTTTGAGTGAGAACCGCCCCTCTTTCCGCGTGATCGGTTATCCTATGCGCTGCGAATAAGCGCGTTGAGCCGCTTGGAACGGCTCCGGCGGTAGTGTGGGGGGTCAGACCCTGTTTGGTCGCCATATCGGGATGCAGAAGCCTCTGAACGTGGAAGATTAGCATCCTGTCGTGGGTGTCGAACTGTGAAGCACCACCTGATGCCTCTGCTACGCCTGGTTTGCGAGGGTCTGGTGCCGTTAGGCCACCTAACCCCCACGTCATGTTAGACCACGCTTGAACGCGGTCATGGCCGCTTCTAACGAACACCTCTCCTGGTATCTCAGAGGGATCAGGCAGTTGAATCTGCATATTTGGAGTCAGTTTGCCGTCTGTGGTGGATGGCCCTGTGACCTCCTCTCCTGTGATTGGATCTATCCTGGTGTTCTGCACGGTGAAGTCTTTGATGACTACTCCGAGGGGGGATTTGCCAAACAGAGTCAGTTTGTTGCCTTGATCATCGACAGTAGTGATGTCCTCGAACACCCATTCCTCATTACTGATCTGCAATCCAGATACTCTGAGGGTATTGGTAGCCTTAGCTGAGAATATGGGACGAGGGACATTTATGCTGTTGTCACCATCAATTCCTGCCGTCTCAAAGTTGCCAACATATGTGATGTTCGTCAAATTGTCCTGAGAATCGGAGAGCATATTGTTGGAATTGCTCGTGGCGGTTGCCCTATACCCGTTGTTCAGATGGAACATATCTCCCGAAGAGGCAGGAAGGGTTGTCCCATATTCCATATCTGCCAATTTAATATTGTTGGATCCGGTAGTATCCGTCTCGACTTTCGTAATATGGGCGATAGAAGGTTCTGTGACTGTATAGTCTGGAGGAGGTATGTCGGGGAGGTTGCACGAGTTCAGTCCTTCTATACTGAATCTCACATATCCATGACCTGTTGAATGTGCAACTGCGGTGGAACCTTTTGAGTCATAATTAGGAGCTGGGAGTCCCATGTTCCCCCCATCCATTGGTTTTGCGCCTAGATACCACATCGGAACAGATGCGCCGATGCCCTGGATGACCGGCCCTCCGTTTGCTGGTGCCCAATATCCTCCGGCTGCATTTGGAGTCACAGTTTCCCAAGTCATCACAATCGTGTGCTTTGCGGGTTCTCCGGCAATCGTAGCCGTAGCAGAGGTGAGAGTTTCAGGGTAAGAGCCACCTACTTGGGTGATTTGGGATTGGAGAGTGCCACCTGTGACTGTGAAATCGACATAGGATGTCTGATCGAAAGGAGTTGAGTTGTATTGTCGCCCACCTCTCCTGACTACTGAAACACCCGTGTAGGTGATTGAAAGATTAGTGTGATTGCCATCGTTGTAGGTCAATGTTCCACTCTGAGGCATATCTGAGGGGAATCCATTGCGATAAGCACCATCGAACTTCACTCGAAGAACCTGGGCAGATTTGGCAAGGGTAGCAGTTGTCGTATGAGATGGTTTGCCGGACATTCGGACGTATCTAGCCCTCAAGTAGCGAGTCTTGCTATGCTCTCCTTGTTGAATTGCCCTGCGACTGTTGATCTTAGCCGCTATGAGCCTAGTGGCTTCCTCCGTCCCTAGATTGTAGGTCTTGCTGTTCGTATCGTCAGTAGCGGCTTGCTTCAGATCCACTACGATTACGTTCGTGTCCTCTGCAGGAGCAGAAGCAGTAGCAATAGGGGTGCGGACGATGACTGTCACTCCCTGCTTCCATTGGTCGTTGGTGTTCGTGCCGTATTCCCAATCAGTCACGGCATCGCCGTATTCCGTATCGGGATAGGTGATGTGCATTGCGAAGAATCCGCTTGCGGGGTATCCACTAGCAGAACCAAGAGGAGTAGTCCTGGCCGGATAGATTTGCTTCGTGTATCGAGTCATCACCACACCCCCCTACTTGCAAATATCTCATCGCAATCCGAATCGGGCAGAGCGTAGTTGAATATCGCTACGTTCGCAAGGGCGGTTTCATGCAACCATAGATTATTGCCGTAGGTATTGACACCCGAATCTGAATCATTTGAAGCACCCGCCCCATCATCTGTTCCACACGCTAAAGTCGCACTACCAGAAGTGTTGCTAGTCAAGTCAGTCCAACTAGCAATGATGTCTGATCTCCTGATTGTCGATAGACCGATGAATAATGAATTGGTTTTTGGGTTGCCGTCACAGAGGTCAGGAGGCAATTGAGCAGGTAGAGCACTAACTGATGATGTAGCAAGTGAACGAACATTGTTCACATAATTCGATGCATTCGCAGGAAGATTGGAGCCGCCTGTCAGACTAATCATACTTGACTCATCATGGCTTTGAACTGCGCCTGTGCCTGTGTGCCAACGCTGGAATCTCAATGCTGTGGAATTGCCCGCACGGAAATCGACAACATTACTTGTCACTTTCACAATCAAGTTAGTCCATGTCAATTTTTGCACTTGCAAACCACCATTTGTGATGCCTATCGTTTTCCTAGTGTATCCAGAGCCATTGTGATAGATGTATGATGGTCTGATCTGTTGCCAAAGAGTTGAGCTTCCGGTGAGTCCTCTTGTTCCAGAGATATACAAACCCCATCTATACCCTCTCTTATCGACTCCCGAGACAAGAGGGCCACTTGCTACTTCGGAATCGCCAGCAAAACTCGTATCAGTTGGCTTGAACCACACGCTGATGGTGTGATCCTGAGAGCAATCGAACTCTTTGAGAGGCCCATACTCCACGCTATGTGTGGCAGTATCCTGGTTGAAATGATGTGCAGTAATGGCCGTCTGCCCATTGAAATGGATTCCTTTGTCAGAAGAGTCCACCGAATTAGCAGGGCCGTTTGTGCTTGCTGCCGATACTGCTCCTGCCCTTCTGAACATGACCTTGTTCCCTGCCGCCGCAGTTCCAGACCCGTTTGACACGTTGTAAATGCTCCAATAACCCAGGGTGGACATTCCTCCGCCACCTGTATAACTGAAAGCCTCG
>TARA_R100001463_G_scaffold36044_1_pt1 | contig 10666 bp, 26 predicted proteins | sample TARA_R100001463 | Tara Oceans TARA_R100001463 (sample SAMEA2622242) | marine metagenome | biome: marine biome (ENVO:00000447); feature: deep chlorophyll maximum layer (ENVO:xxxxxxxx); material: "saline water (ENVO:00002010), including plankton (ENVO:xxxxxxxx)" | depth 40 m
ACTGGCATTAGTTACTCCTTTCTTTCTAAATGAAAATCAAGTATCTCACATACTTTATCTACAGTTTCACACCATATGTCTTCGTACTTTTCTTTAGTTATCCAGTTACCATTGTCTTCATCTATTTCATAAGGTGACTCATTAAAAACATCATCTATATGTTTATCAAACATGATGGTAGCTAACTCACAGTACAAAGCTACATAGTCTTCAGATTTTATTATAGGTTTACTCATCTTCGTTCTCCTTTTCTAAATCAAACCTAATCCATATTGATGCACCTGCTTCATCACTGAAGTGTTCAATTTCTTCATAATCAACTGGTACATTTTCATCTAACCATTTAATAAATTCTTTTTCATTCATCTTCCAACTCTCCTTTCTCGTACTCTATTGCTTCTTGCAATGGTTGTTGTATTGCAGTTAATAATATATGTTGAGCAGACGCAGTTGAAGGTGCAGTATCGTGTATGAACTGAGAAGCTACATCTGCCAAAGCACACGCAATGTCAAATCCGTGCGTCTTTCTTTTGATGTGTTTGTTAATTACTTTTTCTAAGTCTTTAGCTACAATGTCCACATCAAACTCTGCATCTATAACTTTTTCTTTTTGTTTCTTTCTATGTTTAGAAAGCATTCGTTTAGTTTTAAAATCAATTACATCACACATAGTTATGCTCCTTCTCTGATATTAGAATCAAAATTATCTTCTTCTTTAATCTTATCTATTATATCATCTGGGTGTTCAACAATAGATTCTATTTGTTCGTCTTCAATTTTGGTAGGGTCACCATTATTTAATTCTTCATAGTCACCTTCCCAAACTTTTTCTTCAGCTTCCTCTTCAGAGTCAGCTTCCACTATGCATTGCCATTCAGCAGTAGCATAGGTTGTTACAAGATATTTTTTCATAGTTACTTTACCCCTTTCTTGTTTATGTAACTCAGTGTATCATAGATATCAGGATTTTCAAGTGTATACTCAGTGCCTTTATACTCAAATGTAACCTCCTCATTTTCGTAGGCATCATCAACTATAAACTCGTCAACTCCCCAATCTTCTAAATCTCTCTCAGTCATAGTGCTTGTGTCACCACTCTCAAGATTTGTTAATATAAAAACTTTTCGTTTCATCTTACTGTTCTCCTTGGTTCACTATATGTTTCTCGCAGTCTTTCAAAACTACACTCATAACATACTAACCTATCTTCGTTTCCAAACCAACACATTTTTGTTTTTTGTGTAAGTTTTTTACAGTCCATACAATTATGCAGAAAAGCTTTCATAGTTTTATTCCTTTACTTTTGGGTGCATTGGAAACATAACATAAGAACCATACTTCTCTTGATGAAATTTTACATTGCAATTTTCAGTTAAGTATTTGCGTAACTCTGAACCCTCATAACCCTCAGTGTCACACCATTTTTTCAAGATTGGATTATCAAACTCCAGTCTTAAAATCTCTTTGGCAAATCCATTAATCATCTGCCAATCTATTTCAGTCTTTAAATATTTACCCATTACTTTTTCCTTTCTATTTTTTCAAGTTCATCTATTAAATAATTTAAACCATTGCATACACCAATGTATTCAGATTGTGTTTGACTGTCATTAACCCACTCACCATCAGCTTTTATTTCCATTGCTATATCTTTTATTTGTTTTAATGTAAACATTAACTTATCCTTTCTATTTTTACTTGGTCATATCCTTTAGCAATCCATTCATCATAAGATTTTTTTGCATCTGAATATTTTTTATAGTAGTCATCAACACCACCTACCCAAACAATATATTTCCAATTCATAATCATAGTCCTTTCTATATTGGTAGCACTTGGTTGCTATGCCATAAGGCATACATAGCTAGACCAAATGCTAATATTAATTTTAATAATAATCTATCGTACATTGTTTATATTTTCCTTTCAATCAAAACATTCATTTTTATATTTACCATTCTCATCTTCATAATGACAGTAATCAATACAAAATTCAGAGGTGCAATCTCTACAACCCATTAATTCATTTTCAGTTATATCATTATGTTTTAGCTTTGGGAATGTTGCTATCCATTCCCCTTTTTTATTTTGATTAAAAGTAACATCATCATCTGCACCACAGTTTATATATTCATGATAGTAGAAATAAATATTTGTACTTTTACAATCTGGACATTTATAAATACTCATAATTCCTCCATATTAATAGGTTCTTCACTAGGCATTTCACTTTGTCTATGCTCTTGCAAATCTTCATCAAGTAAATTGTACAAGTATTCACTAGCAAACTCATTGAAATGCTCTTGCTCTTCTTCTCCTAATTCTTTATGATGTGACTCATAGACAATATCTTTTATCTCATCAAACAATGAAACAATTACATCAGTATCTGTGGCAAATTCTTCAAAGTTAAATTTAGTTATTCTTTTTCCATTGTAGATAAAGTTAGATGTTCTATCTTGGTAAACACTTTCTAAATCAAACTCTATTTCTGCGTACAGTTGATTTTTATGGTTAGTTAATAATACATCACTCATTAGTTATCCCCTCATATTTGTCAATTAATAATTCTAAATCCCATTCTGATAAATGTGAAAAGTCTTTAGTATGATACTTAGGATAGTCAACTTCAAAATAAGTAGCTCCACCATTTCCATCATTCCATATAGTACCCTTATCAGTCTTGACTTCATACCCTAGACCTCGTCTAGTTTTAAAGTATCTTATATTTTTTATATTAATATTCATTTTATTTTTCCTTTCTATTTATTATTTCTAAAAAATCTTTTGCTAAAGAGTATCTACCTTGTTTCCACTCTCTCATAAGTTCACTATTTATTGGTGGACTCTTCTTATCATTTTCAATAATAACTTCGCACCAAATTTTTATATCTTTTAGTCTATATTCTGCACTTGTCATTTTGTTTTTCCTTTCTAAATAATATTGTTATAATTAAAGTTAACTGATTTTTTTACTTTGTCAATAAACTCATATTCTTTTTTCCATTCATCAGTAGATGCTATTAGGTTGTGATAACTTATTACATCTTTAATATAGATGTCCCCATACTCCCAAGAACCATAGGTATAAGGTGAACGACTCGCAACGTACCACCTTGCATATTCATTTTTACTTTCCTTATCTTTTGATTGATAAGTTTTTAAAACTCTATGTTCAAAGTTTGTTCTATCATTTTTATAAATTGCATAAGGTGAATCCACCTTTACAGTCTTACCAAATTTATTTTTAGCCATTTTTATTCTCCCAAGTATTTATAAATTTTCTAAGTTGTTTTATATCTCTGCGACAAAATTTTTTTGTTTCATCATCATAGTTATTATATTCTTGCAATGCTAAACCAAGATGATGATTTGCTTCATTAATCAAATATGAATCTGAATAATTATTTATTTGTTCATCACTATGCATATCAATATGATTAAACTGAATCATTAACTCTGATACTTTCATAGCATCTTTTACTATAGGTCTAAATTTAATTTTAGCCATTGTTTATCTCACTTTCTTTTTTAAAGTTATTGTCATTGAAGTTTTAGTAGGAAATTTAATTTCCTTTATCCAAATTTTATTTTTAAAGTTTGCTATTTCAATTTTAGCCATTGTATTTTTTCCTTTCTATTTAATTAAAGTTTTTTATTTATTGTTCTGATTAAATGCAAAAAATCTAAGTCAGCTATGTTTATAAATTGTTGCCTACTCTCACTAAACACTTGACCATTTTCTAATATTTCTACTATATCTTTTGGTAAAGGTTTATTTTTTTTGTGAGTATTTAAAACAAATTTTATTAAGTTTTTTATTTTCATTTTGTTTTTTTCCTTTCTTGGTTAGTTGTTTATAATACCATAGTAACCAAGACTTTTTCCAATGTCAACAATAAAATTTATTTTTTTATATTTTATTTCTTTATACTAATTTATTTTATTATTCATAAAATCTATGTTCTACTTTTGTTCTATGTCAAAAGCTTGACATTTTTTTTAGACAAAAAAAAAGGTGATTGGATTGCGTCAACCACCTTTCCGTGCAATCTAACTTATTTTTTTTTGGAAAAATTGGGACTTGCACCCAAATTCTAATCCCCAGAATAACCTAGTTTAAAAGGTTGTTATTAACCTTTATGGATTGATATGCTCAAATTCTCCATAAGTTAGTAATTATATATTACATAGGTTTTTTTTATTGTCAATAAGTTATTTAAATTTTTTTTATTTTTTTTTATTTAAAATGATATTAATAATTATTATCACTAATAATTATACACAAAAAAAATGCTCAACTAAAATTAATTAATTGAGCATTTAATAATATTAACGTAAAAAGGAAGTATTATAATAGCATTTATTTTAAGTTTGTCAAAAACTTTTTACATTTTTTTACATATTCTTTTGATAGTTTTTCATTATCATATATAAAATAATTTAATAAGTTATTATGATTTGATTTAATTTTTTTCATTGTTTAAACTTTCCCATATATCAAACTGTTTTAACAGTTTAATAAAATATTTATAACTATATTTTTTTTCAATACATTTATGAAATAAATACATTCTTACAATTTCTTTTTCATTTTTATTTTTATTATTCATTGTTTTATTTTTCCTAAATTTTTAGATAAAATTAACTTATCTAATTTATCTATATTAATTTCTAAACAGTTTAAAATATTTTCTTTTATATCTTTTTTTATTCTTTTATCATCGTCTATTTCTAAAAAATAACCTATTAAAATGTCTTTTTGTTCTTTATAATTATTATTCATAGTTTTATTTTCCTTACTTAACATATTCAATTATTGTTTTAATATCATTATGTTTATAACATATCATACATTCTTTACATTTTCCTAAACAATTTACATCATTATTATTATATTCTTTTGTTACATTGTTAAAAGTTTTATTAAAATATTTAGGTAAATCTTTTATTGGTTTATTTAATTGACTATTAGAAAATATTAATATTAAGTTTTTAGGTTTATTCATAGTCTTAAAAACTTTATTAATTATATCTTTTCTTTTTGTCCATAAAGTAAATAAACAATGTTCATTTTTTAAGCATATATTAATTAAATTAATAAAATGATTCTCGTTTATTAATTCTCCGTGGCTTGAAAACCTAAAAAATGCATTTAATATATTAGGTAATAATTCAGTATGAATAATTGATTTACTTAATAATTCACTGTTATTTTGCCAAGATGGAACGCAGTTTTTACGCATAGTTTTTAACATATTAATAGAATAACATTTATTACATATTGAATTTTTATTTTTATTTTGTTTAATACAAAATGGATTAGTCAAAGTATTAGTATTTAATGATTGTATATCCTCAAGTTTTCCAGAACCCTTAGATATTTTTAATAAATTATAGTTTAACATTTTATTTTTCCTTATTAGTTAATATTAAAATGATAAAAAATATCAGTGATTATTGTTTAATTCTTATGAGCAATAATTAAGTTTTTATTGTCAATCTTTAAATCAATCAATTTAATATTTTTTATCATAATTCATCATAACATTTTTATTTTTTAATTGTCAAATATTTATTTTAATTTAAACAAAAAAAAACCTAACTAAAATTAATTAATTAGGTTTTTTATTGGGAGGAAATAGTTTTTATTTATTTCTTATTTCATTAAATTTTGAACTATATTTGATATTTAAATTATCATTAGAATGTAATAAATCAAATATAAATTGTTCCAATTCTGAATATTTATCAATCCAATATTTCTTATTACTTTGTTCTCTTTTAATTTCATTTCTTAAAAAATTAACTTCCATATTTTCTCTTTTTTCTATATCAGATTCAATATCAGATTTTAAATTTTTAAAAGCACCTCTTTTACTAGCTTCATTCCATAATTTTGCTTCTTCTCTTATTGCTTTTATAATATTTTTCTTTTGTTTTTCTGTATATTTCATTTTATTTATACCTTTTCTTAATCTAAATTATTATTAATAAACCAATTATTTATATAACCTTTTGATGGATAATTTGAAATACTTTCATCATCATCATCAAAAGCAGAACAATCAAACCAATCTAATAATTTGTATTTTGGTTTAATGTGGCAAAACATTCTAGAATAAATTCTAATGTGGCAATAATCAACGGCTTTAAATTCTTCTAATGCTTTGTGATAATTCTTAGTTTTACCATAATACTCGTTAGGTTCATCTGCACTAGCAAAAGTTAAAAGATGATTATCTTTAATTGCTTGTTTTATTAATTGTTTAGCTATATTCATTTTAATAGTCCTTTTAATGTTAATATTACATTATAAATTAAATCATACTAATATGAATATAATATGAACAAAATAAAAAAGTTTTTGTCGATACATTTTAAATGGTCAAAGTATTGATTTGTTTAAACTTATTCAGATTGAATTAAAATCAATATAGGTTGTAGGATAGTTTTATTAAAGGAATATAGGATTTATTAGAATAGATAAGACAATCAAAAGACAATGGGAGAACATAAAAGATTTAATGTTATATTGTAACACTTTGCTAATTTAGAACAATTCTAAAAAAGCTTTTGTGTTATATTGTAACACTTTATAAAAAAAGGATTGTTACTAATTTAGAATGATTCTAAACAAGACATTTAAGGAAGGGGGACAAAAAAAAACAGGGGTGTGTGCGTGTAGAATAAAAAGGGTACCCCCAAAAAATTATGAACAAATCATATTTAGTGTCAAAATATTGACGTGGGGAGTCCCAGTAAAACTATTTTGGGGTTCGTCATGAACTTGTATAGAACATATATAGACTCAGGACTGAGTTAAAAAGATTGACTAGGGGTATGCTTTAACCCCCTATAGTTAGAATAGATTATATCATACTTTTTTCATTTTGTCAACCCTTAATAAAAACTTTTTTTATTTTATCTTTTCATGTATAATACTTATTATGGAATATAAAGGTAATTTACTTTACCAACATCTAAATGATGAAGAACTTAAACTTCTCATTAAACAAACTGCAGAGACTCGTAAGCATAGAGCAGCAGGTTCAGACTTGGTAGAGATGAAAAGGGAATATTATCGCAGAGTATTAGAAGCTAACATAAAAAGGATTAAGTATATGAAAAAGATTTCCAAAGAAGAAAAATACAAAATGCTTGATAAGGCACAAAAGAAGTACAATAGCTTTGCAACAAACAAACTGCCAGGTGGATTGTCACCTATGCAGGAGAAGTTTTGTATGGAGTTCTTATCCACTGGTGATACATTAACTGCATATCGTGCAGCAGGTTATAAAGATTTAGACAGTGACGCAAAGACTCGTGCATCAGCTAATGAGTTATTAAAGAAGGAACGTATAGGAGCACGTATTGACGATTTACGACAAGAAGCAGTTAAACATATGGCACTAGATGCTAATGAAGTTCTTAAAAAGTTTATAGAAGTCTATAATCAAGGTATGGCAGAAAATGATTTAACCAATGCTAATAGAGCAATGGAGTTTATAGGTAAACATATGGGTATGTTAATTGAACGTAAAGAAATCAAACAGGACATAACAAACAAGTCTCCTGAAGAACTTGAACGTGAGATTAAACATTATGAGAATGTTGTCAAGCTGGAAAGTATAAATGGGAATAAAAATAATTAAGGGGACCACCTTTTGGCTTATACCTTCAAACTTTGCACGAAGAGTGAAACCAAAAGAATATAAATCACCAGTGATAAATTATGGACCTAATACAGTCGCAAGATAATAATACAAATAGTAATCTAATTAAATTAAGAGAGTTATACTTTCAACGAGCAGTACAACAATCTAAAGACAGCTTTTTACATTTTATAGCTATGTTTGCACCTACCCTTGTACCTGACTGGTTAATGGGTAGACATATACATGTTATAGCTGATAGATTACAAAAGGTTGAAACTGGAGAAATAAAAAGACTGATGGTCTTTCTTCCTCCTCGTTCTTCTAAGTCAGTAATATGTTCAAAGTTATTTCCTGCGTGGTACATAGGTAAACATCCTCAAAGTGAGATACTGACTGTCTCACACTCAGACCAACTAGCTTCAGACTTTGGTAGAAGTGTGCGAGACTTGGTTAATTATGATTTGTTCAACACTGTCTTTCCATCTGTTACTTTACGTAGTGACGTAAGAGCAGCAGGTAAATGGAAAACAAATCAAGGTGGTACATATTATGCAGCAGGTGTTAGAAGTCAGATTGCAGGTCGTGGTGCACATATTGCCATACTAGATGACGTAATGTCTGAAGAGGACTCTTTCAGTGAAACTGGTAGACGATATGTAAAGGAATGGTACCCTTCAGGTTTAAGAACTCGTATCATGCCTAATGGTTCAATTGTCATTATTAATACACGTTATCATGAAGACGATTTATGTGGGTGGTTACTACGACAAGAATCACAAGTTGAATTACAGAACAAATGGGAAGTAATAAAGATTCCTGCCTGGGTAGACGAATCGTCAAGTAAGTTATTGGGTCTCCCAGAAGGCTCTTCATACTTTCCTGAGTGGAAGCCTACTTCAATATTAAAAAATGATGAAGAGGAAATAAAGGCAAGTAATGGTTCACGTTATTGGGAATCATTATATATGCAAAACCCTGTCCCTGATGAGGGAGGTTTGATTAAAAAGAAATGGGTTAAATGGTGGGAGTACGAAGAACCACCTGCATGTAGTTATATCATTCAAACATATGACACTGCCTTTTCCACCAAAACAACTGCTGACTATAGTGTCATTCAAACGTGGGGTATCTTTGAAGAGATGGAAGTAGATTCACGTGGAGCTGAGAACTGGGTATCAAAACTTATATTACTAGGTAATGAACGTGGTAGGTTTGACTATCCCACTCTAAGGGCAAAGGCTCAAGAACTGTATGAGTTTCATCAGCCAGATGTGTGCATAATTGAGAAAAAGGCAAGTGGTCAATCTCTGATACAGGACATGCGTAGGGCAGGTCTACCTGTGTTGGACTATATCCCTGATAGGGACAAGACTGCCAGAGTGTACGCAGCAACACCAATGATGGAAGCAGGTAGAGTAATGCTACCAAAAGGACACGACTGGAGTGATTCATTGTACAGTGAGATGATTACGTTTCCTAATGCACGACATGATGACCAAGTAGACGCAATGACTATGGCAATACACTACATGAAAGAATCTTGGAACTTAGTTCATCCAGATGACCCTGACTATGAAGAAGGTTATGAAAGAAAAAAAAGGGTTGCATACTGGAAGTTTTAAGTATATAATATAAAATTAATAACTGTGAAAGAAAATTATGATACCCAGAGGATTATTTAATTTATTAAAAATGATGTCGCTTAGAGGAAAGCCTGTTAGTGAATTAGGTGAAAACTTAATTAACAAACCTTTTAATCCAAGAGCACTTACACCAAGTGCTAGAGAAGGTATTGAAATGGCTCCTATGTCTAAGGTTGACGAAACAAAAAGTGGTTTATCTAATTTAACTAAAAGTGATGAAGTATCAGAAGGTTTAGAGAGTATGGTGGGAAAAGGTAAAATAGTTGATGAAGATAAAAATGTATTAAATGCTCTTGGTATAAAATTTGAAGATATTCAAAATTATAAACAAGATTTAAAAAAAAGTGGAGTTAAAGGTTTTAAAGATGAAAGAATACCTGAATTAGAAAAATCTGTATCTGATGTAATTAAAGGTTTAAAAACAGTTGACGAACATAAAGAATTGGTTAATAAATTAAAACCTATTTCAACATGGAATATTGTACCTAAAATTACACAAGCTGAAGAAATACCTTTAGTTTTAAAAAGTAATAAATTATTTAACCAAGGTAAGGTAAAAGGTGATGCAGGAGTTTATGGGTTAAATAAAAATATTGAAGAAGGAGCAAGAACTTTAACTAGATTAGATATAGATGCTTATACTGAGTTTGATAAATGGGTAGCAACTTTAAAAGTTCCAAGTAAAAAAGGAACATCTAATATATATTCTCCAACTGCAGTATTAAAAGATGTAGTATTTAAACCTTCATCTAAAGCTGCTTTAAAAGTAGGAAAGGGAGAAAAAAGTAAATCTCCATTTGGTTTAATTGAAGGTAGTTGGGTAAATCATGACCCAAATAAAATTGCTGAAACAGCAAAAAAATTACTTAATAATCCTAATTATGTTCAAGTAGGTTATGACCCTAGAAGACATGGAGTTTTTTATACACGTCAAGATTTTAAAATAGGAGATAAAGTTTTTAAAAAAGCAACTCCAATAGAAGAAGCAGATGAAGTTATTCAAATTGGACCTTTAGTTTTAGCTAAAAATCCTAAATTAAGTAGTTCTCAATTATATGAAGCAGGGGGAATGGTTGAAAGAAATAATTATAATTATAACACACAAAGGACTATATAATGCCAACTGAAAAAAATCCATTTGATAAAGCACCTGAGTTAGAAGAAGAAGCTATAACTGAAGAAACGATTACTGATGAAGTTCTTCCTGATGAAAGTGTGGCAATGATGGAAGATGGTTCAGCAGTAGTTGACCTATTGGGTAATCCTGCTATTATGCCTGAAGAAGGTATGCCAGGAGGACACTATGATAATTTAGTTTCAACTCTTGATGAAGAACAACTACAAGAGATTGGTGCAGATGTTTAT